>Ga0114931_10004947_pt1 | contig 16542 bp, 13 predicted proteins | sample 2SBtaG_FD_89579 | JGI IMG/M metagenome (GOLD analysis project Ga0114931, IMG submission 89579) | Deep subsurface microbial communities from Kolumbo volcano to uncover new lineages of life (NeLLi) - 2SBTROV14_V59a metaG | ecosystem: Environmental > Aquatic > Marine > Volcanic | place: Kolumbo...
CCTCACTAGGACTTACCCTGCAGGCGTGATGCAGGAATCGGTGCGCATTCGGAAGTACATGATTTCATAACTACAATGCATAAAACTTTAGACAGGATGAACAGGAAAGACAGGGTGAAGAAAATCTCAATCTCAAGCCAGTATCAGAATCGCGACTTGCGTCGGGATTGTGATGCTGAAATAGGAAGACTTTTCATTGATGAACAACATGTCCTCAATCTTGTTCACCCTGTTATCCTGTCTAAGAATTTGCACAAACCAAAATGTTGAGACGTAACTGTATTTTGGGAACGGTGTACTAAACTTAAACTACAGTGTTGCCACCTAGAAAGCCAAACCCAGGCATGCTGACATGACAAACCGCATCAAAATTATCATTGCTGTTATTGTCGCTATCCTAATCACGACAGGCATCTTTATGCAAATATCAAATGACGATGTAGCCGCGGCAAACGATGGCGATGGCCGAAAACCGTTGCCAACGCCGGAACAACTAGCCAAGCTGCCTGCGGATGGAGGACCGGAATACAACCGGCTCGTTTTTCAAAAAAGTCCTTACCTGTTGCAGCACGCAGGCAATCCGGTGGATTGGTATCCATGGGGAGACGAAGCCTTTGAGGCAGCGCGGCGCCAGGACAAACCGATCTTTCTGTCCATCGGCTACTCCGCCTGCCATTGGTGCCATGTGATGGAACATGAATCGTTCGAAGATACGACGGTTGCGCGACTCATGAACAATGCCTTTGTGTGCATCAAAGTGGACCGCGAAGAGCGACCCGACATCGATCAACTTTATATGTCCGTGACTCAGGCGATGACCGGAAGTGGCGGGTGGCCGATGACAGTCATTATGACACCGGACAAACGGCCGTTTTTTGCCGGCACCTATTTCCCCAAGGAAAGTCTCTATGGTCGTCCGGGCATGCTCGATCTTATTCCCAGAATTCAGCAAGTGTGGACCAGTGACCGCGCGAAGTTGCTGGAGGGCGCTGAAAAAGTCGTCGATTTCTTAAAGCAGAATTCAACCGTAACCGCAGGCGATGCGCTGACAGAAGCCACTCTGACAACGGCGTTTCAACAGCTTTCGTCGCGTTTTGACAGCACATATGGTGGCTTCGGACAGGCTCCAAAATTTCCAACGCCCCACAATTTGACCTTTCTGCTGCGCTACTGGCACCGCACCGGAGATAGCCACGCCCTCGAGATGGTGGAACAAACGCTGCAGCAAATGCGCCTGGGGGGCATTTTTGATCATGTAGGATTCGGATTTCATCGCTACTCGACCGACCAAACCTGGCTTCTGCCGCACTTTGAAAAAATGCTGTACGACCAGGCAACTTTGGCCATGGCTTACACGGAAGCCTTTCAGGCCACCGGCAAACAACAGTATGCCCAGGTTGCAGAAGAAATTTTTGTGTATGTTCTGCGCGACATGACGTCACCTGAGGGGGGGTTCTACTCAGCGGAAGATGCCGATAGCGACGGAGAAGAGGGACTGTTCTATCTTTGGACCCCCGCGGAGCTGAAAGAAGTTCTTGGCGAAACTGAAGGGGAGTGGGTGGCCAGGCTATTCGACGTCGTGGAGGGTGGCAATTTTCACGATCAGTCGAGTGGGCAAAAGCCGGGCGGCAGCATCTTACACCTCAAACATTCATTGTCAGCCATCGCCGCGGAAACAAAGGAACCGGAAGAAAAGCTGGAAAACCGATGGCAGGCAGCACGTCACAAATTGTTTGCACATCGCGAAAAGCGCATTCATCCCTTTAAGGACGACAAGATTTTGACTGACTGGAACGGGCTGATGATCGCGGCTTTGGCCAAGGCAGGAGCGGCTTTCGGGGAGCAAAAGTATGTGGAAGCCGCGCAGAAAGCCGCGGATTTCATTCTGACCAAACTGCAAAAATCTGACGGTACTCTGTTGAAACGTTACCGGGATGGAGAGGCCGCTTTGCCGGCACATGTGGAGGATTACGCTTTTATGACCTGGGGGTTACTGGAATTGTATGAGGCAACCTTTGATGTCCAGAATCTAAAGAACGCGGTCGCCCTCGATGACGTCCTGGTGCGTGATTTTTGGGATGAAGAGAATGGCGGGTTCTATTTTACCTCCATAAACTCGCACGAAGAGCTGCTGGTCCGATCCAAAGAAATCTATGACGGGGCGATCCCGTCGGGTAATTCTGTCGCCGCGCTCAATCTCATTCGCATCAGTCGCATGACGGGTAATGAAAGCCTCGGAGCGAAAGCCGTGGCAGTTGGCCGTGCCTTCTCACAGCAAGTTGCTCGCGGTCCCATTGGCCACACGCAACTCATGTCTGCCCTGAATTTTTGGCTCGGGCCATCATTCGAAGTGGTTATCGCGGGTGATTTGGGGGACGCAAAAACCAAGACGATGCTGAGAGCACTGAGGGCAAAATATATTCCGAACAAAGTGGTGATCTTCCGCCCCGGGAATGCAGAGAGGCCCGCCATCGTTGAGCTGGCATCATACACGGAATTTCAGAAGGAACAAAACGGTCTCGCGACTGCCTATGTTTGCCGAAATTTTGCTTGCAAGGCGCCAACCAATAGCATCGATGAAATGCTGTCGTCGTTGCAGTTGAATTAAGAAACTGTCGACAGACCGGGATCCAGTCATCCTGGGCAGGTCGCCTTTTTCAGCGGGCCGTATCGGAGGGCGACGAAACCGTCGTCCATGATTTCATAACTACTATGACTAGGACGTTAGACGGGATAAACAGGAAAGACAGGATCATGAAAACCTCAATCTCCAGTAATTCAAGCAAGTTATAAGAATCGCGACTTGTGTCGGGATTCGTTGATGAAATACGAAGACTTTCCATTGATGAATAGGATCTCGTTAATTTTGTTCATCCTGTTATCCCGTCTAAGAATTTCTCACAAAACAAAACGATAATACGTACCCATATGTTGGGAACGGTATACTTAGCCACCAGGCCAGTTCCGATTCCCACGCGTTAGGCGGGCACTTCGTGTGTCTTGCGATACTCTTCCCCTTTTTTCTCAAGCCCTGCTTCGATTGCCTCCTGCATTTCCACGCCATTTTGCGCCGCAAAATCGCGCACATCCTGGGTAATTTTCATTGAACAGAATTGCGGGCCGCACATGGAGCAAAATTTGGCCTCTTTGAAAGAATCGTGGGACAGTGTTTCGTCGTGATAGGCTTTGGCCGTTTCCGGATCGATGGCGGAATTGAACTGATCTTGCCAGCGGAACTCAAAGCGAGCTTTCGATAATTCGTCATCCCATTTTTGAGCGCCGGGATGGCCTTTGGCCAGATCGGCGGAATGGGCTGCGATTTTGTAAGCGATGAGGCCCTGCTTCACGTCCTCTTTGTTGGGGAGACCCAGGTGCTCTTTGGGCGTGACATAACACAGCATCGCCGTGCCGTACATTCCGATCATGGCTGCGCCGATCGCTGAGGTGATGTGATCATAGCCGGGCGCGATGTCGGTCACCAGCGGGCCGAGAGTGTAAAATGGTGCCTCGTGACAGATTTCCTGTTCCTTATCTACATTTTCCTTAATAAGATGCATGGGAACGTGGCCTGGCCCCTCGATCATGACTTGCACATCATGCCTCCACGCGATTTCGGTCAATTCTCCTAACGTATCGAGCTCAGCGAATTGGGCGGCGTCATTCGCATCAGCAATAGAACCGGGACGCAGACCGTCACCTAACGAGAAGGAGACGTCATACTTTTTCAAGATTTGGCAAATGTCTTCAAAGTGCGTGTACAGAAAATTCTCCTTATGATGATACAGGCACCACTTTGCTAGAATAGAGCCGCCACGCGAAACGATACCGGTCAGACGATTGGCGGTCAGCGGAATGTATCTCAAGAGAACCCCGGCATGAATCGTCATATAATCGACACCCTGCCTGGCCTGATCTTCTATGACTTTTAGCATGATTTCCGGCGTTAGCTCCTCCGGACTTTTTACATAGGTAAGCGCCTCGTAGATAGGGACGGTGCCAATCGGGATGGTTGAGTTGCGCAGAATGGCTTCGCGTGTTTCGATGATGCGTTTGCCGGTTGACAGGTCCATCACGGTATCGGCCCCCCATTTCACGGCCCAGGTGAGTTTTTCGACTTCCTCATCAATTGACGATGTGGTAGCGGAATTCCCGATATTGGCATTCACTTTTACGGTAAAATTCTTCCCGATGATCATGGGTTCAAGTTCTGGATGATTGATGTTGGCCGGGATAATGGCGCGACCCGCGGCCACTTCGTTTAGCACAAATTCTGGCCTCACATTCTCCTTTTCGGCAATGAACTGCATTTCCCGGGTGACAAGACCCTGCCGTGCGTAATGCATTTGCGACACGTTATCACCTGACCGCTGATGGACGATTTGTCCTGTCATAACTAAGATCCTCCGTGCTAAAATAAAAAGGCCGTTAACGAACCAATTTCGAAAACGGCTTCCCGGTGACAAAATTCATGCAGCCATTTCCTACGCCAGAATTACCTGGGTCAGGTTCGAAGGGACAATTCTCAGCCGGCTCCTGGTCCGGCGCCCCTATAGCTCTTCGATATAAAATAGCTTAATCTATTTTCTGGTGGAATGCAATTAATAAATCGTGCATCAACTCTTTTCTTTGGTAAGAATGATTTCGGTTCCGTCCTGGCCAAATTCGTATTTCACATCATCCATAAGTGAGGAGAGAATAAAAATGCCACGGCCACTTTCCTTGAGCAAGTTCTCAGGCGCCAAAGGGTCGCCGACGTGTTCCGGATTGAAGCCGCCACCCTGATCTTTGATGCGGACCAGGAGTTTCTTGCCCTCAAAAAGGAAGCGAATCGTGACCGTCTTCTGATTATTCTGCTTATTACCATGCAGGATCGCATTGTTAACCGCTTCCGTGACGGCGATAGCCAGGCTGTCTTTTTCGTCCTCATTGAACTTCATCCGGTCCGCCGCCTTTTCGGCCATTTTTTCTACCGCTTCGATCTGTTCCAGGCTGCTGGGGATGATTAGCTCAAGTATCTTTTCCGGTCGCGCACCCACGAATTCTCCTTCCTAAAAAAACCAATTCAAGTTAAGATCGAACAAATTGATCTGCTCTGAGGACCTGCGGGAAGAACTTGAAAACTGGACGTTGCCAAAAAACAAAAGTTCTAATGATGGCGCCGGTCGATACGACACTTCCATGATCGGGCCCACATTGGTGTGTTTTTCATTGACCATTTTGACGGACTTGCCTTCAGCCGTAATACTATGCTCCCAACGCGTTTGTTGAAAAAAATGCAGGCCTGCCGCAATCCGCCAGGCACGACCAGAAAAATGCCGGAAAAGGCCTTGTATTTCAGAGTTACGCCAACTCAAGGCGAGCCGCTGCCTGAACGAATCGATAAAGAAACGTCCCTGTTCCGCCAATTCCAGATCGAAGCCGAGTTCAATTCGATCACGATGCGACAAATCATAGCTTGTGGCATTGGTCAAAATGAATTGCCTATTGATCAGATTGCGGCTGCTGGTCTCAGAATCATCGAAATCGAAGGTCTGGTACTTGGCCCGCACGGTAAAACTCTGCTTGAAGGAGAAATATGGCCCTGGCCGGTAGGTTATCTCCGGTGTAAGCTGGAAATTGCGTTCCCAATTATTGTTAGCGCTGAACTTGCTGGAGAGAAAAACAAAGTGATTGAGAAAGGCACTGGCATGCCACGTCAGCCGCAGATCTTCATTGAACTTATGGGCGGTTGAAAACGTTAGCTGCCACTTTAGCTGGTCATGGTCGTTTGAGTTTGTCGTGTCGGAGGTGTCGAAACGAAACTTCGAAACAGAGGTAAACAATCCCAATGAATCGGAGCTGCCGACGCGGAAACCGTTGCGAAAGTTAAGGGTTACAAGGGCATCCTCGGTATCGAAGCCGATCGTGGGGAACCGGCCGAAGGGGTCCGGCGCAGTTGAACGCGGGCGGTTGTCATTTCTTTCTCGAAAGCGGTAACTCCAGCCGAGGCTCGTAAACCCACGTGAATGGTCGAGTTTGGCTGTAATGCCATTGTTAGTCTCAAAACCCGAGTCATTCTTGCGCACATCCGTCGTGTCGCTCTTAATATTTCTTACTTGAAATCCGGTGGAGAGGATGGCGTTGGCAAAAAACATCTTCATGTTGTCCGATATTCGGTAGCTGAGACGATTGCTTACTCCGCGATTCGTTTGTACCAGATTTCGCACAAAAATATCTCTCGCATCTGAATCAAAACTATCGCGACGAAGCCGTTCCACCACCAGAACCAGGGTGTCTGCTGTTGCGTTATAGAATTGGCGCTGGACACGATAGTTGAGCCTCACATCCTGATTCTTACGTTCTGAGAAAACGACTTGTTCTCCCACAACGTCAAGGCTATTGTGATAGCCATTGACATCTATATCGGTGAAATCGGCGTTGAGGCCATAGCCGAGGCCCTGGTCACTCTGGTTGAGCTGTGTTTGCCACTGGCTACTTACCGATGGCGTCAACTGAACGTTGGCATATGGCTGGTACCTTACGCTGGCTTTTCCAGTATTAAACACGACGTCATTATCGAAGCCGGCTAGCTGGTCGGACAGAACATGTGAGACGACATCTACGCCTGCGGAAAGAGTACTGGCGAGCGGGTAATCAAATTTCACACTAAAATTCTGATTGTCCTTCCAGAGGTCTCGCGAGGAGATGCTCTGTAACGTCGAGTGGAAATCCTCCTTTAACAGAACCCCCAGCTTGTCATCGATGCGTTTGCTATAATTCAACACATATCGCCATTGATAGATGTTGAGATTCTGCCCGAAAGAGAGGCGCGTGTATTTTGGTTGTGCCACGCTAAAATCAGCCTCTTGTTTGCGCTGGCCATGGCAAACCCCACCGTGCATAAACAGCAGTATGACCGTCGTACCTGTGAGCACATATCTTAACGCCATTCCAATCATTCGGCTCTTCGTACAAGATTGCGTCTCTCAAAGCAGTTGTTCAGGCCCGGTTGGTTGCATCCGGTTCCACGACATAGCGATTCGGGACAACGGCACCTCCTGAAATAACCAGTTTTAGCGCTTCTTCGATGGTCAAATCGAGTTCTATTATATTACTTTTTGGCACAAAAAGCAAAAACCCTGAAGTTGGGTTGGGTGTCGTGGGCAAGAAGATGCTGACAACGTCTTCCGGTAGGGACTGCTGGACCGGCCCCCTGGTGTCCTGCGTATAGAAACCGATGGAAAATATCCCCTTGCGCGGGTACTCGAACAGAACGGCCTTCTTGAACACTTCGCGCTTGGAAGAAAGGAAGGCCGTGCTAATCTGCTTGATAGCACCATAAACACGATTGATCAGGGGAATCCGTTCAACCATGTGGTCGCCGAACACGACAATCCTGCGACCAAAATAATTGCGTGCAATGACGCCCGTGGCAATAATGATCAAAACAAGGGCGATGAAGCCGATGCCTGGAATCTGCCTGCCGGCTGAAAAGCCAAACTGTTCAAGAATGAAATTGTTGATGACTCCACGTAGAATGCCATCGATGGATAGGAAAAGATTCCAGATGATATAAGCGGTTAGCACCAGGGGGACCAACACCACCAACCCGGTCAGGAAATAAGAACGGAGCCTTTTCCCGATTCCGCCTTTCGGTGACAACGGTTTTGAATCGCTCACTAGTGTGCCCCAGGCTTTATCAAAAAAATTTTTTCTCCTTTCTTGCCCATATTAAACTGCTCTCTCGCAATTTTTTCAATGTAGCCTGGGTCGTTCTTAAGACGGTCTATTTCCTGCGTCAAGTTGCGGCGCTGAGTTTCTCCCACCGCTAACTTCTGTCGCAGGGCGACTTCTTTGCGACTGACTTTCCAATAACTAAGGAGATTTTGTTCGCCGCCTATGAGGGCATAACCTAGCAAAAGCAAGACAGCTATTGCCACTATTCCGGTTCTAAGCTTTTTTCTCTTCATCGTTGCGTTTGCGTTTTTCGGGTCAGTCGCGTGAGGCCAGGCAGAGGTCCTGCTAATATGGATGAAAGTGAGTTAAACATGCGCGTCATATTTTGTATCCAAGCGGCGGGCCATGACTCCCAATGCAGCGTACCACTCACTACTTGTTGCAAAGCTATTTGCGGCTGAGAAATGATAGATGTGGACAGGGTGGAAAGGGATACCATTTTGCCAACTAACGGCCGTGGCTATCACCTGAGAGGTGTCTTGATGCAGATTGAACATGTCATTCTCCGCGCTAGGCCGTTGCAACCACAACGGGAAACAACTTCGTTGACGATTACGACGGGGTGCCACCTTGGAGCCAGACCGCGACCGGACAAGTTGGAAGCAGGCCGACCTTGTTGCAGTCTGGGTCGTTGACTTGAGGAAGCAGACACCGTAACGTTATTATGGAACGGCTTTGCGGTAGGAGAATGCGTCCGCCGTGCAGAAATACCAAGTATGAGGCTTGGTTCGTTACGCGCGCAATCCATGTTCTTCATGAGCCATGCGCTGTCTGAAAGTGCACTGATGAAACTGTAAAAAATGTCCCTCAAGCGCTGAGATTGGATGTAATTAAGGAAAAAACGATAAAAAGTCAACACATAATTTAGGTGGTCAGGTGACGGTATGGCCGGCAAAAAGAGGCGCACTTGCGACTCATGGCGCCCAGCTTTTCTCTGCCATATGTCCGCCATCGAACATCTTGTGTCTGCCAGCGCATAGTTTTTCTTGAACCGGTTGTCAATTGACCAGGCTAGCTCGGATGGCATGATCCTTGACCTGTCTCAGGGAAGATCAAGCGCAAAACGCCCTCGCGCCCCGACTGGCCGTTTTTGTCACGCCACGATTCCTTCATGGAGGTTCCTTTGCTGAAAAATTACGTTACGATTGCCATCCGTAATATACTCAGGCACAAATTCTACGCAGGGCTCAACGTGTTTGGCCTGGCGATCGGGCTGGCGTGCAGTCTGCTAATCCTGCTCTACGTTGGCGATGAGATAAGCTACGATCGCTTTCACCACAGAGCACAAAATATTTACCGCCTGAATTGGGATTTTAACTGGAACGACAACGAAGGCGTCGGGCCGGGGACACCACCGCCACTGGCGGCCGCTTTGTCACGTAACTTTCCAGAAGTGCAAGCCACCACACGTATCTATCCGGTTCAGGACATGATCGTCCGCCACGATAACAAATTCTTCAATGAAACCAGAATACTCGGTGTTGACCCCAATTTCTTTGACGTCTTCAGTTTTCAGCTCTTGGAAGGCGACCCGAAAACAGCCTTAGCAGAACCTGGAAGCGTGATTCTTACACCAGAAACTGCCCGAAAATACTTTGGGAGCGCGCCCGCGCTTGGTAAACGAATCAGCATCGGCAAGGATAGTAAATTCCTCGGAAAACCTTATAGCGCTACGTTTAAGGTCACCGGCATTGTGCAACAGCCGCCGCACAATTCACATATTGAATTCGATTTGCTGACCTCCATGTCCTCACATCCGCAGGTCGCGTTCTTCGATTGGAGCTGGGTCTGGATGCAGATGGTGACCTACGCGGTTGTCGATAAAGATGCATCTGTAATGGACCTCGAAGCCAAGGTCGTGGACATGGTTGCACGGCTGGCGCCACAAGCCTTTGAACGGATTGGTTTCTCATACAACGACATCATCAGCGGTGGCGGGCGTTGGAATTTTGTGTTCCAGCCAATGACGGATGTCTACCTTGGGTCCAACAATATCGGCAACCGATTGGGCCCCACCGGCAATAAAGCCTACCTCGCCATTTTTACGGTGATCGCTATTTTCATTCTGTTGATCGCCTGCATCAATTATATGAATTTGGCGACGGCCCGCTCAACCAACCGGGCCAGAGAAGTGGGAATGCGTAAGGTTCTGGGGTCCGTCAGACAGAACCTGGTTGCACAATTCATGACCGAATCGATATTCTTCAGCGCGGTTGCCATGCTGTTAGCCATTGGCCTGACCGAGGCCCTGCTTCGGCCCTTCGCCCAACTAGCTGGTAAACACCTGGAATTAAGTCTGTCGGATCCGCCCTGGCTGACGCCCGCCCTTCTGTTGTTGACGCTGGTGGTCGGGGTCGTGGCCGGCAGCTATCCCAGTCTCTATCTTTCCGCTTTCAAACCGATTCGGGCGCTGCAAGGCAAAACCAACACCACGCGGAAGAGCCGGAACAGCTTGCGCAACGGACTCGTGGTCTTACAGTTCGCCGTTTCGACCGCTCTTATCATTTGCACATTGGTTGTGCGCAATCAAATGCAATTCTTCAGACAAGCGGATATGGGATTTGATAGGGATGGCATTCTGGTCATCTCAAACCAGAACCACCGACTGGGCAGCCAGGCGGAAACCTTCAGAGACGTGATCAAAAAACGGTCGCAGGTCGTTGACGCAGCGATTTCAACCGGGGTGCCACCTGCTGACGGCTTCGAAGACTACTACAAAGTCGAGGGGAAAGGCGCAGAGCAGTTCGACCTGATCTCATATATGGTCGATGATGATTTCGTGACAACGCTGGGCCTCAAAATCGTCCAGGGTCGTGGCTTTTCCGAAGACTTTGGCGCCGACGCGGACGGCGTTATTTTGAACGAAAGCGCTGTGCGGCGGTTTGGCTGGAAGCATGCCATCGGCAAAACGATCACCTATCCGAGTAAAGGCGACTACAAAGTGATCGGGGTGATGAAAGATTTCAACTTCCTGACGCTGAACCAACCGATATTGCCCTTCGCATTATTCCACCGCGCCTCAGAATCTTACACGATTCCGGATTCTTACATCGTTGTCCGCATTCAGCGTGACAACCTGGCGAATACCCTAATAGTACTGGAGAGTGAATGGAAGACACTGGCACCCGACGCGCCGTTCGAATACTCTTTTCTGGATGAGAATATTGAACGGGAGTATCAGGGCGAACAACGCCTCGGGAAGATCTTTCTAATTTTTGCCGGCCTGGCGATCGTGATCGCCTGCCTTGGCTTGCTGGGTCTTGCTGCCTATACGGCCGAAAAACGCACAAAAGAAATTGGGGTTCGCAAGACTCTCGGTGCCTCGACTGCCCGCCTTCTCCTTCTGCTGACGACAGATTTCGCCAAATGGGTGCTGGTCGCGAACTGTGTTGCGTGGCCGGTCGCCTGGTACGTCATGAACAAGTGGTTACAGAGTTTTGCCTACCGGGTGGAAATTGGGTTCGAAGTATTTCTATTGGCCGGCGCAACAGCGCTGGTGGTCGCCCTGGCCACCGTCACCTACCAGGCTTTGAAGGCGGCAACCGCCAATCCGGTCGAAGCCTTGAAATACGAGTAGCGAGTCGGGTTGGCTGGAGCGACCGTTTCGCATAACCGGCGTTGCCATATAGGGCAAGTAACTAACCAAAAGGCAAAACCTACAGCCGTGCTCAAAAGCATTTGTTATGCCCCGCCTTGATATTAGCACTGAGTTTATTGAACTTAACAAGGCGGTGGCGGCGTTTTTTGCCGCGACCGCCGATCCCGACATTTTTGACCCAATTATAAATTACCACCAAGCAAATTTGCGACGCAAGTTTGCGAAACTTTATTGGGCATCTGAATGAAAGTTAACCCACTAAAGAATCTATAATATCTCATTATCATATATTTCCAGTTGTCTTCTTATGTCTCTATTTTCTTCCCAAAATTGTTTTTCAGGGTCAATTGCAATAAATGAGGTTTTTAATTTTTTATTGTAATTTGGATAGAGAAAAAGGTATTTTTTGTTTTTATAAATACTTCTATCAGGAAGACGTCTGAAGGTTATATAGTATAATTGTGCGGGCAACACGAAGTCGATGGAATCTGGATTTACAACATGTATTAAATTAAATGCATTTTCAAGTTCCTCATATTTTATAGAAAATTCTTCTTTACGATTTGCTTCGAGTTCATTGATGAACTTCCATTTTTTTTTAGTATTTATAGATACTCCAACCTGCTTTGTATCTTTATGGTAGAGTCGAGATAGCGATTTAATTCTTACTTCAAACACAGAACTTGGTCCATCATTAAATATTGTCAATGAGTAATTTTTTTTGAAGTTGTCAATCTTAAAATCAACATCAATAATTGGTGAATAATTCAATTCTAAATTGGCTCTTGATATCTTATTGCTCTCACAGGAATAGTAAAGGCTTACAATCGAAATTAGAATTGCAAAAATTGGTAGTAAATAATTGATAAATATCTTGAAAATTTTCTTCTTATTCATTTATAATTACTTGGCTATTAATTTACATCATTCCTTGAAATCTTTACAGAATAGGGCTCCGGATTTCTCTTTGAGGTAAATTTTATTTGATTGACTTTCGCTCATATGGTTTGACTTCAAATTCTTCTGTTCCGGCTATGAACCATGTTTTTCCAGTTAATTTGTTTATTTTGTAAGCTCTATCTCCAGCAGCGACAATTGTATATCTGTTCAACATGATATAACTAAACAATAAAATAAGTATGATTACAGACAGGTAAATTGCAATATTTTTCAGTAATTGCAATCCGGTTTTGATTAAATAATTTATAAGAGTGAAATCTCCTTTTCTTTCAGACGAGATATTCCTTTTTTCCATAGACCCTCCCGAAGTTTTGAATAGAAAATTATCAATTACATCCTTGCCTAATTATTGAAGCGATGACTTGTTGTGAATGTTTATTGCATATGTATTACGGGCATAACTATTCGGTTAGACGGATCCAAACCATTTCTTGACTAGTTTTTCTTCGAAGCGTTCAGCGCCGGGATGGACAAATTCGTTGCTGTGCGCATCGTAGACGTAATCGTTCTGCCACCGATGAAAATTCTTGCTAACTTCGTTGATGCCGTTTGTGATGAAGCGAATCTCATCATCAGTCATGAGCGGATGGATCGAGACCCGTACCCACCCCGGTTTTTCTGAGTAGTCGCCTGTATCTATCTTGTCGGTAATTTTGTTAGAGATTTCTTTGGGAATGTTGAGCAGGCAGTGACCGTAGGTACCGGCGCAGGAACAGCCGCCTCTGGTCTGAATGCCGAAATGGTCGTTCAGCAGCTTGACCACCAGGTTAAAATGCAACCCATCGATATAAAATGAGACAACGCCGAGTCGCTTTTCGACGTTGTCTGCCAGAATATGCAAGCCCTGAATTTGGCGTAGCTGCGTGAACAATATCTCCAGCAGCTCTTCCTCCCGCTTCAGCATTTTTTCGACGCCCATTTCTTCCTTAAGCTTGATTGCCAACGCGGCTCTTATCGTCTGTAGAAATGCCGGCGTACCGCCATCCTCGCGCGTCTCGATATCTTCGAAATAGTGGCGCTGGCCCCAGGGGTTGGTCCACATAACCGTGCCGCCGCCGGGCACATCGGGCACGTCATTCTGATAGAGTTTGGAATCAAAAATCAGGATGCCAGCAGAGCCGGGACCGCCGAGAAACTTGTGGGGTGAGAAGTAGATGGCATCTAATTTTGCGCCGGGGTCGGCGGGGTGCATATCCATGTCGACATAAGGGGCGGAACAGGCAAAATCCACAAAACAGAACCCGCCATGGCTGTGAACCAAGTGGGCGACGTCGTGATAGGCCGTCCGGATCCCGGACACGTTGGAACAGGCGGTCACCGACGCGATCTTAACCTTCCTTCGAGAGTACTTCTTGAGAAGCTCACTGAGATGTTCGAGATCGATGAGTCCTTCCCGGTCCGGAAGAATGCATTCGACATCAGCGATGGTTTCAATCCAGGAGGTGTGGTTGGAATGGTGCTCCATGTGCGTAACGAAAACCACCGGCCTGTCTTCTTCAGATAATTCTATTAGCTCCACAAACTGTTCCGGAACCCGCAGACCCAGGATACGCTGGAACTTGCTGACGGCACCCGTCATGCCAGACCCGGCAGAGATGATAACATCCTCCGGGCCGGCGTTCACATGCCGTTTGATAATCTCGTGTGCGAAATGATAGGCCTGCGTCATCGCCGTGCCCGTGACGGTCGTCTCGGTGTGCGTATTCCCCACGAAAGGACCAAAGTCAATCTTGAGCTTTTCTTCTATGGGGCCGTAGAGTCTGCCACTGGCGGTCCAGTCGGCATAGGTCAATCGTTGCCTTCCAAAGGGCGACTCAAAGAGCTGGTTGTAGCCGATGACGTTGTCTCTAAACTTCGCGAAGTAATTTTCTAATGATGATTGGTTCATAGCTCAACTCAAGCAATGTTGCGGATGATATGGCCGGCGTATATCTTAGTGTAACGTTGCCAGGCCACAATTTCAATCACATTTTTGTTCATTGCGGAATTGTCATGGACAGAATCCGAATCGCTTAAGGCCCCCTCCGGGAGTTTCTCAGGCAATTGATACCCTATTTTGACAGGACATTCCGCTAGTGGGCAGACTGCGCCATGATTTTTGCTTGATAATGATGACGGGGTAAGGCATATTGTGTTGTGATTGCGCGAACAAAACGCGAGGCCATCCGCCATGGGGACTGTCGTCGTCGGTTGGCCTGCAAGAATCGGCTGTGGTTGACGGGCGCCTCTATCGAAAGGGGATCGACCCAGGTTCTTCTGCCTTTCTCGTCAACCACAATGCAATCTATTGTCAATTCGCGCGACCGCTCAATCTCGCCATTCGAGTCTCACGAACGTCGACAGCTCCGAGTTTAGCGCTTATAGAAATCGGCAACTTTTACCTCAGACCAGGAAAGCCCATGGCAGAGCAAGAAAAAGATGCTTCAGCCGTGCCTGCTGTTGGCACGGGTTTGGCGCGCGAGATGGGGCTGCTGGGTCTGGCGGCGACTGGTATCTGCTCCATGCTGGGGGCTGCCATCAACGTTATCCCGTTTATGATCCAACGTAACGTTCCCGGTATTGGTCCTTATGTTCTACCCGCCTACTTGTTTGCCGCGGTCCCAGCGATTTTCGCGGCGCTGGCCTACGCGACGCTGGCCTCGGCCATGCCCCGTGCCGGTGGCAGTTACGTTTATGCCAGCCGGGCGCTTAATCCATATCTGGGGTTCGTCGCCAGCTTTTCGCAATGGTTTGGTCTTTCCATAGCTATCGGGGTTGTATCGTACGTTTTGCCTGCTTTTCTACGCGACATTGCATTGGCACTGCATTGGCAGAACCTCGCAGACACAATGACCTCCGCCGTGGGGCGACCGACTCTCGCACTTGCCTTCCTGTGGATTTTTGTAGTTGTCAACCTGCGCGGCGTCAGGTTCTATGAACGTACCGTGGTGCCGCTGATGTTCTTGATGTTTGTCCTGGGAGCCGTGGTGATTGTGGCGGGATTTTCATTTGATCCGCAAGATTTTGCCACTGCGGTTCTGCAGCGGGAAGGAAGGGCGTTGATGCCGCCAGAGGGCGCGCCATTGCGGCTTGCTTCCTATTTGGCCGCAGCGGCCCTGCTTTTCTCAAGTTTTATCGGCTTTGACTCTATCGCCCAGGCCGGAGGAGAAGCAAAAAACCCGGGCCGAGCCCTGCCCCTGGCCATAGGCGTCGCGGTCGTTTCGGTCGGGACCTTTTATATGCTTTTCACCGCGGCCGTTTATCATGCCGTCCCATGGACCTACATTGCTGAAGAGGCGGTTAAGCGTGACGTCACGGCCCCGGGTCTACTGGGATACTTGCTACCCGCGGGTTGGACCGTCGCCATTGTGGCCGGCGCGGCTGTCGCTCTCATCAACGACTTGCCGGCCATGCTGCTGGCCGTGTCCAGACTCATGTTTGCATGGGCGGAGGATGGTATTTTCCCCCGGCACGTTGCTCGTGTGCATGCCAGCTGGCACACGCCGCATGTCGCCATTCTGCTGAGCGGTGTTATGGCCTCGGTCGGCATTCTGGGTAGCCACCTGGCAGGCGACTTTTTTCTTGGCGTGGATATCCTGGTGACTTCGATGCTGGTAAATTTTCTCCTCATGTGCCTGTCGGTGCTGGCGCTGCCACGGCAGAATCCAGCCATTGCGAAGTGTGTGACGGTTCTGCCGTCGCGCAAGCTGCAAGTGCCGGTGGCTCTGTGCGGCGCTGTCATGCTCGGTGGCTTTCTTCTGGTGCATCTCTGGAAAGATCTTTCCGCCAGCGTGAGTGCCTGGTATTTTCATTCAACGCCGGTGTGGCTGGCGGTGATGGCCGTGGCGACGGTCATCTACCTGCGTGAACGGCGCCGCCTGAATAGGGCCGGGGTCGATGTCGATGCGCTTTTTTCAACTTTGCCACCAGAGTAGAGAGAAACAGGCCAAATGCTCGAAACGCTTTTCAAACATATGCACTGGGCCGATGCCGTCGTCTGGCACGCTATCTATGCGTCATCAGCAGCGATGCAGGATGCCCGTGTTCGCGAGTTGCAGTACCACTTGCACATGGTGCAGCACGCTTTCTTGTCTGTGTGGCGCAACAAGGCGGTAAACTTGCCGAAAATCTCCGCTTTTGCGGACTTGAAGGCTCTGTCGGGTTGGGGCCAAGATTACCACGATCGGGCAGGCGTTTTTCTCAAAAAAGTGACGCACCCCCTCTTCAACGTTGACTGGCTCGTTCAAGAGGGGGGGCGTCACTTTTTTGAGACAAACGCCTGCCCGCTC
>Ga0114931_10004948_pt1 | contig 16542 bp, 15 predicted proteins | sample 2SBtaG_FD_89579 | JGI IMG/M metagenome (GOLD analysis project Ga0114931, IMG submission 89579) | Deep subsurface microbial communities from Kolumbo volcano to uncover new lineages of life (NeLLi) - 2SBTROV14_V59a metaG | ecosystem: Environmental > Aquatic > Marine > Volcanic | place: Kolumbo...
CGTCTTCTTCTTCGGCTTGGCCTCGGCCTCGGGCTCCTCGGCCTCGGCCTCGACGACCTCCTCGGACTCCTCCGCCTTGTCGGCGACCCGCTCCGCAGTAGCCTCCGCCTGCTTCTCGCCGGCGGTCTTCTTCTTGCGGGAGCGGGTCTTCTTCTTCGGCTTGGCCTCGGCGTCGTCGGCTTCCTTCGCCTCGGCGTCGTCGGCCTCCATCGCCTCGGGCTCCTTCGCCTCGGCCTTGTTCTTCGAGGCCTTGCCGCCCTTCTTGCTGGCGGCCTTCTTCGGCTTCTCCTCCACCGGCTCCTCGCCGGTGGGCTCGACCTCGAGGAACTCGTCGATGTCGACCTCCTCGAGATCGTCCTCGTCGTCGGCGGAGCCCTCGTCGACGTCGGACGCCTGCAGCCAGGCGACGATCTCCTCGATCTCGCGCTGACGCTCGGCGTCGCCGAGGAATAGCTCCGCGAGCAGGTCGGAGTCGGAGAGGTCGACACCGTTCTCGAAGAGCAGGTCGAGGTAGACGTTGGCGAGGGCGGCGTTGATCTCCTCGGCGCTCTTGAACAGGTCGAAGGGCGCGAGGCCGGTACGCACCGGGGTGCCGTCGCGGTGGATGAAAACGCCCGCGCGCATCAGCGCGTTGAACACGTTCCGCACCGCCTTGGCCGGGACGTCCGGGTGGCTCTTGGCGAGCTTCTTGCGGACGTCTTCCTGCACGAAGTTCGCGTTGGTGCGGCGCCGGCGCTTCTTGCGGTCGGCGACCGACTGCTCGACGAGCTCCAGGAGCGCCTTGCGGGTGGGGGCGGCCAGCGGGTTGAAGTTCTCCTCGGCCAGGGCGCGGATCAGATCCTCGGCGCCCTCGGGGGCGTAGGGGTCGAACCACAGGCTGTCCTCGTCGGAGCTCGCCTTGGCGGTGGCCTTGGTGGCGCTCTTCTTGGCGCCACCGCCGCCGCGACCGTTCACGTCGCCGTCGACCCGGTAGCCGCCGGACTTCTCGTCGCGGGACAGGCGCACCTTGCCCTGCTCGGCGGCCGCCTCCAGGAAGCGGCCGAAGCTCGAGAACTTCAGGTCGGACTCGGCGAAGTCGGGGCTCTTGCGGAGCAGCGCCGACTTGACCACCGAGGCGAGGGGCGGGTCGGGGTTCTCGCGCTGCAGGCCCTCGACCGCGTCGAGGAGCAGGTCGAAGGCCTCGTCGAGGTCGTAGCCCTTCTTGTTGGGCGGCCGCGGGGCTCGCTGCCGGCGGCGCGAGTCCTTGGCGATGCTGTCGTAGAAGAAGAACTCGTCGCAGGCTTCGATGAGCAGGCGCGAGGTGCTCGACCGCGTGCCGCAGCCGATGACCGACTTGCCGAGCTCCCGCATCTTGAGCACGAGCGGGGTGAAGTCCGAGTCGCCGCTCACGATGACGAAGGTGTCGATGTAGTCCTTGGTGAAGGCCAGCTCCAGCGCGTCCACCACCATCGCGATGTCGGCGCGGTTCTTGTTCTGCATGCCGTGGGACGTCAGCTCGTACATCGTGACGTTGGCCATGAGCAGGGACTGCTTGAAGCGCGCGAAGCGCCCCCAGTCGGCGTAGGAACGGGACACGAGGATGCGGCCCTTGTCCTTGACGCGCTTCATCAGGGCGTCGACGTCGAAGCGTCCGAGCCCTTCCTTTTCGGTTCCAGCAGCGATGTTCTCGAAGTCGATGAGAACCGCGAGGTTCGATTCCAAATTGTACTCCCGCGGGGTCGAGCCCCGCGCATGGGGTTCACCCGGCGGGTGACGGGCGCCTTCGCCCGCCCGGGGCCGCCGGGCACGACCGCGCACCCGTGACAGACCGTTGGGCCCGCAGTCGTGGGGACCCTATTCCGCGCAGCGCCAGACCACAAGGCAACTCGCGGTGCGGGGCCCGACAAGTGCGTTACCGGTCAGCATTCCCAGGAGCGACCCAGATGACGGCCTTCCAGCAGTTCACGGGCACCCGGCGCTACATCGCCGACGACGCTCTGATGGCCTCGGTCAACGCCGCGGTCACCCTGCAGCGCCCCCTGCTCGTCAAGGGCGAGCCCGGCACGGGCAAGACCCTGCTCGCCACCGCCGTCGCCGAAGCGCTCGGCAAGCCGCTGTACACCTGGCACGTCAAGTCCACGACGAAGGCGATCGACGGCCTGTACCACTACGACGTCGTCCAGCGGCTGAACGACAGCCGCTTCGGCGACCTCGACGTGAGCGACATCGCCCGGTACATCAAGCTCGGCATGCTCGGGCGTGCGTTCTCGGCCGAGGAGCAGGTGGTCGTGCTGATCGACGAGGTCGACAAGGCCGACATCGAGTTCCCCAACGACCTGCTCCGCGAGCTCGACGAGATGAAGTTCCACATCCCCGAGACCGACGAGACGGTCGCCGCGAAGCACCGCCCGATCGTGATCATCACCTCCAACGCCGAGAAGGAGCTGCCCGACGCCTTCCTGCGCCGGTGCGTGTTCCACTTCATCGCCTTCCCCGACCGGGAGCGGATGGAGCGGATCGTCGACGTGCACCACCCGCACCTCGACCACGCGCTGCTCGACGCGGCCCTCGACCGGTTCTTCGCCTTTCGCAAGACCCAGGGCCTGCGCAAGCCGCCCTCCACCTCGGAGCTCGTGGACTGGCTGACGGTGCTCGTGCGGGCCGGGGTCGCCCCGAAGGACGTCCTCGAGTCCGACCCCTTCCTCGGGGTGCTGTTCAAGCAGGAACAGGACCTCGCCACGGCGACACACCCGCGGCGCGGGCGCTCCTTCTAGGCCCATGTTCTCCGCCTTCCTGTACAACCTGCGCGACCAGGGCCTGTCCATCGGGATCGGCGAGTGGCTCGTGCTCCTGCAGGGGCTGCGGCAGGGCCTCGCCACCGATCTCGACGGACTGTACCACCTCGGACGCGCGGTGCTGTGCCGGTCCGAGACCGAGTTCGACCAGTACGACGTGGCCTTCGCCGCCACCTTCGAGGGCGTGGGCATCCCCGAGGAGCTGCGGCAGAAGCTCGCCGAGTGGCTGGACAGGGCCATGGCCGCCCAGGGCGGAGAGATCGTCGAGTGGAGCGGCGTCGACCCCGAGGAGCTGATGCGCCGCTTCGAACAGACCCTGCGGGAGCAGACGGAGGCGCACCACGGGGGCAACCGCTGGGTCGGCACCGGGGGCACGAGCCCCTACGGGCAGTCCGGGCGCGCGCGGGCCGGCGTGCGTGTCGGCGGCTCCGGCGGCGGACGCAGCGCCGTCCGCACCGCGATGGAGCGCCGGTGGAGAACTACCGCGGCGACCGCACCCTGGACGTCCGCGACCTGAAGGTGGCCCTGCGGGCGCTGCGCAGCCTCGCCAGGGAAGGGGAGTGGGAGCTGGATCTCGACGAGACCATCGACCAGACTGCCCGGAACGCCGGCGACATCGAGATCGTGGAGCAGCGCGCGCGCAAGAACCGCCTGCACGTCGTGCTCCTCATGGACGCCGGCGGCTCGATGGCGCCCCACGCCGAGCAGGTCGAGCGCCTGTTCAGCGCCGCGAAGGCGATGAAGACCTTCAAGACCTTCCGGCACCTGTTCTTCCACAACTGTGTCTACCAGTACCTGCACGAGGACTTCGAGCAGATGAAGCGGGTGCCGACCCACGAGGTGCTGGCCTCGCTCACCCCGCAGCACCGCCTGATCTTCGTCGGGGACGCATCGATGGCGCCCTACGAGCTGTTCTCGAGCTTCTCCTGGCCGACGGACCACGCCCTGCCCGGCATCGACTGGCTTCGGCGGATGCACGAGCGGTGTCCCGCGAGCGTGTGGCTCAACCCCGATCCCCAGGCCTACTGGCGGCACCCGACCGTCGAGACGATCGGGCGGATCTTCCCGATGTACCCGCTGTCGGTCCACGGCCTGCGGGAGTCGATCAAGAAGCTGCGCGCTCCGGTGTGAGCGGGCTCCAGCCAGGCCGGAGCCCGCCAGGTCTCTAGAGGTTCAGGGCCCGCTCGACGGAGCGGCGGCTGCTCGGGAAGGTGAGGATGCCCAGGGCCATCTCGTAGCGGCCCGGGTCGATGACGGCCGGGTACAGGGCGATCAGGGCCTGCTGCTTGCTCGAGTCGAAGGTGCACAGGTCGGCCAGCGACGCGGCCTGCTGGGTGGTGAACCGGCCGGTGCGGGCGACCCGGCGGATGGCGTCGAGGCGGCCGGAGTCGAAGGGCTCGCGCTGCACGATGCGGCGCGCGTCCTGGTAGGACAGGGCCGGTGCCCGGTAGTCGGAGCCGCGGCTGTAGCCGGGGTCGGGGCGTCCTCGACCCGGGTAGGTGGGCGGCGCGATCGAGCGCTTCGCGCTGTCCAGCGCCAGCTCCGCGTTCTGCGCGCGGCCCAGGAGCAGCGAGCGGAGGCGCGGGTTGGGCACCTGGTAGGCCAGGCGCTGGATGGCGTCGATCTCGGAGGAGACCTGCGCGAGGTCCTGGTAGGGGTTCGGCGCGGTGTGGTTCGCCAGCGAGGGGGCGGTGACGCTCAGGGCGAGCAGGGCGGCGGTGGCGGTGTTGCGAAGGGACATGGTCTGCGCTCCGGTCTGGAGGGTTCGCAGGACCAGACGCGCGAGGGGCGCGGGGATTCGGACCCCGCTGGTCGCGGCGTGTCACGGACGGTCACGGGGGGCCTTTGGCAGCCCGGCGGGATCGGGCTACGGAGGGCCTCTGCAAGGCTCTGGGGCGTCGTCAAGTGGCAAGACACCGGGTTTTGATCCCGGCATCGCAGGTTCGAGTCCTGCCGCCCCAAGTCCTGAACCGACGACACCCGGGAGTAGCGCGATGTACGGCGAGATGGTCCTCTTCTCCGGCAACGCGAACCCTGCGCTCTCCAAGCGCATCGCCGCGCGGCTCGGTCACCCCCTCGCCGAGGCGAACGTGGGGCGGTTCTCCGACGGCGAGAGCCGCGTGGAGCTGTACCAGAACGTCCGCGGGCGAGACGTGTTCCTGCTGCAGTCCACCTGTGCGCCCGCCAACGACAACCTGATGGAGCTGCTGATCATGGCCGAGGCCTGCAAGCGCTCCTCGGCCGGTCGGATCACGGCGGTGATGCCCTACTTCGGGTATGCGCGTCAGGACCGGAAGGTGCAGCCGCGCGCGCCGATCACCGCCCGCCTCGTCGCGGACCTGCTCCAAGCCGCCGGCATCGACCGGGTGCTCACGATGGACCTCCACGCGGGGCAGATCCAGGGGTTCTTCAGCATCCCCGTCGACAACCTCTACGCCCAGCCGCTCCTGTACCGCTTCGTCCGCGAGGAGCTGCTCACCCCCGACACGGTGGTCGTCTCCCCCGACGCGGGCGGCGTGGAGCGCGCCCGGTCCTACGCCAAGCTGCTACACACCGGCCTCGCGATCGTCGACAAGCGGCGCGCGAACCCGAACGAGAACGAGGTGATGCACATCGTGGGTGACGTCCGGGGTCGCCGCGCGGTCCTGGTCGACGACATGGTCGACACCGCCGGCACGATGACCAAGGGCGCGGCCGCGATCATGGAGGCGGGGGCCTCCTCGGTGTACGCCCTGGCCACGCACCCGGTCCTCTCGGGCCCCGCGATGTCGCGCATCGATGCCTCGGCTTTCGACCAGGTCGTGGTCACCGACACCATCCCCCTGTCCGAGGCGGCGGTCGCGAGCGGCCAGGTCCGGACCATCTCGGTGGGGAGCCTGTTCGCCGAGGCCATCCGGTCCATCCACTTCAACGACTCGATCTCCCGCCTGTTCCTCGCCGACACCTAATCGCGGCGGGCGGGTCGTGGCGTGTCCTCGGGGCCGTCTCGGACCGCTTGACATGCCCGGAAGGTACCGTTACGGGGCGGCGGCTTCGGGGCGCTCGTCGTCCCGCATCGAACCAGTACCCAAATGCCCAAGAACTGTCCCGGCCGGACGCCGTCCGGCCCGCTCGTCCAGGGGGTGGTGCAAGGGGCGGGCGATCGCGTCCGGCCTCCACCTGGCGCCAGCCGACGAGCGGCAGGAGAGGAGATTCCATGGACACGACGCTCGACGCCACCGTTCGCGACACCGCTCGCGGCAAGTCCGGTGCCCGGAAGGTCCGCTAGGCGGGCAAGCTCCCGGGTGTGATCTACGGTCGCGACGCCCAGGCCACCTCCATCGAGGTCGACCCGAACGTCCTCACTACCATCTTCCGCAAGACCCAGGACCGCAACACGGTCGTGGGGGTCCAGCTCCAGGGCCGCACGGTCCCGTGCCTCGTGCGGGACGTGCAGCGCCATCCCGTTACCCGCGAGATCCTGCACGTCGACTTCTACAAGCTCGACGAGGGCCAGGAGGTCGTGGTGAAGGTGCCGCTCGACCCGCTGGGTCGCCCCGCCGGTGCCGCCCTGGGTGGCCGGCTGCGGGTGCTCGTGCGCGAAGTGCCCGTCCGTTGCGCCTGGGACCGCATTCCGGCGTCCCTGCCGGTGGACGTGTCCGGCCTCGAGGTCGACGACTTCATCCGCCTGTCCGAGCTGCCCACCCCCGAGGGCGTGTCGCTCGCCGCCGAGCACGATGCCAACGCGGTCACCGTGTACGGCAAGCGCTCCCTCGAGAGCCTCGACCTGCCGGAGTTCGGCGAAGAGGGCGCGGCTGAAGAGGGCGAGGGCGAGGCTGCCGAGGGCGAGGAGTCCGAGGAGGGCGCCTCCGAGGACGAGGCGGAGTGATGTTCCTGGTCCTCGGTCTCGGCAATCCCGGTCGCCGCTACGAGAAGACCCGCCACAACGCGGGTTTCCTCGTGGTGGACCGGCTCGCCGAGCGCTGGAGGGCCACCGTCGAGGATCGCCAGTTCAAGGCCTTCGTCGGCAAGGCACGCATCTGCGACGAGTTCGTGCTCCTGGTCAAGCCGCAGACCTACATGAACCTGTCGGGCGAGGCCGCGGTCTCCCTGCGCGGGTACTACAAGGTCTCCAACGACCACATCCTCGTGGTGCACGACGATGTCGACATCCCCTTCGGCCAGGTCCGCGTGAAGCGCGGCGGCGGTCACGGGGGCCACAACGGCCTGCGCGACCTCAACCAGCGCCTGGGAGGTGGGGACTACCTCCGGGTCCGCTTCGGCATCTCCCGCCCGCCTCCGGGCTGGGACACCGCCGACTACGTGCTCGGCAAGTGGTCGTCCCAGGAGTCCACCGAGGTGGACGGCCTGGTCGATCTCGCCGCCGACGCGGTGGAGGCCGTCCTTCGGGACGGCGCCGACGCCGCGATGAACCAGTTCAACACCCGTCCCCGTGGCGTGGACGCCGACCCTTCCGCCGGCGCCGCCGGGGCCCAGAAGACCGCCTGAACCAACCTCTTCGCGCGCCCCAACGCGGCGCACTGCTCATGGAGAATCCGTGGACAACGTGATCTACGCCGTCCCGGTCACCGGGCTCCTCGCCCTGGCCTTCGCCTACTGGAAGGCTGCCTGGGTCGGTCGCCAGGACGCCGGCAGCGACACCATGAAGGACCTCTCCGCCGCCATCCGTGAAGGCGCGATGGCCTTCCTCGGCCGCGAGTACCGCGTCATCGCGATCTTCGTCGCGATCGTCGCGGTGCTGCTCGCCCTCGCGAACATGAACGGCGCCGACCAGAGCCCGATCATCGCCGCGTCCTTCGTGACCGGCGCGGTCGCGTCGGGCCTCGCCGGCTACTTCGGGATGCGCGTCGCCACCTCGGCCAACGGGCGCACCACCCACGCGGCGATCACCGGCCTCCCGCCCGCGCTGGCCGTGGCCTTCTCCGGCGGCTCGGTCATGGGGATGAGCGTGGTCGGCCTCGCCATCGTCGGCCTCGGGTCGCTGTACCTGCTCTACTCGCAGGTCCTGTTCGTCGGGCAGACGCACCTCGTGCTCAACGTCCTCACCGGCTTCTCGATGGGCGCCTCGTCCATCGCGCTCTTCGCGCGCGTCGGCGGCGGCATCTACACCAAGGCCGCCGACGTCGGCGCCGACCTCGTCGGCAAGGTCGAGGCGGGCCTGCCCGAGGACGATCCCCGCAACCCGGCGGTCATCGCCGACAACGTGGGGGACAACGTGGGCGACGTGGCCGGCATGGGCGCCGACCTCTTCGAGTCCTACGTCGGCGCGATCATCGGCGCGATGGTCCTCGGCTTCGGCTTCACCGCGGTCAAGGGCGGTGACATGGGCCCGATCATCCTCCCGCTGATCATCGCGGGCGCGGGCATCCTCGCCTCCATCGTGGGCACCTTCTTCGTGCGCGTCTCCGAGGGCGGCAACCCCCAGCGCGCGCTGGACACCGGCTCCTTCGGCGCCGCGGGCGTGATGGCCATCGCCACCTTCGGGCTGGCCTACCTCTTCTGGCCCCACGGCGGCACCACCTTCGGCGGCGGCGGCCGCACGATCACCTGGATGAACGTCGGCCTTGCCACGGTCGCGGGCCTCGCCACCGGCGTCGCCATCGGGATCATCACCTCCTACTACTGCTCCATGGGCAACAAGCCCGTGAACGGCATCGCCGAGCAGTCCAAGACGGGCAGCGCGACGAACATCATCGCGGGCCTCGCCATCGGGATGCAGTCCACCGCGTGGCCGATCTTGTTCATCGCGATCGGCGTGGTCGTCGCCAACGCCTTTGCCGGCTTGTACGGCGTGGCCATCGCGGCGCTCGGCATGCTGTCCACCACGGGCATCCAGCTCGCGGTCGACGCCTACGGCCCCATCGCCGACAACGCGGGCGGGATCGCCGAGATGAGCCACCAGGCCCCCGAGGTCCGCGAGCGCACCGACACGCTCGACGCGGTCGGCAACACCACCGCGGCCATCGGCAAGGGCTTCGCCATCGGCTCGGCGGCCATGACCGCCCTCGCCCTGTTCGCGGCCTTCAGCCAGCAGGTCGGTCTGCACGAGATCGACGTGTCCAACCCGCTCGTCATGTCCGGCCTGTTCATCGGCGGCATGCTGCCCTACCTGTTCTCGTCCATGGCCATGAGCGCCGTCGGCGAGGCGGCGATGGAGATGATCGAGGAGGTTCGCCGCCAGTTCCGCGAGATCCGCGGCCTGCTCGAGGGCACCGCCAAGCCCGACACTGCCCGGTGTGTGGACATCTCCACCGCTGCGGCGCTGCGTCGCATGGTCTTGCCCGGCGCCATGGCGGTCGCCACCCCGGTGCTCATGGGCTTCGCCCTCGGGCCCGAGGCGCTCGGCGGTCTGCTCGCCGGCGTGACCATCTCCGGTGTGCTCCTCGCCATCTTCATGGCGAACGCGGGCGGCGCCTGGGACAACGCCAAGAAGTCCTTCGAGGGTGAAGGCTTCAAGATGTCCGACGGCACCTTCGCCAAGAAGGGTTCCGAGGCCCACAAGGCCGCAGTCGTCGGCGACACCGTCGGCGATCCCTTCAAGGACACCGCCGGTCCCTCCCTCAACATTCTCGTCAAGCTGATGAGCGTGGTGTCGCTGGTCATCGCCCCGCTGCTCGTCGGCATCCCGGCGGCCGGCTATCTCGGTCACCTCATCGGTCAGTGATCTCCCTCCTCGGGGGCGGCTGAGTGCCGCCTCCCACCGGTCCAAGTGGAGGCCCCCTTGTTCCAGAACGAATACGAACTGGTCATCATCATCCGTCCAGACCTGGACGACGCCCCGACCAACGAAGCCACCGAGAAGATCGAGGCGATCGTGTCCGAGGGCGGTGGACACCTTCTGGTGCGCGACGATTGGGGCAAGCGCAAGCTCGCCTACCCGATCGGCAAGCACCTCAAGGGCCACTACGTCCTGCTCGGGTTCCTGGCGCCCGCGGAGCTGATCGCCGAGATCGAGCGTCGGATCCGCATCACGGACGCCATCATCCGGTTCCTCACCGTCAAGAAGTTCGACGCGGTCGACGTCGAGCCCCGCCTCCTGCAGGCCGCCGAGCAGCGCCGTCTCCGCGAGGAGGAGGCCGCTCGGCACAGCAGCGACGCCGATGACGACAGCGACGGCAAGGACGACACCAGCGACGAGCGCAGCCAGGCCTCGGCCTGAGCGGAGGAACCCATGCAGGTCATCCTGAAGCAGGACGTCCCCAAGCTCGGTGACGCCGGTGACATCGTCAAGGTGTCCGCCGGCTACGGGCGCAACTACCTGATCCCGCGAGGGCTCGCGGTCCCCGCGACCGCGGGTGGCGTGGCCCAGTCCGAGCACCAGCAGCGCCTCGCCGAGGCGATCCGCCGCAAGAAGCTCGTTGGGGCCCAGGCCATCGCCGAGCAGATCGAAGGCACGGCGATCTCGCTCCGCCGCGAGGCGGGCGAGGACGACAAGCTCTTCGGCTCGGTCACCAACCGCGACATCGCCGAGGCTCTCGAGAAGGAGGGCATCGAGGTCGATCGCCGGATCATCCACCTCGACGAGCCGATCCGCACGATCGGGCTGTTCACGGTGCCCATCCGGCTGCACCGCGAGGTGACGGCGAACCTGCGGGTCTACGTGATCCGAGCCTCCTAGGCGCAGGAGCAGCGCGGCCGTGGACGAGGTCCGGGCATTTCCGCAGAGTATCGAGGCCGAGAGGGCCCTGCTCGGTGGGTTGATGCAGCGCCCGGACCTCCTCGTGGAGATCCACGAGATCGTCAAGCCGGCGGACCTCTACCGGGACGATCACCGGCAGCTCTTCCAACTCCTGCTGGAGATGGGGGCTGCCGGCGAGCCGATCGACCTCGTGACCGTGCCCGAGCGGGTGTCGCGGTCGGAGGACGCGGGGCGCTACGGCGGCGTCGCGTACGTCGTGGAGCTGCCGGACTTCGCCCCCTCGACGGCGAACCTCGCCCACTACGCACGGACCATTCGTCAGAAGTCCGTGCTGCGCGAGATGATCCGGGTCACCCAGGACCTGACCAGCGCGGCCTACACCCAGCCCGACGACGTGGGCGTGCTGCTCGACCGCGCGGCGCAGTCGATGCTGGAGCTGGGGGAGGGGGGCGCGCGCGACGCGTGGGCCCCCATCAGCACGGTGCTCGACGAGGAGATCGTGCGGCTCGAGCACCTCGAGGGCGCCTCCGACGGCGTCACCGGGGTGGCGACGGGGTTCTACGACCTCGACGCGAAGCTTGCCGGGCTCCAGGCCGGGGACCTCGTGATCCTCGCGGCGCGCCCCTCGATGGGCAAGACCGCGCTCGCGCTGAACATCGCGCAGAACGCCGCGCTCATGAACGGGATCGGGGTCGGGATTTACAGCCTGGAGATGAGCCGCGAGAGCCTGGTCGATCGGATGCTGTGCACCTACGCGCTGGTCGAGTCCTCCCGGCTGCGCACCGGCCGGCTCGACGCCGACGATTGGGAGCGACTGCTCGAGGCCTCGGAGGTGCTCCGGCGCGCCCCCATCCACATCAACGATCGCCCGGGTCTGACCGTGGCCGAGGTGCGCGCCCACGCGCGCCGCCTCAAGGCGCAGACGCCCGATCTCGGGCTGCTCGTGCTCGACTACCTGCAGCTCATGGAGGCGGACGATCCGCGCCAGTCCCGAGTGCAGCAGGTGAGCGAGATGTCGCGGGGGCTCAAGGCACTCGCCAAGGATCTCTCGGTGCCCGTGCTGGCGCTCTCGCAGCTCTCTCGCGGCGTCGAGCAGCGGCAGGACAAGCGGCCGATCATGAGCGATCTACGGGAGTCGGGCGCCATCGAGCAGGACGCGGACGTGATCCTGTTCATCTACCGCGACGAGTACTACAACAAGGACAGCGTCGACCAGGGGCTCGCCGAGGTGATCGTCGCGAAGCAACGAAACGGACCGACTGGAGAGATCAAACTCGTGTTCCAGGGGCAGTACACGCGGTTCGACAACTACACCGAAGACGACGTGCTCCTCTGACCTTTCGAGGGCCCGCGCCGGGGGGGCCGGATTGTCCCCGGGAACCGGGCTGTCCAGGGCCCCCTTGACCTGCGGCGGCCCGTCCGGTAGCAGTAGGCGTTACGATTCCCCGCAATCCCAAGGCCCCGATCCGCCCCGGGGCGCTCCAGGAGATGGCAGCACCCATGGAGAAGGCCGAACTCCTTGCCGACTTCCAAGCCAAGGTCGACGAGTTTGCGAAATACCACGGCTTCATCGAGAAGACGAAGCAGCAGGCGGAGAAGTTCGCCCAGGCAGTCGTCAAGAAGGTGATCGCAGACAACACCGACAAGCGGGACGGCGTCGTCGCCGAGCTGATTCCGCTCACGGTCGACGTAGAGGCCGTGATTTCCGATCTCGAGGCACGCCGCGATGGCATCCTCGACGAGCAGAAGGGCTCGCGCCTCGAGATGGAGGAGATGGAGCTCCGCAAGGCGATCGGCGAGATCTCCGAGAGCGACTTCGACGAGCAGACGAAGGACGTCCAGTCGGACCTGAGCCGTACCGAGGGCCAGATCGCCGAGATCGACGCGGAGCTGGAGCAGTTCCGCGGCGCGATGGCCGACTGGCAGCAGGTCGGCAGCGAGGCCGGCGTGCTCAGCGAGTCGGAGCCCAAGCTCGAGGGAGAAGAAGCGGAGGACGAGGAGGAGCTCGACATCCCCCTCGTGCAGGTCGACGAGCCGATGGTGGTCCACGAGGTCCAGGAGATCGAGTCGGTCGACATCCTGGAGCCCGAGGCCGACCTCTCCGACGACGTCGACGTCTCGGCCTTCCAGGAGGCTTCGGGCGGCAACGTGCGCTTCGAGGCGGTCGGCGCGGTGGACGACGTCTCCGTCGTGTTCGCCGACGAGGAAGAGGACGACGACGACGAAGCGGACGCCGGCGGCCTCAAGCTGGACGTGGGCGATGTCGACAACCTGCTCGACGACGACCTCGAGGCGGTCGAGGAGGCCGTTGACGAGCGCCCGCGCCGTGCCGTGATGCTCTACCAGGAGGGCACCGCCGAGGAGCAGATCCACCCCTTCACCGGCGACGTGCTGACCCTCGGTCGGGGTCGCGACAACGACATCCAGGTGAAGAACGACTCGAAGGTCTCCCGGTACCACTGCAAGCTGTATCGGAAGAACGGCAACTTCTACATCGAGGACAACAAGTCCGCGAACGGCACGCTGGTCAACGGCGAGCTGATCACGGAGCGGCGCCTGTTCGGCGGCGAGGAGATCATCATCGGCGAGACCTTCTTCCGCTTCCGGATCATGGATTGACGGAGCGGTCCGCGGTCCTGCTCCACACCGATGACCGCCGCGTCACCGCGGCGGTTTCGTCGTTTCTGGACGCGGTCGGGCTCGCCGCACGGGTCGTGGGCCCGGAGGTCCCGGCCCTCGAGGCGGGGACCGTCGTGCTCGCCGACGCCAGGGGGGAGGGGGCACGCACGGTGCGCCGCTATCTCGAGGCCGGAGCCCGCGTCGTCGCGGTGGTGGACGATCTCGCCGGCGCCCGTGGCGTGATCGACGAAGGGGCGCATGACTTCGTCCTCGCGGATGACGGGGAGCGGGCTGGACTACGGGTCTGGATGGCGATCAACGCTGGCAGCACCGCCTCGGCGGGTGCCGGGCTGGGCAAGCTGGTGCGCCACGATCTGCGGAGCCCGCTCGCCGTGCTCCTCGGGCAGTGCGAGATCCTCTCGATCGGCCTCGGAGGCCCACTAACCGATATGCAGCGTCGCTCTGTCGAGGCGATGGAGCGCAAGACCCGGGAGCTGCAGGAGATGCTCGAGCGACTGACGGAGGAGCTGAGCGACCGGTTCGGTTGGGAGACTCGCCGGTGAGCCTCTATGGCGGGTTTCTCGCAACGGGGTTACGATTGACCGGGACGGCCGATCACGACGACGCCGTGGCTGTTTTGTCGATGTCGTGACGTCCGGATATGGACCAACAGCATGGCGCGCAGGAAGACTTCCGTAGACGGTCCCATCTACTACACGACCTACCAGGTCGCGAAGTTCTTCGGGGTGTCGCTCCCCACGGTCGTGAACTGGGTCAACTCGGGTCTTCTCGACGCGCACCGCACGCCCGGCGGGCACCGGCGCCTGGCCCGCAACGACGTCATCGCCTTCGCCCGCGAGCACGACTACCCGCTCGCCGGGGAGCTGATGGATGTCGGCGACGGGACGCGCAAGGTGCTGATCGTCGACGATGAGCAGGACTTCTCGGAGATGGTCCGCGAGTACCTGACCGTGAAGGGCAAGTTCGAGGTCGAGGTGGCCGACTCCGGCTTCCAGGCGGGGTTCACGGTGGCGCGGTTCAAGCCCGACCTGATCCTGATGGACCTCATGATGCCCGACATGGACGGGTTCGAGGTGCATCGCATGCTCCGCGACGATTTCGACACCCAGCACATTCCGGTGATCGCGTGTACCGCCTACCGCGACCCGGTCGTCGACGCCCGGGTCAAGGAGGAGAAGTTCGACGGCTTCGTAGAGAAGCCGCTCGAGCTGGATTCCCTCCTCGCGCTCATCCGCAAGCACTGCGGCATGGAGCAGGGCGAGTCCCGCGCCTCGTAGCTCCAGCCCGGATCCGGGCTAGTCCGCTTTACTCTCCGTCCCGGTCGAGAGCAGGGGGCACGGCGCGGCCGTCGCCGCCACGGGCGGCGAGGGGATTCGCGGTCGAGAGGGGGAGCGGGTCACGGGCGACGCGCCGGCGTACGCGCACGACCTCGGCGGCGATGGACACCGCGATCTCGGTGGGGGTCTCGGCTCCGATGTCCAGGCCCACCGGAGCGGAGAGCTTGCGGAACAGGGCCACGTCGAGCCCTGCGGCACGCCAGCGCACGAGGAACCTGGCAACCTTCGCGCGTGCTCCGATCATCCCGAACCAGGCGCAGGGGAGCGAAAGGAGCAGCTCTCCGAGGTCCTGGTCGAGCTTGTGGTCGTGGGTGGTGACGAGCAGGTAGGTGTCGGCGCTCCCGCGCAGGTCGCGGGCCCACTCGAGCGGGTCGGCGACCACGACCTCGCACCCGTCGAAGACCTCGGGCTCGGCCCACTCGGGCCGCTCGTCGACCACGGTGACCGCGAAGCCGAGGTCGCGCAGGAGGGGGGCGGTCGCCCGGGCCACGTGGCCGGCGCCGAAGATCACGAAGGGCTCCCGGCCCCGGATCGGGTCGATGTAGATCTCCATCTGGCCTCCGCAGCACATGCCCAGGTCGCGGGTGAGGTTGGCCGAGAAGCGCACCGGGCGCCCCGTGGCGATCGCCTCCTGCGCCGCCCGGATCACCTGAAGCTCGATGTTGCCCCCGCCGATGGTCCCGGTGATCTGGCCGTCGGCGTACACGAGCATCCGCGCGCCCGGGGACCGGGGGGTCGAGCCGCCCACCGAGATCACCGTGGCGAGGGCGGCGGGGCGACCCGTCCTCCAGGCGGTGGCAGCGGCGGCAAACACGTCCATGGGCTCCGATTATCCCTCCCGGTGTGCGGGGACTCCCTCGTGGACTAAGGTGGCGCCGGGAGGGGGGACCGATCGGGTGAGGCGAACGGGTCTGGCCATGGCTCTGGCGACGGCGCTGCTGTGGCCGCTTCGGGGGCGCGCCCAGGAGGTGCCCGCGACGCCCGACCCCGTGCCGGCGGTCGCGCGCGTGCTCGGGGGATCCGGCTGGGGCTGGGCGCCGATCGGGCCGGTGTCGATCCCCCGCATCGGCGACATCGCGGTCCAGCCCGAGGACGCCACCCTCGTCGGGGTGGTGACCATGGATGGAACCGTCTACCTGTCCGGCACCCGCGGGCAGAAGTGGTTCGCCGTCCTAGAGGGCGCCGGGGCGCGCCTCGGAGAGGCTTCTCGCGAGGAGCACCTGCGCCACGAGTTCGACGCGCAGCTCGAGGACGCGCTCCAGGGCACCGACACGCCCGACGTCGCGCAACTCCTCGAGGACGGGGAGGCTTCGGACGAGGCCGAGGCCGAGCAGATCATCGCGGACCGCCTCCAGGCGCAGGCTCGGGAGGTCGCCGACCAGATGGGCGCCGAGCTGCAGGCGAACTCGGAGTACTTCCAGCAGAGCGCCGGGGCCGGGGAGGCGCCGGCTCCCCTGCGCGAGCACACGGAGGTCGAGCGGCCGCGGCTCGCGATCAGCGCGCACGACCGGGTCCTCGTGGCGCGGGACGACGGGCTGTGGTCCAGTGACGACCTGGGCGAGCGCTGGGAGCACGAGATCGGCGACGCCGTGCTGTGCCTCGCGGGAGGCGACGGCGGGTGGTGGGCCGGCACCCGGGACGGCGTGCGCACCTCGTCCGACGGCACCACCTGGGAGGATCCGGACGGCGCCCTCGAGGGGCTGGTGGTCTACGACCTCGCCGTCACCGGCGACGTGGTCTACGCCGGTACCTCCCAGGGATTGTGGAGGCGCGACCCGGAGCTCGGCTGGCAGCCCCGGGGCACGGTCCGCGACGCGGTGCTCGCGGTGGTGGTCGATCCGGACGCGCCCGAGCGAGTGTGGTTCGCGGCCGAGGACGCGGTGTACCGCTCGCAGGCGGGCGGCGACGAGCCGGTGCCGGGGGGCGACGGGGACCTCGCGACCGCCGTGGACCTGCAGTGGGTGGGCGCCGACACCCTGGTGGCCGCGACCGCGGACGGGCCGCGCCTCACCCGGGACGGCGGCGCGACCTGGCAGGCCTTCGCCACCCCCGTCCCCGATCCGGCCACCCACGCGGTGCACCGGGTCGGAGATCGGCTGTGGGTCGCGACCGATCAGGGGCTACTGGCCTGGGTCCCGCCCGCGGAGCTGCC
>Ga0114931_10004949_pt1 | contig 16541 bp, 10 predicted proteins | sample 2SBtaG_FD_89579 | JGI IMG/M metagenome (GOLD analysis project Ga0114931, IMG submission 89579) | Deep subsurface microbial communities from Kolumbo volcano to uncover new lineages of life (NeLLi) - 2SBTROV14_V59a metaG | ecosystem: Environmental > Aquatic > Marine > Volcanic | place: Kolumbo...
ACCGTGGTCCGCTCCACCCGCTCCCAGACGGCCGGAGGGTGAAAGGCCCCGAGGAAGCGGCGCAGCACCAGATCGTAGAGGCGTGCGTCGTCCCCCTTGAGCCCTGCCGGGGGCAGGCTGCCGGTGGGGATGATCGCGAAGTGGTCGGAGACCCCCGCATCGTTGAAGATCCGGCTCTCGTTCTGGCGGCCATCCTTTTGCAGTCGGCGAGCCCCAGCGCTCACCTCGGGCGGCAGGGCGTCGGTCGCGCCAAAGCTGCTCAGCACCTGGTCCACCGTGGCGCGGTAGTCGGCGGGCAGGCAGCGCGAGTCGGTCCGCGGATAGGTGAGCAGCTTGTGGGCCTCGTAGCAGCGCTGGGCAGCGCCCAGGGTACGGCGCGCCGACCAGCCGAAGCGGCGATTGCCCTCGCGCTGCAGGCTGGTCAGGTCGAAGAGCGGCGGCGCGGACTCTTTGGAGGGCTTGCGGGTCTCGCTGGCCAGGCCAGCCCGGCCCTCGATCGCCCGGACCACGGCCTGCGCCCGGGCCGCAGCGAAGATCCGGTCGTCCTTGCGCTGCTCGTCCGCATCCGCCTGGAAGGCGGGGTCGAACCAGGTGCCGAGATAACGGCTGCCCTCGTGCTCGAAGTAGGCCTCGACCCGCCAATAGGGCTTCGGAACGTGGGCCAGCACCAGCAGCTCGCGATCCACCAACAGCGCCAGGGTGGGGGTCTGCACCCGGCCCGCGGACCAGGCGGTCTTCTCCTTCTTCGACGCGAAGCGCTTGGTGAGGGCGCGGGTGGCGTTCATGCCGATCAGCCAGTCCGCGTACGCCCGGCACTCGGCCGCCTGGGCAAGCCCCTCCATCTGCTCGCCGGGCATCAGCTCCTGGAAGCCCCGCCGGATGGCCGCCGTCGTCATGGACTGCAGCCAGAGGCGCTGGATGGGCTTCTGCACCCCGAGGAAGCGCACGATCTCCCGGAAGATCAGCTCGCCCTCGCGCCCGGCATCGCAGGCGTTCACCACGCGATCCACGTCCGGCCGCTCCACCAGCTTCTTGATGGTGCGAATGCGCTCGCGGTGCCCCTTCTTCTTCTTCAGGGCGAAGTGCTCGGGCACGATGGGCAACACGTCCAGGGTCCAGCGCTTGTACTTCTCGTCCACCTCCTCGGGGGCGAGAAGCTCGAAGAGGTGACCCACGGCAAAGGTCACGACGTAGGCGTCATTCTCGAGCCAGCCGTCGTGGTCCGCGCAGCCCCCGAGAACCGCGGCGATGTCCCGGGCGACGCTCGGCTTCTCTGTGATGACCAGTGTCTTGGCCAATGTGGTTACCCCCATCGCGGCTCCCCTGTGGGGAATCAACGAGCCTCTCCGCCTCGAACGGGCACCTGGCGCCTGGGCGCCCATCCTTAGCCCGAGCCCCGGGCGGTGACAAGCACCCCCGCCCACGGGAGCGGGTTTCCCCGAACGTCGGGGCGCATCGGGGAAAACTTGAGCGGGCGCGCGGAACACCGGCGGCGGCTGCCGGAAAACTGCCGCATTTCGAGGCAGTTGCGGAAACTCGGGGACTCGGCCAGCCTGCCGGCCCAAGCCCTGGAGGAGCCCGTGAGCGATGCCCAGCCCATTACCGGCCTGACCCCTGGCGAGACCGCCGGCCACGTCTTCCTGTGTGGCGACCCCGCGCGCATCGACCGCATCGCCGCTCGCTGGGACGACTCCCGAGAGGTCGCGCGAGTGCGGGAGTACCGGGTGGTCTCCGGCTCCAAGGACGGGCTGGCGTTGACGGTGGCCTCGACGGGGATCGGCGCCCCCAGCACCGCCGTGCTCCTGGAGGAGCTCGTGAAGCTCGGCGGACACACCTTCTTGCGCATCGGGAACAGCGGGGGCCTGGCGCCCGACCTCGAGCTGGGCGACCTGGTGGTCACCACCGGGGCCGTACGCGACGACGGGACCTCCAGAAGCTACGTGCTGCCGGAATATCCCGCGGTAGCCGATCACGCCCTCGTCGCCGCGTTGCTGGCCGCCGCAGAGCGCCGCGGCGCCCGGTGCCGAGCCGGAATCACCTGGAGCCTCGACGCCTTCTACGCCCGAAACGCCGTACTGGGAACGGACGGTCTGCTCCGCTCGATGAGCGTGGGCGGCTACTGGACCCGCGGCCACGCCGAGCGCATCGAGGACATGCGCAGCGCCCGGGTGCTGAACTGCGAGATGGAGAGCGGCGTGCTGCTCACCCTCGCCGGCCTCTTTGGCGTGCGCGCCGGCTGCATCTGCGTCGTCTCCGATCGCACTCCGTGGCCCGGCCCCGCCGAGATCGACCTGGACCGCAACATGGACACCTGCATCGACATCGCCACCGACGCCATGCTGGCAGTCGGCCGAGCCGAGCCGGGACGCAGCGGACTTCCTTGATCCCCCGGGGTCACGGAAGTCCGCTGCGTTCCGGAAGGAGCGCGACGGGGACGGGCATCAGATTCCAGGTCAGGACGGGGAGCGGGGAGCTTCGCTTGTAGATCGTCTCCCGCCGGGGCTTTCCCCCTTCCCACACGTAGCGGTCGATCTCCTTGGCGTCGTCGTTGGCCACGTAGAGCTCGTCCGTGCCGTCCCCATCGAGGTCCGTCAGGAGGGCCGCATGCTCGAAGCCCTTGGAATGGGCGTCGATCTGCGTGAGGGGCCAGCGGTCCCGCGGGTTGGGCCCCGGCCGGGCGAGCCAGAGGCCGGAATCCTTGGCGGCGATCACCATCTCCTTCTTGCCATCGCCGTCCACGTCGCCCGCGGTGAGGAAGCGGCACATCGGATCCGGGAGCGTCGCGATGGTAAAGCCCGCGGCGGGCGGCGTGTCCGCGTCGTAGCGGCGAATCTCCAGGGTGCCACCTTCGACGGCCTCGATCGAGACGTAGAGCTCGTCCACTCCGTCCCCGTCCACGTCGCCCACGAGGATCTCCTTGGCGTGGCGCATCCCAAGGTCCGCCACCACCTTGCGTCCCTCCCCGCGGGCGGGCACGTAGCGCGCCACGGTGCCCTTCTGGGGCTTACCGTCGAGGCGATTGGGCTCGCTGGTGGTGGCGTACACCTCGGGCACGCCGTCCTGGTCGAGATCGCCGATCTCGATCTCGTGCACGAAGGTGTTCTTCTTGTGGTCGATCTCCTGGACCGCATACCGGCCCTCTCCCTGCGGCCGGATGATCGCCACGACCCCCTGGTCGTGGGTCGCCACGATGATGTCCGGGCGGCCATCGCCGTAGAGGTCCGCCACCTCCCCGTCCCGCATGCGGCTGAACTGGCCCCCGAAATCCTTTTTCCAGAGGGTCTGAACGGGCTGGAGGGTGCCCGCCTTGGCCCGCCAGAGCTTCACCACGGCTGCCGTGCCGCCCAGGGTCAGGATCCCCGGGGCCTCGCCCGGAGGCTGGTAGACCATGGCCTTGTGGAAGACGTTGCTCTCCGGGTCCCCCACCGCCGTGGCCTGCCAGGCCCCCGCATGCTCACGCAACATCAGCAGCTCCGAGAGCGGCTTGGGCTTGCCCCCCGCCATCTCGAACTTGGAGATCGCCACGAGCAGACCCCGGGCGGGATCCGCAGGGGCCGCCGCCTGCGGGGCCGCGGCCTCATGCCCAGGGGGTGCCGCGGCCTCCTCCTCTTTTCCGCATCCGGCTTGTGGCGCGAGGATCGGGACCAGCAGGACGGCCAGGGCCACACGGGCGGTGGCGGAGAAGTTGCGCAGGTGTGCCATGCTGCCTCCAGGGACGCGGACGTCCGGGGGTGTAGCGAATCGCAATGCCACAAGCCGGGGCCTCGACCCACTGCCTGGCGGCGGCTCCGACTGGCCGGCCAGGGATTTTCTGGTAGATGAGGCGCATGGCCAAGGCTTCCCTACAGCCGCCCCGAGGGACCCGGGACTTCTACCCGGAGGACCTCCGCCTGCGTAGCTGGCTCTTCGAGCGTTTTCGCGAGGTCTCCCGACGCTATGGCTTCGAGGAGGTAGATGCCCCCATCCTGGAGGATGCCGAGCTCTATCTGCGCAAGGCGGGTGAGGAGATCGCGGGCCAGCTCTACCACTTCACCCTCCACGAGCGTCATCTGGCACTGCGCTCGGAGTTCACGCCCTCCCTGGCGCGGATGGTCATGGCCCGACAGGGGAGCCTACGGCTGCCTCTGCGCTGGTTCTCCATCCCCCAGTGCTGGCGCTATGAGCGCATGACCCGCGGCCGCCGCCGTGAGCACTACCAGTGGAACATGGACATCTGGGGGGAGCCCGACGTCACGGCCGAGGCGGAGCTGATCGCCGCCGCCTTCACGGCCCTTTCTGCCCTCGGCCTCGAGCCGGGGGACGTCTGCATGCGCGTGAACAGCCGCGCCCTGCTGGAGGAGGCGCTGCGCGGCCGTTTCCTGGCAGATCGCCCCGAGGCCTTCGAGCCGCTCTGCGTGGTGATCGACAAGCTCGACAAGATCGGCGCCAACGCGGTGGTGGAGCAGCTCGCGAACGCCTCCGGCCCCATAGGCCTGGCAAAGCCGGACGCCAAGGAGGTCGTGGCGTTGCTCGGCGTGGAGGGTCTCGACGAGGCGGCCCGGACGGTGGGGGAAGGCTCTCCTGCGCTGGCGGAGCTGCGGCGGCTCTTCGAGCTTCTGGACGCCTACGGCCTGACGGAGCGCGTGCGCTTCGACGCCTCGGTGGTGCGCGGCCTGGCCTACTACACCGGAGTGGTCTTCGAGGCCTTCGATACGGCGGGCCAGCTGAGAGCGATCTGCGGAGGCGGTCGTTACGACCGCCTGCTCGGCACACTCGGCGGCAAGGACCTTCCAGCGGCGGGCTTCGGCTTCGGCGACGCCGTGATCGGCGAGCTGCTGGCCGAACGCGGGAAGCTCCCGGAGCTGTCTCGGCGCCTCGGCGCCGTGGTCTATCCCTTCACGGAGGCCCTGCGGCCGGCGGCGATTCGGCTTGCCCGGAAGCTGCGCTCCGGGGGAGCGTCCGTGGAGCTGGTACTGGGCCAACCCCGGCTGAAGCGCGCGCTTGCGGACGCGGATCGCGCGGGGGCACGCCAGGCCTATCTCCTGGGACCGGACGAATTCAAGCGAGGCATGGTGCGGGTGCGTAACCTCGAGAGCGGCGAAGAGCGGGACGAGCGCCTGCCGGGTCCGGACCCTGGCGGAGCGGGCGAGTAGGCCCGGGGAGTGCCTGCATGAACTTGCACGGCTGGAAGGTCGAGGACAGCGCCGAGCTCTACAACGTCTCCGCGTGGGGACGAGGCTACTTTGGGATCAACGCCGACGGCCACCTCGAGGTGCGACCGCGCGGTGCCGGCGGCCCGCGCGTCGACCTCCTCGATCTGGTGCAGGAGCTTCGAGAGCGCGGTCTACGCACGCCGCTCTTGCTGCGCTTCTCCGACGTGCTGGCCCACCGCCTCGAGCGGCTGGCCGGTGCCTTCGCCCGCGCCGCTGGGGAGTATGGCTACAAAGGGCGCTTCCGCGGTGTGTATCCCATCAAGGTCAATCAGCAACGGCATGTGGTGGAAGAGATCGTCTCCTTCGGAGCCACGGCACAGATCGGCCTGGAGGCGGGCAGCAAGCCCGAGCTGTTGATCGCGCTGGCAGAGCTCGACACCCCCGAGGCGCTGATCATCTGCAATGGCTACAAGGACCGGGCCTACATCGAGACCGCCCTGCTCGCTCAGCGCCTGGGACGTACGCCGGTGATCGTGATCGACCGCTTCCACGAGATCGATCTGATGGTGAAGACGGCTACGGAGCTCGGCATCCGGCCGCATATCGGGGTGCGCGCCCGCCTCAGCGCCCGGGGAGCAGGCAAGTGGATCGAGTCCACCGGCGACAAGTCCAAGTTCGGGCTCTCGGCGGCCGAGATCGTCGCCGCCGTGGAGCGGCTACGCAGCGAGGACATGCTCGACTGCCTGGAGTTGCTGCACTTTCACATCGGCTCCCAGATCACTGCGATCCGCGCCCACAAGGATGCCCTGCGCGAGGCCAGCCGCATCTTTGTCGGCCTGCACGAGCTGGGGGCGCGGCCCCAGCTCCTCGACGTGGGCGGCGGCCTGGGGGTGGACTACGACGGCTCCCAGACCAACTTCCACTCCTCGAAGAACTACCGGATGCAGGAGTACGCCAACGACGTGGTGGCCGCGGTCCAGGAGGCCTGCGACGAGGCCGACGTGCCGCACCCGGACCTCGTCACCGAGGCAGGACGTTGGATGGTGGCCCACCACTCCCTGCTGGTCTTCGACGTACTCGGCGTAAACGAGATCCGCGAGAATTCCCGCCCGGGCGCCGTAGGCCTGGAGGACGCGAAGGTCCTCCAGGAGCTCGCCGAGGTGTGGCAGACGGTGAGCCGCAAGAACCTGCGCGAGTGCTTTCACGACGCGATCCAGCTGAAGGACGATGCCTCGACGCTCTTCTCCCTGGGGCAGCTCGACCTGCGCGACCGTGGCCGGGTGGAGCGCATTTTCTGGGACTGCTGCCGCAAGATCCAGCGCATCGCGCGCGATCTGCCGGAGCTGCCGGAGGAGCTGGAGGACCTGGAGCGCGCCCTCGCGGACACCTATTACGGCAACCTCTCCATCTTCCAGAGCGCTCCGGACCACTGGGCCGTGAAGCAGCTCTTCCCGGTGATGCCCATCCACCGGCTCGCGGAGAAACCCACCCACCGGGGTATCATCGCCGACCTCACCTGTGACAGCGATGGCAAGATCGACCAGTTCATCGACCAACACGACGTGAAGGATGTGCTGGAGCTGCATCCCTTGACCGGCGAGACCTACTACCTGGGCGTCTTCCTGATGGGCGCCTACCAGGAGATCCTGGGCGACCTGCACAACCTCTTTGGCGACACGGACGCGGTACACGTGCGGCTGGACGAGGATGGCGCGGCGCAGATCGAGCACGTGGTGGAGGGCGACGACGTGAAGGACGTGCTGGCCTATGTCCAGTACGACCAGGCGATCCTCAAAGAGAAGGTGCGGCGCCTCTCCGAGGCGGCGCTGCGGCGCGGAGACCTGAGCCTCCAGGAATCCACGCGCCTGCGCCGTCGTTACGACCAGGGTCTCTGGGAGTACACCTACCTGAACGCCGACAGCTAGGCGTAGGCCCACATGTCCGTCCGTCCCGTTCGCATCCTCTCCTGGAACGTGAATGGCCTGCGCGCCGCGGCCCGCAAGGGCTTCCGGCGCTGGCTGGGACGCTGCGGGGCCGAGATCGTCGGGGTGCAGGAGGTGCGCGCGCGCCGGGAGCAGCTGGAACCGGCGCTCGCGGCGACCTCGGGCTGGCACAGCGCCTTCTGTGCGGCGAAGCGGCCCGGCTACAGCGGCGTCGCGCTCTACTCCCGCCAGAAGCCGCAGCGCATCGAGACCTCGTTGGGTCAGCCCTGCTTCGACGACGAGGGCCGCCTGCAGCTGGCCCGCTTCGGACGCCTCGTCGTGGCCAATGTCTACTTCCCTAACGGCAACGGCAAAGAGCGCGACAACAGCCGAGTCCCCTACAAGCTGCGCTTCTACCGACAGCTCCTCGAAAAGCTCCAGCGCATGCGCCGGGGCGGCGCCCGCGTGCTGGTGATGGGCGACTTCAACACGGCCCACCGTGAGATCGACCTGGCGCGCCCGCGCAGCAACCAGCAGACCAGCGGCTTCCTGCCCGAGGAGCGCCAGGAGCTGGACCGCTGGCTCGCTGCGGGTTTCATCGACAGCTTCCGCCACTTCCAGGCCGACCCCGGCCACTACTCCTGGTGGAGCCAGCGCCAGGGGGCGCGCGCCCGCAACGTAGGCTGGCGCATCGACTACGTCCTGGCCTCGCCCCCCGCCATGCGCTTCGTCCGCGACGCCTTCATCTGCCCGAACGTCCAGGGCTCGGACCACTGCCCGGTGGGCGTGGACGTAGACCCCGCCATCTTCGGTTGAATCGGCTCTGCGCGCCCGCGCGCTGGCGGAACTCCGCGTAGTCCACCATGGCGCGCAGCGCCGCTACGGCGCGGTGCGCGCTCGGATAGCAGATGCGACCCTCTTCGCGCACTCCCTGGGCCCCGGAGTTCCCGTAGAAACGGTCGCAGAGTGCCAGCTCCGTAGCCGTGAGCACCGGCTTCTGGTGGCGCTCCGAGGCCTCGCGCGCCGCCCGGGCATAGCGGCGGTCCTGGCGCGTGTGGAACTCCGCGATGCGCGCGATGCCGGGGTCCCTGCCGAAGGCCCCACTGGTGAAGGCCTGGGCCTGAGCGGCCTGGATCCCGATCCCCAGGTGGATCACTGCGTCCACCTCGGGGTGTGCGCAGACCAGGTCGAGGACCTCGGGGATGGTGTCCCGGGTCTCGCCGCCCGCCAGGTCGATGGGGTTGTTGCGGCTCCAGCGCGGCGGCACCAGAGCGTCGATCTTCTCGCGCAGATCGTCGGGCAACGGGGTCAGCTGGAGCCCCGCAGCGGCGCAGGCGTCTGCTGCCAGGACACCCCAGCCTCCTGCCGTGGTGAACACCACCGTGCGACGACCGCGCGGCAGCGGCTGGGTGGCGAAGCTCGCCGCCCACTCGAAGGCCAGCTCCACGTTCGGCGCGCGGATGGCACCGTACTGCGCCGCGACGCCGTCGAAGAGCGCGTCGTCGCTTGCCATGGAGCCCGTGTGGCTAGCCGCAGCGCGCTTGCCCTCTGCCGCCACGCCGCCCTTCAGCAGCACCACGGGCTTGTGCGCCGTCACATCACGCAACGCGTCGGCGAAGCGACGGCCGTCGGGCACCCCTTCCAGGTAGGCAAGCACGACGGAGGTGTCCGGGTCGGCTCCGAAGTACTCGAGGTATTCCGGCAAGGCCAGCTGGGCAGAGTTGCCCGCCGAGACGGCCTTCGACACGCCCACGCCCGTGAGCACCGCGTAGTTCAGGAAGCTGGAGACGAGGTTGCCGCTCTGGCTGGCCACGGAGATGGAGCCTCCCGGCGGGTAGGGCGCCACGATCTGGGCACACATCGAGCGGGAAGTCGAAACCACCCCCTGCCCGTTGGGGCCCGCCACCACCATGCCGAGATCCTCCGCGACACGCAGCAGCTCCGCCTGCCGCGCGCGCCCCTCGGCTCCGGCCTCGCCGTAGCCTCCGCTGGCGATGAAGGCCGCCCGCACACCGCGCCCGGCGCAGGCCCGCAGCAGTGCGAGGTTGGACTGATACGGTGTGCAGACGAAGACCAGATCCGCCGCACCCTCCGGCACTTGGGAGACATCAGAGAGCGTCGGGCGCCCGAGGATCTCACCCCCGTCGCGGGTGAGCGGAAAGAGCTTCCCCTGGAATCCATATCGCAGCAGGTTGTGGTAGGCGACGAAGCCGAACTTCCCGGGGTGCGAAGAGACGCCCGCAACGACAATGCCCCGGGGCTGGAAGAGCGGGTCGAGGTTCTTGCGCGTTCTCGCAGCGGTGGGAGTGACGCGAGCCGGAGGCGTCGGGGATGCCTCTACTACCTCGCCGAGCTCCACCAGCGCATCCACTGCAAGGGGCTTGCCCCGGGAAAGCATGACGGGGTTCACGTCTACGCTCACTACGTCCGGCCGCTCCACGCCCAGGCGACCGAGCCCCACCAGCAGGTCCACCAGGGCGTCCACGTCGGCAGCAGGCTCTCCGCGGAAGGGCGCCGTCACGAGGTGGCTCGCGCGCAGCCGACCGAGCATCGCCCGCGCCTCCCGCGCGTCCAGCGGAGCGGCGGCAAAGACCACATCCTGCAGCGCCTCGGTGAGGATCCCCCCCAGGCCGAGCACCACGCAGGGGCCAAAGTGCGGGTCGCGCACCAGGCCTGCGATCAGCTCGCGTCGCCCGACCACCTGCTCGGCCACCAGCAGCCCGACCTCTCCATCTTCGGGGCGCGCCTTTGCGAGGAGCTCTGCCGCGGCCTCGCGCACCGCGCTCTCGTCTGCCACGCCCAGGCGCACCAGGTCGCGCTCGGTCTTGTGAGCGATCTGCGCTCCGCACAGCTTCAACACCACGGGGAAGCCCAGGGTGGCAGCCGCCGCCACTGCGGCATGGGCATCCTGGGCGAGCACCTCGCGACCGACCGGAATGCCATATTCGGCCAGGAGCTGCTTGGACTCGTGCTCGGAGAGCGTGGGCATGGGAGGCGTCTCGCATCGGCGCACGGGGCGGGCCCGGTCGCCGTGGGGTGGGAAGGCGCTTATCCTACGCGAGCCCCCCGCCGATGCCATGGGTGGCCCGGAAGCCAATCCGAAACCAAGGGGGGAATGCGTTGGTCTCGAATCCCGAGGGCTTCCTGCAGCTGGCCGAGAGGCTCTTCTCCCAGCTCATCGTAGCGCCGATCTCGAAGCTCATTTTCTTCGACCTGGCCTTCTGGGACGACCGCATCCAGCTGCCCGTGGTGGTAGTGTGGCTGATCCTGGGAGCCGCTTTTTTCACCCTGCGCTTCCAATTCGTGAACCTGCGCGCCTTCCGTCACGCCATCGACTGCGTACGCGGCCGCTACACCCGGCCGGGTGAGACCGGGGAGATCTCCCACTTCCAGGCGCTCTCGGCAGCCCTCTCCGCCACCGTGGGCCTGGGCAACATCGCCGGGGTCGCCGTGGCGGTGGGAATCGGCGGGCCCGGAGCGGTCTTCTGGATGGTCGTCGCCGGCATCCTCGGCATGAGTTCGAAGTTTACGGAATGCACGCTGGGCCAGAAGTACAAGGTCACGCGCAGCGATGGCCATATCTCCGGGGGGGCGATGCACTACCTGAGGGCTGGTCTCGCGGAGATCGGCCACCCGGGCCTGGGGCGCGCGCTCTCGATGGTCTTCGCCTTCATGTGCATCGGCGGCAGCTTCGGCGGCGGCAACATGTTCCAGGCCAACCAGTCCTTCCTCCAGTTCCAGGCCGTGGCGCCGGCCTTCGCCAACACCGGGGGCGCCGTGATCTTCGGCGGGGTCCTGGCGCTGCTCGTGGGCCTCGTGATTCTCGGCGGTATCAAGCGCATCGGCGAAGTCGCAGGCTTCCTGGTGCCATTCATGTGCGTGGTCTACGTCTTTACCGGCCTGGTCATCCTCGCCATGAATGCGAGCCTACTCGGCCACGGTCTCGCCACCATCGTTGGCATGGCCTTCGAGCCGGGAGCGGCGGGGGGAGGCTTCGTCGGTGTGCTGATCCAGGGATTCCGCCGCGCAGCCTTCTCGAACGAGGCGGGCACCGGCTCCGCCTCGATCGCCCACTCCGCGGCCACCACCGACGAGCCGATTCGCGAAGGCGTCGTGGCGCTGCTGGAGCCGTTCATCGACACGGTGATCGTATGCACCATGACGGGGCTGGTGCTGGTGGTGACCGGCGCATGGAATGCGCCTGGCGCCGGCGAGGGCATCGCCATGACCTCCTGGGCCTTCGAGAGCGTCTTCCCCTGGTTCAAGTACGTGCTCTCTCTGACCGCCATCCTCTTCGCCTTCAGCACGATGATCTCGTGGAGCTACTACGGCGAGCAGTGTTGGGCCTTCCTCTTCGGCCTCCGCTCGATCCTGCTCTACAAGGTTCTCTTCCTGGCGTTCGCCTGGGCGGGCGCCATCTTCCAGGCGAGCGCGGTGATCGATTTCGGCGACGCCATGATCCTCGGGATGGCATTCCCCAACATCGTCGGCCTGCTGCTGCTCTCGGGAAGAGTAAAGCGCGACTTGGACGACTACATGAGCCGCCTGCGCAGCGGCGAGATGCAGCGCGTCGGCTGAGGCTCTGCGCGCAGCTCAGGCCCGCTCGGCCTCCACGTCCGTGCGCGTGGCCCGCGTCCGGTCCAGCACGGCACGAGCGGCGTAGGAACCCGCGCGCACTGGACACGGGGAAACGCTGCAACCGGGACAATAGCGCGGGGCACAGGGGTCGAAGTGCACGATCGCGTCGCCCGCGCCCGAAGCAGGAGCCAGGACTGTGGACTCCACGCGGTCGTGGATGGCGTGCAGCGCCTGGGCGTCGCGGTAACGAGGCACGACCAGGTGGAGATCCACGTGCAGGTTTGCGCCGGAGCGCCAGGCCCGCAGACCGTGGACATCGATCCAGTCCGGCTGCCGGGCCCTCTCCAGGGAGCCCGTGATGGCGTCGAGCAGGGTGTCGTCCGCCGCGTCCATCAGGCCGTGGATGGCATCGCGGACCAGCCGCCAGCCTTCCCGCAGCACCAGTCCGGCGACACCGAAGGCAAGCAGGGGGTCCAACACGTTCCAGCCCGTGACGCGCACCAGCGCCAGGACCACGAGCACGCCGACGCTCGTCCAGACATCCGCCAGGGCGTGACGCGCGTCGGCCACCAGCGCCGGGGAGCGCGCCTGCCGCCCCACGCGCAGCAGCCAGTAGCCCAGCGCCGCATTGGCAGCGCCAGCCAGCACCAACAGGGCCAGCCCCAGGTCGAGGCGTTGCGGAGTGCGGCCCGCCAGCAGCGCGTGGCCCGCCTGCAGCATGATGAGCGCGGCCGCCACCGCGATCATCGCGCCCTCGATGCCCGCGGAGAAATACTCGATCTTGCCGTGACCGTAGGGGTGATCGGAATCTGCCGGACGCGCCGCGACGACGAGGCTCAAGACGAGCATCCCGGCAGCCACCACGTTCACCACCGATTCCATGGCATCGGAGAAGATGGCGGCGGAGCCGGTGAAGCCGAAGGCCGCGAGCTTCACGACAAAGACCGCAACCGCCACGGCGGCGGCCGCCCCTCCCGCGCGCAGCCGCGCGGCATCGTGCGCTCCCCTCTCCCGGTTCACAGGCATCCCCCCGCTGCGGCTGCCAGTCCGCGCGCGAGGGTCACACAGCCGGCGCGCGCCGTCATCCGGGCAGGACGCGGGCGTCATCCGGGCAGGACGCGGGGCGTCATGCCGGCAGGACGCGGGGCGGAGGATCCCAAGGGGGGCCTGCGCTACGGTCCGCGCGCGGATGCCATTGTGAAAGCAGCATCGCCTTCTACAGCCCCGAAGCGCCACCGGATCGCTGGGCTGGGCCTTCTCGCGGGTCCCCTGCTGGGCTTTCTGGCGGCCGTGGTACTTCCCTGGAGCTACGCTGGGGCAGCTGGCGCACGCGTGCCCTTTGGCATGGCGGGCCACACCACCGTCGGAATTGCCGTGTGGATGGCCACCTGGTGGCTCAGCGAAGCAGTCCCGATCTATGCCACCGCGCTGCTGCCGCTCGCCCTGCTGCCGCTCGCTGGCGCCAGCTCCATGCGGGCGGCGGCGGCGCCCTACGCCCACCCGCTGATCTTCCTCTTTCTGGGCGGCTTCCTCATCGCGCGAGCCATGGAGCGCTGGGGCCTCCACCGCCGCAGCGCCCTGCTGGCCCTGCGGATCGTAGGCGAGCGGCCGGCCGCCATGGTCGGCGGCTTCATGGCCATCTCGGCGCTGCTCAGCATGTGGGTCTCCAACACCGCGACGGCGATCATGATGCTGCCGGTGGCGCAGAGCGTGATCGCGCTGGTGGCGGAGCGCGTCGCACCGGACGAAGCCCCGGGCGAAGCGCCCCGCGTGCGCCCCTTCGCCGTCGCCCTGCTGCTGGGGATCGCCTACGCCGCCTCCATCGGCGGCGTCGGGACACCCATCGGCACGCCGCCCAACCTGCTGTTGCTCTCGTTTGTCGAGACCGAGCTCCACCAGCAGATCTCCTTCGTACGCTGGATGGCCGTGACGCTCCCCTTGCTGCTGGTGTTCCTCCCAGCCACCTGGTGGCTGCTCACCCAGGTTCTCTACCCGGCCCCCTTCGATCGCGTCACGGGGGGCGCCGGGCTGATCCGCCAGGAGCTGCGCCGGCTGGGACCTCTCGGTGCCGGCGAACGCGCCACCCTATGCGCCTTCCTGGGTGCCGCCCTGCTCTGGATCACCCGCCCCCTGCTGGTCAAGCTCCAGATCGGCGGCCTGCAGCCCCTCGCGGGGCTCACGGACACGGTGATCGCCATGCTCGCGGCCCTGGCGCTCTTCGTCACGCCGGTCGCAAGGCGCCCGCTGCGCTTTGCCCTCGACTGGGAGAGCGCCGCATCGCTGCCCTGGGGCATCCTGATCCTCTTTGGAGGCGGCCTCAGCCTGGCCTCCGCCATCCAGGCGAACGGCGTGAGCAGCCTGTTGGGGAACGCCGTCGCTGCCTTCGGCGCAGTCCCGTCCCTGCTGACCGTGGCAGTGGTGATCACCGGAGTGGCCTTCCTCACGGAGCTCACGAGCAACACCGCAACGACGGCCGCCGTGGTCCCGATCCTGGCGGCGGTTGCCCCGGGGATGGGTCTGGACCCCCTGCTGCTGATCGTGCCCGCCGCGATCTCTGCGAGCTGCGCCTTCATGCTGCCCGTGGCCACACCGCCCAATGCGGTGGTCTTCGCTTCGGGCCTGATCCCAGCGCATGAGATGAGCCGTGCGGGCCTCTGGCTCCATGGCATCGGCATCGTGCTGGTCACGGCCCTGACCTACGCAACGGTCCTTCCGCTGCTCGCCCGCTGAGCCTGGCGGCCGGAATCCCCGCTAGGGCGCTCGAAGCTCCGCCGAGCCCCCGAATGGGGGCTGTCGTCCCCGGGGGTCTTGCCTCGAGCGGGTGATTTGCCGATGGTCCTGTCGACCTCGCGGAACACTCCCGGGTCGGCACGAGGATCGGCTTGCGGCGGTACCTGCTCTCCCTGTGCGCCCTGCTCTGGGCGGCCCACGCCTCTGCGCAGCCCACGGTTGCGGAGCTGGAGCAGTGCGTGGCGCGCAACCTTCCGGAACATTCCGCGGTGCTGGAGTTCGGGATCCAGGCCGAGGATCGCGAGGGGGGCGTCCAGGAAACCGCGGCAACCCTGCTGTGGCGGCGCGGGGAGGCGGGAGAGTCGCGTGCGCTGCTGCGCATCCAGGAGCCCGCGGAAATGCGCGGCACGGCGGTGTTGATGATCCTGCGGGAGGGCCATGATCCCCGGACCTACGTCTACCTGCCGGAGGTCGAGAAGGTGCGACGCATCCGCAAGGGCAGGCTCAAGGGGGGCCTGCTGGGGACGGACTTCAGCTACGAGGACTTCGAGCGCCTGCAAGGTGGGGACCGCTCCAAGCGAACCCAGCTCGGCGTCCTGGCCGCGCCGGTGCAGATCGACGGCCGAAGCACCTGGGCCCTCGAGGCGATCCCCGACCCCGACGAGCGCTCGGCCTACCGGCGGGTCGTCACCTACATAGACCCGCAGACCTGCCTGCCATTGCAGATGGACTTCGAGGACAAGCAGGGGCAGCTGCGCAAGCGTCTCAGTACCGACATCAATGCAATCCGCCGCGACGGCGAGCGTTTTGTACCCGCGTCCTACCTCATGCAGGATCTGCGCGATGGGACGCAGACGCAGCTGATCGTGCGGCATCTCGACGTCGCACCGCACCTCGCGGCGGAGCAGCTCTCCAAGGAGGCCTTGCGGCCTGCGGGGGCCGCTGGGGCTGCGGAGGAAGCGGGCGCCACCGGGGCCGCCGGCGGCCTATAGTTCGCGCGCATGAGCCGGAATCCAGGGATGGGCTTCGTCCGCTGGATCGCCGCGCATCCGAAGCGCGTGCTGGCGGCCGTCATGGCCGCCACGCTGCTCGTCCTCGCGGGCATCATCGACCCGTGGACAGGTGCGGTGCACCTGCGCGTGGACCCTGCCCTGAACAAGATGCTGCCCAGCGACGATGCGGGCCGGCGCTTCTACCAGTCGCTGGTCAGGCGCTTCGGAAGTGACGACTCGCTGATCGTCGCCCTCGGTGGCGACCTCTTCCGTCGCCCGGCCCTCCAGGCGATCGTGGACCTCACCGACGAGCTTGCGGCGCTGCCCGGCGTGCATCACGTGGACAGCCTGGCCACCGCCCTGCACCTGCGCGCCGTGGCCGGAGACCTCGAGATCACGGGCTTCCTGGACGAGCTGCCGCGAGACGCGGCGGGCCTGCGGGCCCTGCGCGACGAGGTCGTCCACGACCCACTCTTTGGCGGAAGCCTCGTCGCGAAGGACGGCCGCACGAGCGTGCTCATCGTGACCTTCGACGAGATGAGCGAGGAGCGCTTCCTCGCGCTGGACCTGGACCGCCGCGTCGCCGCCCTGTCCGCAAAGAGGGCGCAGGCGGCGGGTCTCCAGGTCTGGGTGGCAGGAACGCCCCGGGTCAAGGCAGAGATCAGCCGCATCCTGGTGCGGGAGCTCGCTCACATGGTGCCCGAGGTGCTGGTGCTGATGGCACTGCTCTCCGCCTTCTTCTTCCGGAGCTGGCGGGGCACCCTGGTGCCGGTCATCACCACCGTCCTCGCGATCTCGTGGACCCTCGGCATCATGGCCTGGACCGGCCACGCCCTCAACGTCGTGACGACGCTGATTCCGCCGCTGGTCCTTGCCGTGGCGTTTACCTACGCCATTCACGTGGTGAGCGCCTACCAGGAGGGACGCGGGCGCGAGGATGCAGTGGCGGGCCTCGGACGAGTGGCCTTCCCCGTGGCGTTCACCGCCTTCACCACCGCCGCCGGCTTCTTCTCCCTGTGTCTCAGCCACCTGGGGGTGATCCGCGGCTTTGGCCTCTACTCCACGGCGGGAGTCGCCTGCTCCCTGCTCGCCGGTCTGGTGGTCGCGCCTGCCCTGCTGGCCCTCGGCAAGGGGCGCAGCGCCCCGCACACCGCCGCACCCCTTGCCGGACTGGAGACGCGCTTTGA
>Ga0114931_10004950_pt1 | contig 16538 bp, 17 predicted proteins | sample 2SBtaG_FD_89579 | JGI IMG/M metagenome (GOLD analysis project Ga0114931, IMG submission 89579) | Deep subsurface microbial communities from Kolumbo volcano to uncover new lineages of life (NeLLi) - 2SBTROV14_V59a metaG | ecosystem: Environmental > Aquatic > Marine > Volcanic | place: Kolumbo...
CCGGAGGCCGACGGGTACATCGACGGTCTGGAGTTCCCCACGAACGGGGACGGCTTCCGACTGACCCTCCGCGATGCCGACGAGCGGCTGATGGAACCGGTCGGGTCGACGGACATGCCGCCCTTCGCAGGCGGCTACGACCTCGTGGTCAGCCGCTCCATGGAGCGGATCCAGCTGATGTTCGGCCGGAGCGGCAGCCGCCCGGAGATGTGGCACTACTACACGAACGACCAGCCGGTGGACGTGCCGAACAACGACCGGATCGCGCCCGAGTGCCGGGCCCGCACCCTGGCCTCGCCCGGCCGGGCCAACTCGCCCGACTACTCGGGGGCCTACGCCTCGGGAGGGTTCGATTGAGACCGCTCCTCCTCGTTCTGCTCCCCCTCGTCGCCTCCTGCGGTGCACCCGACCTGCAGGCCGCGTTCACTCGCTTCGACGTGCAGGTCACCGATGGGTCCGGCGCCGTTCAGCAGTTCGTGGCGCTGATCGATCAGGCCGACAAGACCCTCGACATCGCGCTGCCAGCGCTCGAGGACACCGACCTGTCCGACGCGATCATCGCGGCTCGGGACCGCGGCGTGAAGATCCGCGCGATCACCGACTACGACCAGGCCGGTGACGCCGGCACGGTCGCGCTGCTCGACGCCGGGGTGCCCGTCACGCTGGCCGACGACGGGATCACCTACTTCTACTTCAACATCAAGGCGGACGTCGCCTGGACCTCGCAGCAGACGATCATGAGCGACGCCTGGGTGATCGCCGACCGCAAGGAGGCGGTGGTCGCCTCGGAGGCCGGCTCGAAGCAAGACGGCACGCGGGTGACCATCGACATCGTCGGCGAAGACCTGCTCATCGACCTCGAGGCCGAGCACAACCAGATCTTTGGCGGCGAGGACGCGGTGTCCAAGACCGCCTACGACGACCTCGCGAAGTCGCAGACCGACAACCGCTGGGCCTACCCCACCCAGACCGACCAGATCATGGAGGTGTGGTTCGGGCCCCAGCAGCGGCTGACCAAGCGGATCATCGACGCCGTCTACGGTGCGCGCTCCTCGGTGAAGGTGCTCACCGACGACTTTGCGAACACCGGGCTCACCGCGGCCCTCGAGTCCAAGGCCCGGGAGGGCTTCGACGTCCAGGTCGTCGTCGGCCCGGCCTTCGCCAGCACCTCGTACTTCGAATCCCAGCAGCTGGTGGACGCCACCCCCGACGTGCACAAGCACCGGATCTGCGGGGACGTCGAGGTCCCGACCGTCGTGCTGACCGACTACGACCCGGCCCGCAACGGGCGGCAGTACCCCTCCAAGGCCTTCGTGCTCACCCACAGCCTGTACGCCGCCGCCCGGCTGTTCCGCGGCAACGAGGTCATCACCGACCAGCTGATCGACGGGTCGCTGTGGGTGTTCGACGACTACGACGCGCCCTCGGGCGCGATGCAGACCCTGCTCGGCACCTGGCAGGATCACCTCGACCAGTCGACGGGAGGGCTGTCGTGTCCATGACCCGCTCGCTGCTGCTGCTCACCGCGGTGCTCGCGGCGTGCAACGCGCCCCCCAGCCAGTCCGAGTACGACCAGACTCGGGGCGCCCGGATCGACGTGTTCTTCAACAACCCCGGCACGCGCCCGAGCAACCTGTGGGAGCCCGACGCGATCCCGGTGCTCGTCGATCTGATCGACAGCTCCCGCGACACGCTGGACTTCGCGGCGATGGGCTTCAACCGCCCCGAGGTCGTGGCGGCGGTGATCCGCGCCTGGGACCGGGGCGTGAAGGTGCGGTTCGTCGGCGACGCCGGGCACCTCGGCTCCTACGGCTACGAGCAGCTGTACAACCGGCAGATCCCGATGGTGGTGGGCAACGACCCGCACATCATGCACAACAAGTTCTTCATCGTGGACGGCCGCTTCGTGTGGGCCGAGACGGCCAACGTCACGAACGACGACCTGCGGCGGAACTGGAACAACTTTGTCTCCATCGACTCCCCCGCGGTCGCCGAGGACTTCACCACCGAGTTCGAGCAGATGTGGGCCGGCCGCTTCGGCGCCACCAAGACCGAGGTGGGCAACGGCAAGGTCTTCCAGGTCGGCGACACCCAGCTCGAGGTGTGGTTCACCCCCGACGAGGATGCCCTCGGGCGGCTCCTCGAGATCGTCAACGACGCCCAGGAGGGCGTCCGGTTCACGATCTTCGCGTTCACCAAGGACCAGCTCGGCAGCGCCTACATCCACAAGCAGGAAGAGTTCGAGCAGTACAACGCCGCGCACGGGCTCGACATGTCCAGCGACGACATCGACAGCTTCCACACCGTCGCCGGCGTGATCGACCAGTCCCAGCTGCACAGCAACGGCCAGTACCACGAGGCCTACCGCCTGCTCGGCGCCGCCGTCCCGATGCGCCTCGACGGCAATGACGACTCGGCGCAGCCCGGCGACTACCAGGCCGGCGGCGGCCGCCTGCACAGCAAGACGATGGTGATCGACGCGAACACCGACGACCCGACGGTGATCACCGGCTCCTTCAACTGGTCCAGCTCGGCGACGCTGAGCAACGACGAGTTCCTCCTCGTGCTCAAGAGCCCGCGCATCGCGGCCCAGTACAAGGAAGGCTACTTCGACCAGCTCTGGTTCGACGGCCGCCACATCGGCAACGACATCATCGAGCCCGGGGGCCTGCAGCCCGGCGACATCGTGTTCAACGAGATCATGTGGTACGGCCTGCACGACGGGGATCCCGAAGGGAACGACGAGTTCATCGAGCTCCGCAACCGCACCGACCACAAGGTCGACCTGTCCATGTGGCAGATCGTCAACGACAACGACTTCGTGGTCGGCCTGCCGCCGGGCTCGGTGGTGGGACCGCAGGCCACCTTCCTGATCCTCGACCACACGCTGGAGCCCTACGCGGACGGCGTGCCCCAGGACCAGCACGCCGCCTACCTGGCGGGCGACCTCGTCGTGAACGCGTTCAACGACAACCGGCAGTCGCGCCTGTACCTCAAGGACGGGTCGATGCACCTGTACCTGCAGGATCCGCGGGCCCAGGTGATGGACGTGGCCGGCGACGGCGGTCCGCCCTTCGCGGGCGGCCCCGACGGTACCCTCGCGCGCTCGATGGAGCGCCGCGAGGACGCCCCGGGGGACGGCTCGGACCCGGCGAGCTGGTACTCGTGCACCTCCTCGGGCGATGACCCGATCATCAATCCCGACTTCGCGAACGTGATCGTCGCTACCCCGGACCGGCCGAACTCGCCGCCTCCCTGATCGTCTACCCGCCCCGGACTTCCGCCGGGCCACGGGCCTCCGATGCACCGGACGCTAATCCAGGGCGGACCCGGGGACGAAGGCGCGGGTCGCCACGACCGGCGCCTCGACCTCCCGGCCGTTCTCGTCGTGGTACCGGACGACGAAGTGCACGTCGGTGCCCTCGGGACCGGTCATCGCTTCCTGGAAGTCGCGGCTGGACAGGTCGGTGGTCGGGGTGCCGTCGACCTGGACGATCACGTCGCCCGGGTGCAGCCCGGCGCGGGCGGCGGGGGTGCCCGGGACGACGCGGCGGACGACCACACCGTCGTCCACGAAGGCGAAGGCAATCCCGACGCCGCCGGTGCGGCGGGAGGGGAGGACGAGCTGGAGGTCGGCCTCGTCGCCCGCGGCGAGGTCCACGTCGATCGACGGGGAGCGAACGGGGATCGCGCCGTCCATGCGCATCGCGTACACCTGGCAGTGGAAGGGCTGGACCGGAGAGTCGAAGCGACCGCCCTGCACGCGGAACCAGGGACACGAGGGACCCTCGCCCATGATCCACGCGTCCGCGACCAGCTGACTCGTGTCGTCGACGATCTTGCCCTGGAGCGTCGCGAGGGTGGCGCCGGGCGGCGGGGGCGGGAGCGAGACGACCGACAGCGGCGGGAGGGGATCCCCGGGGGCGGGTGGAGGGGCGGGCGACGGGGAGCGGGAAGGGCCGCGCGGGGGCAACGACCTGGGCGCGCTCGGCACCGGGGCGCGGTGCGCCGGCACCCGTGCGGCGACCCGCGAGGGGGCAGCGGCTTGGATCGGCACGGCGGGCACGCGCATCCACCACGCCGCAGCGACGGCCGAAGCCACCGCCACGAGCGCCAGGGTCGCGCGCCTTCGCCATCGCACCGCAGAGCCTCCCTCGTCCGCTACACCAGGCTACTCAGACTGTCCCCCCTTCCGAGGGTTCCCGCCAGCCCATGCTCGCCACCGTGACCGATCCAGACGTCCTGCAAGGCTACCTGACGGACGCGTCGAACATCCACGGCCACGCCGAGGCGCTGGTGCGCCCGGCGACCGCCGAGGAGGTCGCCGAGGTCGTGGCCCACTGCCAGAAGGGGGGGATCCCGCTCACGGTCACCGCGGGCCGCACCTCCACCACCGCCGCGCCGGTGCCCTTCGGCGGGTGGCTGCTGTCGACCGAGCGGCTGGACGCGGTGCGCTCCATCGACCACGACACCGCGACCGCCCAGGCGGGGGTGTTCCTCGGCGCCTTCCAGGACGAGATCGAGGCGCAGGGCCGGCTGTATCCCCCCGATCCGACCTCGCGATGGGAGTGCACCCTGGGCGCGACCATCGCGTGCAACGCCTCGGGGGCGCGCACCTTCCGCTACGGCCCCACCCGACCGTGGATCCAGGCGCTGGAGGTGGTCACCGCGCGCGGCGAACGGATCCGCGTGGAGCGCGGGCAACCGATCCCGGAGGACTGGCCGGTCCCCGAGTGGCACGAGCCGGAGGTCAAGACGGCCGCCGGCTACGCCCCGCCCCAGGACGCCCTCGACGTGTTCATCGGCCAGGAGGGCACGCTGGGCGTGATCACCGAGGCGACCCTCCGGCTCACCGACCTGCCCGAGGCGGTGATCGGGGTGATGGCCTGGTTCCCCGACCGGGACACCGCGCTCGACTTCATGGAGCAGGCCCGCGCCGCGGTCCGTGCCGAAGCGTATGGAGCCGTGTCGCCGCGGGCCATCGAGTACCTCGACGATGCCTGCCTGACGATCGCCCGGGAGCGGGTGGGCGAGGTCCCCGAGGGCGCCCACGCCGCCCTGTTCTGCGAGCAGGAGGTCGAGCCCTCCCACGGCGAGGAGACCCACCTCGAGGCGTGGTGGGCCCTGCTGGAGCAGACCGGCGCGCTCGCCGACGACACCCTGATCGCCACCGATCCGCCGACCCAGGAGCGCCTGCACATCCTGCGCCACGCGATCCCCGCCGGGATCAACGAGCAGGCCGTGGCCAACGGGATGCCCAAGGTGGGCACCGACCTCGCCGTGCCCGACGACGGCCTGCGCCGGATGATGGACCTGTACGAGGCGGCCCCCATCGAGCACGTGCTCTTCGGCCACCTCGGGAACAACCACCTGCACCTGAACATGCTCCCGACCACCGAGGACGAGCTGAAGCAGGCCCGCGACTACTACAAGACGCTGTCGCGCGAGGCGGTGGCCCTGGGTGGGAGCGTGAGCGGCGAGCACGGCATCGGCAAGCTCAAGAAGGACTACCTCGCGATGATGGTCGACGAGGAGACCCTCGCGTCCTTCCGAAGGTTGAAGGCATGGTTCGACCCGGCATGGATCCTCGGTCGCGGCACGATGTTCGACCGCTGATCCCGGCCGCGGCCGGGGCTTTGCCGTACCGATCCCGGGGACCGCGGTCGAACCTCCTGTAAGATCCGGAGTCGACGACCCGTTGGAGAAGCGCGTGGACGAGGGAATTTCCCAGGCAGGGCCCAAGAGCCCCGACCTCGTCCCTCTCGAGGAGGAACGCGCGGTGATCCAACGGCTCCAGAGCGGCGATCGAGCGGCCTTTGCCACCCTGTACGGGTGGTACGGCGACAAGATCTACCGCCAGGCGATCCTGCCGCGGCTGCCCAACCGGGAGTTGGCCGAGGACTGCCTGAAGGACACCTTCCGCACCGCCCTCGAGAAGATCCGCACCTTCCGGCTCACCAACAGGAGCATCTTCTTCTGGCTCCGCCGCATCGCGGTGAACAAGGCGATCGACGTCCACCGCCGCACCCAGCGCGACCGGAAGCTGGCCGAGGCGGTGAAGGCCGACCCCGAGCCCTTGACCCAGGCCCCGCCGCGCCCAGATCGCGGGCTGGAGATGGCTGACACGGCCCGTCTCGTGAACAAGGCCTTGGAGCTCGTCAATCCCCGCTACGCCACCGCGCTGCGCCTGCGCCTGCTCGAGGGACGCTCCCGCGAGGAGTGCGCCGAGGCGCTAGAGGTGACGGTGGGCAACTTCGACGTGATCCTCCATCGCGCTGCCAAGGCGTTTCGCAAGGTGTACCCACCATGACCCCCGAGGAGCAGGCCCGCAGGCTCGCCGAGTGGCTCGACGGCCACCCGGGCACCGATCCGCCTCTGGACCTCGATCCGGAGGTGGTCGAGGCGGTGTACGCCCTGCGCCCGGACCTCGCGCCGGCGCCCCGTGTGAGCGCCGACGACATCCTCGCGGAGCTGGCCACTGGCCCGCTTGCCGAGGGGGCCCCCGCGCCGATCGAGGGTGGATCCGACGCCGCGGTCGTGCCGTTCCCGGAGCCCGACCGCGCGCCGGCCCCAGCGCCGCGACGACGCCCCACCTGGGGCTGGGGCACCGCGACCGGCACCCTGGTGGCCCTCGCTGCCGCGCTGGTCCTCGTCGTCCGCTACACCGGCCAGGGTCCCCGGGGAGAGCCCGCGCCCACCTCCGCACCCGTCGCGCAGACCTCCACGGCCGCTCCACGCACTCCGGAAGTGGCCGAAGGCGCGGGAGAGAGACGCGACGAAGACCTCGAGCGCGGCCTACGGGCCGGCAAGACGACCGAGACCGAAGGACCGATGTCCTCCGAGCCGGCCGTCGCCGAGGCTCCGGACACCGGGATGCCGCCCCGACCCCGTCCCCGACTCCGCCCCGCCCCACGCCCCGTGACCGCAGCCCCCAGCTCCGCGGCGGGTCCCGCGCGCGCGCAGCGGAAAGAGCTCGACGACGAGCGCTACGAGCAGCCTCCGCCCGCGGTCCGACCGTCCGTCGCGGCCTCCGCGGACCAGGCGGGCAGCGCCCCGGCCACCGGCCTCGACAAGGCGCCCGCGCCGCGGGACGAGGGGTCCGTGGTCGCCCAGGCCGAGCTCGACGCGGTCCGGCCGAATCGGGCGCACTCCATGACGCGGGCGCCGACCGGGGCGAGCGCTCCACCCGCCGAGGCCGCTGGCGAGCCCGCGCCCCCCCCGGCCGTCACCGAGACCGCGCCATCCCCGGCAGTCGCCGACGCCGAGCCCGTGGCTGATCTGCCTACGGGCGACGACGAGGCCGAGGTCGACAACGTCCAGTCGGCCGAAGCCCCCTCGGCACCCGCCGCGTCGGGCTTCGCCCGCAAGGACATCGACATGCAGGACCAGGTCGTCGGAGGGGCGACCGCCGCCCCAGCGGAGGACACCGTCGCGACGGCGCGGCGTGGGCACAAGCCCCTGTTCGGCGCGCGAGCCAAGAGCCAGGCACCGGAGGCCACGAGCATCCCCGCGCATGCCTCGACCGAGGACGACGGCTCCCACGCCGAGACGATCACCCCCGACCTCGGCGCGCTCCGTGCCCGGGCGGTCCCGCCGGATCTCTCGCACGACGCACTCCTGGCCCGCACCCCCACGCCGCAGGCGAACGCCCTCGCGGGAGACGGCGACTACGAGCAGGCCGCACAGCAGGCGCTGACCAACGCGGCCCGGCCCGCGCCCATCGGCCCGACGGCCGCCGCCCAGGCCGCCGCCTGGTACCTGGCCGCCGGCCAGCCCTCCGATTCCATGGACGCCACCGCGCAGGGCCTGCGGAACGCGCTCGGCAACACCCCCGAGATCACCTGGCTCTGGGTCCTGCGCGGAGACGCCCAGCGCGCCGCGGGCGATCCGGGAGCGGCCGCGAAGAGCTACGAGCAGGCGATCGAGCTGAACACCGCGCGAGCCGCCCCGAAGAACATGGGGGCATCGCCGCCGCCCTGACGCCACGCCCGGGCGAGGGTATACCTTTGCAGGGCTCGGTCCGGCTTTCTCCCGAGACCTGCCAGGAACCATGCCCTTCCCGCCCGCCGTCGCCCACGCCCTCGCCCGCGTCCTCGGCAAGTCCGATGTCCAGGACCGGGTGGATCGGCTCGAGTTCCACGACACCGGGCACGGCTTCGACCTGTTCGGGATGAACCCCGAGTTCATCGGCCTCGCCGACGCGATGTCCGCGCCGATGTACGAGAGGTACTTCCGGGTCGCCTCCCACGGCCCCGAGCACATTCCGGCCCACGGAGCCGGGATCCTCGCGGCCAACCACTCGGGCACCCTGCCCTTCGACGGCGCGATGCTGTGGATGGACGTGCTCCGGCACACGAACCCGCCGCGGGTCCCGCGCCCGGTGGCCGACTACTTCGTGGTCAGCCTCCCCATCGTGAGCACCCTGTTCGCCCGGTGCGGCGTGGTCGGCGGCACGCGCGGCAACGCGCGCTCCCTGCTCGAGCAGGGGGAGCTGCTGATGATCTTCCCCGAGGGCACCCCGGGGATCGGCAAGCCCTTCCGCGACCGGTACAAGCTCCAGGATTGGCGAAAGGGCCACTGCGAGCTGGCCATCCGCCACCGCGCACCGGTGATCCCGGTCGGCATCGTCGGCGCCGAGGAGCAGATGCCCCAGATCGCGCGGATCCCGGTCCCGGGAAGCCCGATTCCCTACATGCCCATCCCGGCGACCCTGGTGCCCCTGCCGGTCAAGTACCACATCCACTACGGCGAGCCGCTGCGCTTCGACGAGGAGTTCGAGCCCGAAGACGCCGACGATCCCGAGGTCGTCCGCTCGGCCGCGCTGCGCGTCAAGGAGGCGGTGCAGGCCCTGCTCGACCGCGGACTGCGCGAGCGCGAGGGCATCTTCCGATGAAGTCCGTGCTGGTCACCGGCGCCACGACCCCCATCGGCGAGCGCCTGGTGCGCAGCCTGATCGCCGACACGCGCATCGACCACGTGCTCGCGACCGGGCGCGAGCGCGAGGAGGACGCGCTCCCCTTCTCCCGCACGAGCCGCCTGACCTACCTGCAGGTCGACCTGCGCCGCAGCCGCCGGGTACGGGAGCTGCTCTTCGGACCCGCGCGCGACCTCGAGGTCGAGTGCGTCGTGCACCTCGCCGAGCACCGCTCCTCTTACGACAGCGGCCCGCGCATCTACCAGCAGAACGTCGAGGCCCTCCGCTCGATCCTCGACCTGTCCGACCGCCACCCCACGATCCACCGTCTGGTGCTCAAGAGCGACGCGGTGGTCTACCGAGTCAGCCTCGACCTGCCGGTGCTCGTGACCGAGGACCACCCGCTCGCCATGGACCCGCAGCAGCCCCAGTACGTGCGCGACCGCGTCGAGGCGGACCTCACCGCGTGCACTCGGATGGGCTTGGTCGACTGCGAGATCGTCGTGCTGCGCTGCGCCGAAGCGCTGGCCCCCGGCACGGGCAGCCAGCTCTTCGAGTTCCTCAACGCGCCGGTGGCCCTGCGCCCCTTCGGCTTCGACCCGATGGTGAACGTCGCCACCATCGCCGACCTGGTCGACGCCCTGGAGCTGGCCACCCACGGCCACGGCGAGGGAGTGTTCAACATCCCGGGCTACGACACCCTCCCGCTGTCCAGTGCGATGCACGAGTGGGGCACCCTCGGGCTGCCCATGTTCGGCTCGGTGATCCGCCCCCTGTACACCATACGCCACCTGGCGACGGGGTCGGACTTCTCCTACGGCATCAACCACCACCGCATGCACTACGGGCTCGTCCTCGATGGCACCCGCGCCCGCGAGGTGCTCGGCTACACCCCGGACCACCCGGTCGACTGGCCCGTCGGCGGTCCGATCCGTCCCGAGGAGTGAGGGGAGCGACCCCGAGGTGAGCGCTCCACAGCGGAGCGCTATAGGAAGGCGCGTGCAGCTTCCCGGTTTCGAGGGGAAGGCTGCGGCTTCGAAGCGGGTCCACCAGTAGCCCTGCGTGCAAGCGAACCGACTGGAGACTCGATGAAGCGCGTCCTGCTCTGCCTGGCGGCGTTCCTCGTGCCCGCCGCCGCCCTGGCCGCCGACTGCGATACCCTCGTCGGTGCCGCCGACACCGCCAAGGGGCCCGATCTCGTGAGGGCCTACGGGGCGGTGGCCAACTGCGACAGCTCCGCTGCCGACGGTGCGTTCAACGTGTTCCTGCGCAAGTCGACCGACATCGACACGGCCACCGGGCTCGCGCTGGTCGCCATCGATCACCAGGTCTACACGCCCGTGTGGAACATGCTGGAGCGCGTCAAGGACTACTCCCAGCGCGACGCGATCGCGACGAAGGTGGGTGCGGCCTGCACAGACCACCCCAACGTCGTGCAGTTCCTCCAGGGCGCCTACTACGGCCTGCGCGACATCCAGTTCGTCGCCTGGTCCAACGCGCTGGACGCCTGCGAGAGCCCCGACGTCACCAAGTGGATGCGGTCGATCATCGCCAAGCCGCCCGGCGTCCCCTACGACGAGAAGTACAACGCGATCGGCGATGCCTACGTGAAACACGAGCACGTCGACGCGCTGCCGGTCCTGCAGCGGGCCGCCGTCGCCGCCTCCCACAACGGCGGGCCCTTCAACGCGATCATCGACAAGATGGACACGGCGGTGCACCCGCACACCCTGGGCCAGCCCGACGCCAAGCCCGAGGACGAGGCGAAGCTCACCGAGGCGCTCGTGGCGGTCGCCAACGCCGTGCCGCCCGAGCAGGCCGCGCTCGTCGCCGACCGCCTGTACAACGCGGGCGCTCACGAGGCTGCGGCCGGGCTGCTCCGCCGCGTGTACCCCGACCGGGTCACCGCAGCGGGACGCCTGCAGTACGGCGCGGCGTCCATCGAGCGCTGCGACAAGCAGGCGGTGCTGCACTACGCGCTGGTGCTCGACCCGGCCAAGCGCTGGTCGATCCTGCCCGATCTCGATGGCCCGATGCGCGCCTTCAAGCCCCGGCTCAAGTGCGATGCCAAGACCCCGTGGCCGATCGAAGCGACCCCCGAGCCCGTGAAGTCGCCCGACGACGCCGAGGCCTGGGCGGAGAAGGAGCTGGACCAACTCACCAAGGACGGCGTCGACGCCAAGATCCGCAAGGAGAAGGACGTCGTGCTGCCCTGAGGGGCGGCGTCAAGCCCGCGCAACGAAGGGGAGGCCGCGAACGATGCGGCCGAAGACGCTGCGCCGGGGGCGGTTCCCCCTGCCCAACTCGGCCTCCAGCCGTCCGAGGGCCTCGCTGGCCGAGACGTCGTGCGGGTCGAGCGCCGCGACCTCGCGGTAGTGCCGCACCGCCTTGGCCAGGTCGTCCCGCGCCGCAGCACGCCGGGCCAGCTCGCGGTGCGCCGCACACCGGGCGGCGGGATCCCGATCTTCGATCAGGACCTGCACGAGCTCGCGATCTGCCTGGTTGCGCATGGGCGGTGCCTGGGGGGAGCGGGGTCTCACATGCTACGCGTCCGGGACCACGAAGTCCACTCTGGGGCCGATCGAGACAACGAGTTCACGATCGCCCTGGTGGAAGTCTCCATCGATCATGTAGCCAATCGGCTCGGGCGACGACAGCACGAGCCGCTGGCACACGTCGTCCAGGATGTCCGGGCTGCGGGTGGGCTGGGCCCGGTAGATCCTCGGAAGCTCCAGCACCACGGTGAGCGCCGAGCACGCGAACCCGACGGCGTGCACGTGCTCGGGGTTGTGGGGCGCCTTGTAGTAGGGCCGGAAGCCGAGCCCGATGTCGTCGACGGTGCCGGCCGCGACGCTCATCCAGCTCTCGCGGGGCCACAGGGTGCCGTCCACGTGGACCTGCATGGGCTGATCGCGGAACAGGCGCTTCACCAGATCCCCCTGCACGAGGGCCGAACCCACCGCGCGCAGCAGCACCCACGCGGCCTTCGCCGGGCTCGGCTCGCCCCCCCGGTAGTACTCCTCCAGGAAGTGCGCCTGCAGGCCGGTTCCGAACAGGAACCCGTACTCGCCCCCGTCGACGCGCATCGTCCACCGGGAGACGTGGGGCATGGGCGCGCCAGCGTGGTAGTGGGTCACCACGTAGTCCAGGATCTCGCCCGGCTTTCCACGCACACCGACCCCGTTCGCGATGGTGTTCATCGTGCCGCCACGCAGCAGCGCGATCCGCGGGAGGGGCTGCTCGCCGTAGGCACGCACCAGCGCGGTGACCGCCCGGTGCAGCGTCCCGTCGCCCCCATTGACGCACAGCACGTCGATGGCCCGCTCGCGAAAGTGTTCGGCGGCGGCCTGGAGCGCCTCGAGGTCCTCCGGTTCGTGCATCTCGCCTCGCTCGCCGAGGACGTAGGTCAGCTCGCGGGCCAGGCGCGGGTTCTTGCGGTTCCGCCGCGACCGCGGGTTGCTGATGACGCCGATCCCACTCATGCACCGGCACCGGCGAGCGCCTCGGCGCCGCGCCCGAACAGGCCGAAGGCGCCACCGGTGTGCCACAGGAGCACACGCCCGCCGAGGCGTCCGGCGCGCACCTCACCGACGAGCCCGTGCAACGCCTTGCCGGTGTAGACCGGGTCGAGGAGGAGCCCCTCGTCCCGGGCGATCCGCCGCACCAGCGACCACACCTCGGGACCCGCTACGCCGTAGGCCTCGCCCCGGTAGGCGTCGAGCACCCGCCAGCCCTCTTCGCTCCAAGGCGCGCCGGCGCGCTCCGCAGCCTGCCGGCCCACCCGGCGCACGATCGCCTCGAAGGTGGGGGTGTCGTCACAGACGGCCATCCCGACGAGCGGACCGATCCCGGGCCCGGCCGCGAGACCTGCGAGGGTGCCGCCCGAGCCGACCGCGAGCACGACCGCGTCGAAGGGCGCGTCGATCTGCGCCGCCACCTCGTGCGCCGCGCGGACGTAGCCGAGAGCGCCGAGCGCGTCGCTGCCGCCCTCGGGAACGATCCATGGGCGCAGGCCGTCGGCGCGGAGCGCCTCGGCGGCCGCCTCGAGTACCGGGGCCCCGCGGTCGCCGTAGGCCTCGGGGGTGCACCAGGTGACCCGCGCGCCGGCGAGCCGATCGAGGAGCAGGTTCCCGTCGGGGACCGCGGGCGGATCGCCACGCAGCACCACCGCCGGCTGGAGCCCCAGGCGACGCGCCGCGAGTACCGTCGCGCGGCAGTGGTTGGACTGCACGCCCCCACAGGTGACGACCGCGGTGCACCCCACGTCCAGGGCGCGCCGCAGGTGGAACTCCAGCTTGCGCACCTTGTTCCCGGAGAGGCCCAGACCGGTCAGATCGTCCCGCTTGACCCACACCTCGGCGCCGAGCCACCCCGAGAATCGCTCGAGGTGCTGCAGGGGCGTCGGGGTTCGGGCCAGGGGGACCCGGTGCTCGAGGACGTCGGGTGGTATCGTCGCCTCCACGCGCCGTGGAGGGCATCATACGACCCGTGGTGCTGGTGACGGCGGACCGCAGCGCGGGGGGACCGGCCCCTCCCGGCGATCGGGTGCGACCCCGGCGCCCGACGGTCTGGGTGAGCGAGGCGTACACCGAGACCATCCGCCGCGCGGGTGGGCTGCCGCTGATCGTCCCGCCGGGCGAAGACGACGTGGGAGTACTCCTCGCGCGGGCCGAGGCGGTGGTGATCACCGGCGGGGCCTTCGACATCCATCCGCGGTGGTACGGCGCGATCCCGAGCGGGCGCCTCGACCGGGTCGACGAGGGCCGCACCGCCACGGAGATCGCACTCGCACGCGGGTGCCTGGAGCAGGACGTGCCCGTCCTCGGCGTGTGCGGCGGGATGCAGGTGCTGGCGGTCGCCGCGGGCGGCACCCTGGTCCAGGACCTGCCCGCTGCCGGAGACGGCCACCTCGCCCACGAGCAGCCCACCGACCCGGCCACCCCCTGGCATCGCGTGCGGGTCTCGGCCCCCGCCGACCGCTGGCTCGGCGCCGAGGTGCAGGCGAACTCCACCCACCACCAGGCGGTCGCCGACCCGGGCCCCCTGGTGGCCTGCGGGTGGACGGACGACGGGGTGATCGAGGTGATCGCCTCGACCACGCATCGCTTCGTCCTCGGCGTGCAGTGGCATCCGGAACTGCTCGGTGACCTGCGCCCCTACCGGGCCCTCCTGGGCACGTCGCTCGGCGACCAGGTGCCCGCGGGCCCGTGATCGGGCACGAGCCGCAGGATGATCACCCGGCGAGGGACCTTGCCGAAGGCCTCGGCCGGGTTGGTGACCACGTCGGTCACGAACTCGATCTCCTGCACGTGGCGGCGCGCGACCCGGAACTTCAGGGTGCGGTAGCCGGGCGCGGCGACCGACACGCGGGGGTGACGCAGGGGCGTCCACTTCAGCTGGACATCGGCCGGCAGCGCGACCTGGGTGCCGTCGGGCTCGGTGAGCACCGCCCCGACCGGGCTGGACTCGAACCGCACGTGGTATGCGCACCCGCTCGTGGCGAGCAGCACGAGCAGCACGAGCAGCAGCCAGCGCCTCACCACACGTCCCACCGGTTGTCGAGCCGCACCTCGGCGAGGCCGTCGTGCAGGTCGAGGGTGCGCGTGTTCGCAATCATCCGCGCGATGGTCGCATCGGGGATGCGCCGGCGCACCACCGTCCAGCTCCGACCGGACAGGAAGGGCGTCAGCGCGGCCTCCCCGACGACCAGGCGGTCGGGCGCCACCACGAGCTGTCCGTCGCGCACGCGCAGGCGACCGTCGTACTGCACGTTCCAGCACCCGCCCTGGGCAGGCACGGTCATCCGGATGGCGGCGCGGTCGTCCTGGATCGCGACCCGGAGGTGGAAGTCGTCCTTGTCCCCGAACAGGACGCTCAGCTCGCGGCCGGTGAGGGAGAGCACCGCGTCGGGGGACGGGTCCTGCTGGTAGGCGGTGAGCCGGGCGCGCAGGTCGATCAGCTCGTCCATGCTCGGGTCGAGATCGGGCAGGGTGTCGCACTCGGCCGGGAAGGCGGCGCGGTACAGGTGATCGACGTACAGGCCGGCCCCTATCAGGGCGACCACGAACAGCCCGGCGAGCACGCGCAGCACCCAACTCCGCGCTAGGCGCGCGACCAGCAGGCGCCCGCGCCACCCGCGCCCGAGCCGGGCCGGACCGTCCCGATCGATCATCGAGCGGGCCGCCCGATCAGAACGGGATGTCGTCGTCCGGCGCGGAGCCGCCGCCGTAGCTCCCCTCGTCGCCGGAAGAGGAGGTCGAGGAGGAGGAGGAGGTCGAGGAGGTCGAGGAGGTCGAGGAGGGCTCGCTGTACCCGCCCGACGAGCCGCCGCTGCCGCGCCCGCCGAGGAACTGGATGGTGTCTGCGATGATCTCGGTGGTCCACTGATCCTGCCCCTCGCGGTTCTGCCACTTGCGCGTGCGGATCTTGCCCTCGATGTAGACCTGCCGCCCCTTGCGAAGGTACCGCGCGACGTTCTCGGCGGTGCGCCCGAAGCACGCGACCCGGTGCCACTCGGTGTGGTCGGTCCAGTTGCCGTCCTTGTCCTTGACGCGCTCGTTGGTCGCGATGCGCAGGTTGCTCACCGCGGTGCCGCTCGAGGTGGACCGCGTCTCGGGATCCGCACCGAGATTACCCACGAGGATGACCTTGTTGACCATGCCGCTGCTCCGTTCATTCGAGGTGACGCCCCTCATAACGCCACCCCGCCCGGGAGGTAGCACCGGTGTCCGACTGGCGGCCTCGGATTTCCGCGGGTAGTGCAAAACGGCATGGCCACCCACACCTGTCCGATCTGCAAACAGCCCGCGGTGCTCGACAAGAGCAACCCGTGGCGCCCCTTCTGCTCCGAGCGATGCAAGCTGCTCGACCTCGGGAAGTGGCTCGGGGGCGACTACGTGATCGCCGGTCCGTCGGCCCCCCACGAGCAGCGCCGCGAGCCCGACACGGAGTAGCAGCCCTCGGGAGAAATCGGAGCTAGCGCGGGAGGACGGCCCAGGTCAGGGTGCCGGCGCGCTGGATGCCGAGGACGAGCACGTCGCCGAGCGCCTGCTCGCGGGCCGCGTCCACGTCCTCGGGGGCGCGGATCGGCTGGCCCGCGATCTCGAGCACCAGGTCGCCGGTCTTCAGCCCGAGGTGCGCCGCCGAGCTGTCCGGGTCCAGCCGCACCACGATCAGCCCGCGCGCCTGCCCGACCCCGAAGCGCGCGCACAGGTCGTCGCTCGGGAGCGCGAGGTACATCCCCTGCCAGAACACGGTGTCGGGCGGAAGCTGCTGCAGGCCGACGGCCACGTCGCGCTCTTCGCCGGTGGTCACGGGCAGCTCGCTGCGCTGTCCGTCGCGGGTGACGCGAAAGGTCAGCGTGTCGCCCACCTCGTGCACCAGCACCAGGGTGCGCAGGGCCGACTCGCTGGGGATCGGCTCGCCATCCACCGCGATCACGATGTCGCCTCGGCGCAGGCCCGCCCGCTCGGCCGGGGAACCGGGGACCACGCGCTCCACCTCGGCGCCGCGCAGGGTCGGGTCGCCGTCCACGTCCGTCGCCGAGACGGTGACGAGGCCCACCCAGCTCCGCGGCACGCGGCCCCGCCGGTCGAGATCGTCGACCACCCGCCGCACGAGGTTC
>Ga0114931_10004951_pt1 | contig 16532 bp, 12 predicted proteins | sample 2SBtaG_FD_89579 | JGI IMG/M metagenome (GOLD analysis project Ga0114931, IMG submission 89579) | Deep subsurface microbial communities from Kolumbo volcano to uncover new lineages of life (NeLLi) - 2SBTROV14_V59a metaG | ecosystem: Environmental > Aquatic > Marine > Volcanic | place: Kolumbo...
ATCAACTGATACAAATAAATTTTGTTTGGGCGCGTTGTATTCATAGGCGGAAGCGGGAGCGTCAACACTAGGCCTTTTTCACTGTTTTTTCAAATTAAAGAGTCATTTTTCTAAAATTTCTTACAAATGAGAAGTTCAGGAGGACGGGAATATCGTCGTATATGTGTTTTTGGGGGTTTCAATAGAGAAGCACCCTGAAGTTTTTAAAAAAAGTATTTGCCGGTCCGTCTACACGATTCCGGACGGACCTTTCTTAGGAGACTGCCGCCCATTCATGAGATTATCGGAGGAATCGCGCGGTTTGATTCTGGGTAGCTCGCTGATTTTGCCGCCTTTTTTTGATCCATTTTTCCCAATCTGTCTCATCCGGACGGCAGGCAAATGACCTGTCGACCTCTCCTTGACCTGAGAGACATTGGGCGTAAACTGTGCTTCGCGTTTTCCGGAGGCGGCCGGGGAGCCATCGCGATTCCTGACAACATCCCTTGACAGCATCCGTCGATAGAACCAACACATTATGCCAACTATTTCTTCCCGCACGACGGCGATTCTTGCCGCCATCATTCTTCCTTCGCTCCTGTATTCTCAGGACAAAACTCCGCCAAAAGATGCCAAGCCAGCCGCCGAGGCGGATGCCGCCGCCAAGCCAAAATCCCTCAAAGAGCGGGTCAGTTATTCCTATGGAGTGATGATCGCCATGCAGTTGACCCAGCGTGGTGTCGACCTGGATCTGGATCAGTTCACCAAAGCCTACAAAGCCATTGCAGCGGGCAAGGATCCTCTCTTGAGTCCTGACGAAATCAATGGAGCCTTCGCCGCTAATCAGAAAATTCTCGATGAAAAAAATGCCACCGCGGAAGACAAGGCAACATTGCTGGCGGGAAAAAAATTCCTGAAAGAAAATGGAAAAAAGGAGGGTGTGATCACCACGTCGAGTGGACTGCAGTACAAAGTGTTGAAGGCCGGCGATGGCGCCAAGCCCAAGGCCACGGACAAGGTCAAGGTTCACTATCACGGCACTCTGCTGGACGGAACTGTTTTTGACAGCAGTGTGGAAAGAGGAGAGCCCGTGACCTTTGGTTTGAATCAGGTGATCCCCGGTTGGACCGAGGGCGTCCAACTCATGCCCAAGGGAAGTAAATATCGTTTCTTCATTCCCTATGATCTGGCTTATGGAAGTCGGGCCACCGGGAAAATCAAGCCTTACAGCACCTTGATTTTTGATGTGGAATTTCTTGGGATCGAAAAGTGACGGAAACCTGCGTCATTGCCCAGTGGGCTGATTCTTCACCGGGCTGATTCTTCTCGATTGGGAAATCGACTCATTCAACAGGGTTTGGTCATCCATTCAACCCTGTTTTATCCCCCAACCATCCCTGCAGCCATGTTGCGAAAAATCGTATCGGGAGGTCAGACCGGAGTGGACCGCGCCGCCCTTGAATGGGCCATGGCGACGCGGGGCAGAATCGAATATGGCGGTTGGTGCCCCCGCGGGCGGGCGGCGGAAGATGGACGGATTGACGATTGCTACCTGCTGCGGGAAACGCCTTCCGAAGGGTATTCTCAACGCACCGAATGGAATGTCCGCGACAGCGATGCAACGCTGATTTTTTCCCTGTCACCGGTTTTAACGGGTGGCTCCCTTCTGACCAGGCAATTAGCCGAAAAGTGGAAGCGGCCCTGTCTGTATCTTTGCCGGGAAAAGTCTGTCAATCCAGTGGATGAATTGTGTCGATTTATGGACGAGTATTACGTCGAGACCCTCAATGTGGCCGGCCCGCGGGCATCGAGTGAGCCGAATGGGGGAGACTACGTAAAATCCGTTTTTGATGGAGTGTTCTCCGAACTGATTTAGAAAAAACAAGCGCAGCAAGCAATGGCGACCACATTACAAAAGAAGACGAAAACCAAAGAGGCTGTGAAAGGGACCGGGACCGTGGCGATCCTCAAGGACGAAATTCTCTCCAATCTCGTCTGCAACCAGGCGCATGATCCGGATACAGCCACCGAAAACGACTGGTGGCAAGCCTTGTGCCACACCGTGCGGGACCGGATTCTGGAGAGGGCAGCTGTTGTCCGCCGGGCTCACCGAAAAAAAAATGTCCGCCGCGCCTACTATTTTTCCCTCGAGTATTTGATGGGGCGTCTTTTGGAAAACAATCTGGTCAATCTCGGGATGCTGAATGATGCGCGTCAGGCCATTGAGGGAATGGGACAGGACTTCGACGCCATCGTTGGGGAAGGCCCCGACCTGGCTCTGGGAAACGGTGGATTGGGACGACTCGCGGCCTGTTTTATGGATTCATTGGCGACCCTGGATTTACCGGCGGTCGGTTATGGAATTAACTACGAATTTGGATTGTTCCGCCAGGAATTTGTCGATGAAAAGCAAGTGGAACGGCCGGATGAGTGGCGACGTTTCGGGAATCCCTGGGGCATTTGTCACCCCGAATACGCGATCCAGGTTCCGATTTACGGAAAGGTTGAGCTTCAGTTCGACGAATTGGGGCAGGGACATCCGGCATTGACGGACACCCGTTCCATCCTGGGCGTTCCCTGGGATATTCCGGTGGCTGGTTATTCCGGGTCCACGGTTAATTTCCTTCGACTTTGGGAAAGCAAAGCCTCCAACGACTTTGACCTGGACGTATTCAATCGCGGTGGCTACGTGGAGGCAGTCCGGGAAAAAGTGGAAAACGAATCGATCTCCAAAGTCCTTTATCCCAATGACTCCACCGAGGCGGGTAAAGAATTGCGCCTGGTGCAGCAGTATTTTTTTGTGACCTGCTCTCTGCGGGACATTATTCGCCGCCACCTTCTGGCCGACGGCACCTGGAACACCCTCCCTGACAAAGCAGCCATTCAATTGAATGACACCCACCCGGCCATCGCAGTCGTGGAGCTGATGCGAATCCTGGTCGATGACGAGCGATTGGAATGGACCCAAGCCTGGGAGATTTGCCAGAAGATTTTTTCCTACACCAACCACACCCTGCTTCCCGAGGCCCTGGAAAAATGGAGTGTCCCGCTGTTTGAGAAAGTTCTGCCGAGACATTTGCAGATCATTTATGAGATCAACAGTCATTTTCTGGACGGTCTGGTTGAAAAAAAATGGCCTGGAGATACCCAACGAAAAGCGGAGTTATCCATTATTGAAGAGAGCCAGCCCAAACAGATTCGGATGGCCTATTTGTCAGTGGTGGGCAGCCACACAACCAACGGAGTCGCCGCTCTGCATACCGAGTTGCTGAAAAAACATCTCTTTTCCGCGTTCTACGAACTGTTTCCCGATCGCTTTCAAAATAAGACCAATGGAATCACGCCGAGACGCTGGCTCAAGACCTGCAACCCGGGATTGTCCGCGCTGATCGACCGGAGCATTGGAGATGACTGGCCAGCCGATCTGGATCGGCTCGCGGAATTGGAAAAATTCTCCAGTGACGCGGACTGGCGCCGGGAATTCATGGCTGTCAAACGCAGCAACAAGGTTGACCTGGCTTCCCTTATCCAGCAGAGGTGCGGGATCACGGTCAATCCGGACGCGCTGTTCGATGTCCAGATCAAGCGTCTCCACGAATACAAGCGTCAGCACCTTAATTTGCTCAATATTTTGACCCAATACCGTCGCCTCATTCAGGATCCTGACCGGGATGTCGTGCCGCGGGTTTTTGTGTTCGGCGCCAAGGCCGCCCCCGGCTATGTTCTGGCAAAAGAGATTATCTTCGCCATCAATGCCGTGGCCGAGAAAATCAATCGGGACAAGCGAATCAAGGACAAGCTGAAAGTGGCATTTTTGCCGAATTACAATGTGAGCGCAGCGGAAACGATCATTCCGGCAGCCGACCTTTCCGAGCAGATATCGACCGCGGGCAAGGAGGCTTCGGGAACCGGAAATATGAAGCTCGCCCTCAATGGCGCCCTGACCATCGGGACTCTGGACGGAGCCAATGTGGAAATCAGGGGAGAGGTTGGGGATGACAACATATTCATCTTCGGACTGACCGTGGAAGAAGTCGAGGATCTTTGGAAAAACGGTTACAGTTCGGTGGACTATTATTGGGCCAACAAAGAACTGCAGGACGTCCTGGAATGGCTTTGTTCCGATACCTTCGCACCCAGGGGCTCGTTTGCCAATATTCGGCGAAGCCTTCTGGCGGGAGGCGATCCGTATCTGGTGCTGGCAGACTACGATGCCTACATCGAAGCTCAGGAGAGGGTGGACACCGCTTTCCGAGATCAGGATGCCTGGGCTCAGAGTGCGATTCTGAATACGGCCCGGATGGGCAAGTTCTCAAGCGACCGCACGATCCGCCAGTATGCGAAAGAGATCTGGAAACTTGAACCGGTATCTGTTTGAGAGTCGCTCCACCCGGTCTCTCCTTGCTCTTTATGGACGAAATCGCCCAAAGAAACATTGTTTTTGATTTTGAGATCATCACCCTGATTGCACTCGCCCTGGGTTTGATGGTGCATGCTCTTGGCCAGAGGATTTTCGGAAAGAGAATTCATCGCACAGCAAGTCCTTTTGAAATGGTAGACCTGGTGTTGATGTTCATTCCGGCCCTTATTTTTCTGTCACCGGCCGTGCTGCAAATCTTTTTTCCAGTCCAACGGGAGCCTCTGAATTCGACGGGCCAGGCGTCAGGAATTCTGTGGAGTCTGTTGAATTTGGGATTCTATGGTTTCGTCCTGATTTTGATTTACGCTATTCTGGAGTGGATCCGCGATATCCGAATTGTTCCGACCTTCGGACTCGGCAGACTCTCATTGCCCGTAATTCTCCTCATAGCCATCCTCGGCGGCGTGGCTTCACTTCTGCTTTGCGGATTAGTGTTAGGAAATCTCTCTCTGGATTTGTTGAGCGGAATTTTTAAGGATCTGAAAGAGCAAGCGCCCGTGAAGGAATTTCGGAACTCGGCCGGTGGCGTGACCTTTTGGTTGAATGTCGCCATGGCCTGCGCGGCTGCTCCGGTGGTGGAGGAACTGTTGTTCCGTGGATACATCTTCGCTACCCTGAAAAGCTTCACCAGTCCCGTGTTCGCCATGGTGATTTCCAGCGCGCTTTTTGCGGCCGCCCATGCCAACCTGGGAGCCCTGATCCCTTTGTGGGGGCTGGCCATCCTGCTGGTCGTTTCTTATGAAGCAACGAAATGTCTGTGGGTTCCAATCGGAATTCATGCTTTCTTTAATGCAGCCAACATTGTTTTGATGTTTCACAATACCCCGACAGCAGGGGGCACGCAGTGAAGAGGAAGATCACATGAAAAAGCGGGCAGAGGGACGGAGGGTCAGTGATTTGGGGGAGGACGCCCTGATCGAAAAACTGGTGGCGAAACTGGTGGCATCAAAGCGAAATCAGGATGTGGTGGCGGGACCGGGAGACGATTGCGCGGTGATGAAGAGTGCACGTTCAGGATTTTATGAACTTTTGAAGACGGATTGCGTAGTTGAAGGAGTGCATTTTCTTCAGGGAACGCGGGCCGAACAGGTCGGGCGAAAAGCTATTTGCCGGGCGGTCAGTGACATAGCGGCGATGGGAGGTGTCCCCCGTTTTGCCACGGTGACCATCGCGCTCGGAACGGAACACAGCGTGGCGGAGGTGGAAGCGTGGTATGCGGGAATGGCCGGGGCAGCCCAACAATTCAATGTTGAAATCGTGGGCGGAGAGACGTCTTCTCTTCCGGAAAAAAGGGGAGCGGTTATTTCCGTGTCCATGACGGGTGAAGTGGAAAAGGAAAACTGTGTGTTTCGAAGCGGCGCCCGAATGGGTGATGCCATTGCCGTGACGGGAAGGCTGGGAAATGCCTTTGCCAGCGAACGGCACCTGCACTTTACCCCCAGGCTGAAAGAATCCCGCTGGATGGTCAGCGAATCCAAAAATTGCCGCCCTTCATCGATGATGGATCTCAGTGACGGCCTTTCCAAAGACTTACCGCGTTTGTTACGAGTGGATGGATGGGGTTACCAGATTGATCCGGAACGTATTCCACTAAACGAAGATGCTGATTTAGATGGAGCCATCAAGGATGGCGAGGACTATGAATTACTCATGACCTTTCCCTCGCTGGACGAAGCGGAATGGAAGGTGGCTTTTCCCGAAACCCCCTTGACTGTCATTGGTGAAGTCGTTAGGGAAACCAGCGAGCCGCTCGATCCGGGAGGTTATGAGCATTTCCGCCGATGAAAAAGAATCAGTTGCTGCGAGAAATCGACAAAAGGCGCCTGTGGCATCCCTTCACCCAGATGCAGGACTGGTGTGCGGATGATAATCATGAAGATCCCCTGGTGATCCAATCCGGGAAAGGCGCTGTTCTGACCGACGTAAACGGCAACGAATACATCGATGGGAACAGCTCAATCTGGACCAATATTCACGGTCACAGACACCCGGTCATCGATGCCGCCATCCGGGCGCAGTTGCTGGAAATTGCTCACTGCTCGGCACTGGGTTTTTCCAATCGTCCCGCAATTCAGTTGGCTGAAAAACTCGTTTCTTTTTTCCCAAAAAACACCTTGAGCCGGGTTTTTTATTCCGACGACGGATCGACCGCCGTGGAGTGTGCCTGCAAAATGGCGATCCAATTCCGACAACAGACTGGCCAGCCCGATCGCACTCGGTTCATCAGCTTTGACGGAGCCTATCATGGCGACACGGCCGGGGCGGCGTCGCTCGGAGGGATTGGATTGTTCCATCAGCGTTTTTCATTCACCGGATTCCAGGTGACCCATCTTGATTCCGTGGCAGCACTGCTCCAACTCGATCAAAGCACAATCAAAAAAACAACTGCCCTGGTGATCGAACCATTAATTCAGGGAGCGGCAGGAATGCGATTGTGGCCGGAAGGAATGCTCCACGAACTTCGGAATTGGTGTGATGAGAACGATGTCTTCCTCATGCTGGACGAAGTCATGACCGGCTTCGGGCGGACGGGGACTCTGTTCGCCTGCGAACAGGAATCAGTCGTTCCTGATTTTTGCTGTCTGGCTAAGGGACTTACCGGCGGTTATTTGCCACTCGCGGCAACACTTACCACGGAGAAGGTGTTTGAGGCATTTCTCGGTTCCCATGAGGAACAAAAAACTTTTTTCTATGGACACAGCTATTGCGCCAATCCACTGGGTTGCGCCGCCGCTCTGGGCAACCTGAAAGTATTTGAGGAAGAATCAGTTTTGGAAAAAATGCCGAAAAAATCCGCTGTTTTCCATCAAGCGATTGAACAGGCCTTTTGCGGTCATCCGGCAGTCAGGGAAATTCGCCAAATCGGATTGATCGCCGGCATCGAAATCGCAGGGTTCAACCGGAAAGAGCAAATCGGCGGCAAAATCTGTCTGCGGGCGCGCAAATATGGTTTACTCACCCGGCCCATCGGAGAAGACACCCTCGTGCTGATGCCACCCCTTTGCGTCACGGAAGAGGAAATCACGAAATCCGTTGCAGCCCTTCTTCAGGCACTGAATGACGTGGTCGGCGGCTAACCCGGATATTTCACACGCTTTCCTGCTGCGACTTGCGGCATCCCGCGACAAAAAGAGACTGAAATATCCAAGCTGATCGTTCCCATTCGATCCGGTGGTCAAAGCTCCACCATTTTCCCCGTCCGGAAAGCTTCGTCAGCTGCCAGCACAATGCGCAAACTGTTTACCGCGTCCTCCATGTGATCCGACAGATCGCGATCCTGGAGAATGGCGTCCAGAAACACTTCCTGTTCCCGGGCGCACAGTTCGTCGTGATCCGGTTCGTCGGCACAACTGATGATTTCGTCGGGCCTGACGAATTGGTTGTCGGAATCCAGCTCCGCGTGATGAAGCCTGAGGGCCTCGGTTTTGGTATGAGACTCGACATCGTCACTTTCCGCGGATTTTTCATCGCCGGAATCCGCCACCCCTGAAATACTGACGCACCCCCTGGGCCCCACCACGTCTTTCACGAAAAAAGCCACCTCACTCATCATCGGTCCCCAGCCCGCCTCGTACCACCCCACTGATCCGTTTTCGAAGCTTACCTGGAGCTGCCCATAGTTGTACATGCCCTCGTTCAGAGCCTCGCTCAATCTCGCCCCGATGGCACTGACCCGGGTCGGTCTGGAACGAGTCATCTGGCACATCACATCGACGTAGTGAACCCCGCAATCAACGATTGGAGACATCGAATTCATCAGGGCACGATGGGTCTCCCACATCTCTCCCGAACTTTGCTGATTCAAATTCATCCGCATCACCAGCGGATCCCCCAGGGTCCGTGCAATCTCGATAAATTTCACCCACGAGGGATGAACCCGCAGTATGTAGCCAACCACCAGCTTCCGGTTGGCCTCTTTTGCGGCAGCGACGATTTCCTGCGCTTCACCGACCGATTCGGCAATGGGCTTTTCCAAAAACACATGGCACCCGGCCGCAAATGCTTTTTTGGTGTATTCCGCATGCGTATCCGGGTAGGTATTGATGGAAACGGCATCCGGATGAGTCGCTGACAGGGCCTCCTCGAAACTGGAAAATTCCGGGTAATCCGTTCCAAGGATCTCGATCAATTCCCGGCGTGACTTCTCCCCCCGAGACACCAGTCCGACGATCTTGAAACCATCCATCGCATGATAGGCTTTCGCATGGGATTTACCCATGTGCCCGCAACCAACAACGAGTACTTTCACCACGGTGTCCTTCATGCTCCTACTATGAACACAGGAGATGGAAAGGCAACGGAATCTGAGCGGAATAAGTCCGTGAACAGTTACCGCCAAGTTACCGCCGAGTTGCCTTGAAGTTCCGGCTTAATCCCGGATCAATCCTCGCCCGGATTCATCCACCAGTCAGCGGGCCGCTCCCAGGGCTCTTTCAATTCACCCCTTTCATCCACCATGGAATCTTCCGTCAGACTGAAATCATCATCCTCAGCGAGAGCCACTTCCTCGAGCAGGAGATCCAGTTCCCGGGTTTCTTCGTCGACGAGTTTCTGCCGCCAAATCAAATGAGCGAAAAACAGGCCAATCCCGCCAATCATGCCCAGAGTCAATCCCAGCAAAAAGAAGGCCATGGCGCTGTCCGGCCTGACGTGCCACGACAAAGTCGAACCCAACCAGCCGTCGTTTCTCAGTTGGATCAAGCCGTCAAGCACCACCAATCCCAGAATCGCGGATGCGAACAGGATGGCTGTGCGATTGATTGGTGACTTCATGGGGAAAACGATGCGGACAGTATACCAAAATTTCTCAAAGAGCGACTCAATTCCTGTAATTCTATCAAGAATGACAACAGGCAACAACTGATAAAATCCAATTTTCCGTTTTTTTCTCAGCATTGATAAATGGTCGATTCCGATTGGAAACCAAACAGTCACACGGACCGCCGGAAGCTTTAAAGCGGATTTTCGACCTTGCTTCACTTCCATTTCCTGCGAGAATTCGGGATGGACCTGTTCGGCTCCATTCCAACTCCGCCGGAGCTGTTCAGGCAGTTTGAGCGCGGGGCAATCAGCCGGGAAGAATTGCAGGCCTCCATGGCCCTGCACGCCCGGGATCTGATTGAGGAAATGAAGGAGGCCAGCAAGAATCCCATGAGTTCCTATCTGGAGCGGCTGCGGAATATGGCCGCGGTCAGAAAGCTGGCCAAAAAGCACGGCGCCGCCCTGCTTCGGGAAATACTGGTTGTGTTGGGAAGGATAGAGGGATTTCCGCCCGCCCAGCTTCTCTGGAACGCGGGCCACCCCGATATGCCGCTGCATTGTTTTTTCCGCACCCGCCACGAACCGGTGTTTCGGATTGTCAAAATGCAGGTTGCCCCGATGAAAATCCGTATCCAAATCGAGTATGGCGCCCACAAGCCGCGGGACACCACCCGCGAAGAGATCCTTCTCCAGCGGGATTCGCGGATGAACCTGGAATTAGTGGACCGAATCGCCTAATCGCCTAATCACCCTTCAACTCCAAATCGAGGTTCTCCGTGACTTCCGCGAAGGTGAGGATGGCCGCCTCATCATCGAACTCCACCACCTGGGTTCCCGCGTTTTCAAGCCCTTCACAAATTTCATCGGCGGCTGATATGGCATCACGCTCGACTGGCTTTCTTACGGCAAACAGAAAACTCTCCGGAAGACAGTCCAAGCGCTTCAACCGGTTGACCTTGGCAATCCAATCATCGCCGTGCGTGTATATCCGGGTCGGAGTCGACTGAGCCAGGTTCAGCGGCTTGATGGCTTTGATTGGGACTTCGCACCCCTCCGGCTGATAGACCAGGGGAATGCGTACATGATAGGCATCGGTTCCGATCCAGGGGACCTCTTGATAGAACCGGGCCAGCCGTTTGGCACGCAACAACTTACGCAAATCGCGGGTCAGTTTCTTTTCCTCGTAATCAACCGGCGCCAGATTCCATTGCAACACGTAACGATTGAAAATTTCCTGCACTTCGTTTTCCACGTCGTCGGTCAGTCGGGCGCCTTTGGCGGCAATAAAAAACGGGGATGAACGCGGCGCCGTGAGCTTCTTGAAAAGATCGCCCCCGCCTCCGGTCTGAAACAAATCAAGCTGAGCGGCATTGTTTTTCCCGCCCTTTCCCGAATGATCTGTCCAACGATTGGTTTCCATGGCGAGAGCCGAAAATTCTCCCTCCAGTCTGCGAATACCATCCCGATAAATTCCCATATCAATTTCCGGAAAAGCAGAGCGAATCCGCCTGGTGCGTTGGGCTGACAGCAATCGGAAGCTGAAAAAACGACTCTTTTTCTCCACCGCCAGAACGCCCACGTTCACGAACTCTCCGATTTCCTCGCAGGGACGAAAACCGATGGCTGCGTAATTGATAACAAAATTCATACCAGGAGGAAGACATAGACGATCACCCCGTCAACATTCCATCGACCGGAAACTCGGGTTTGATGAGCATGGATTCCATGTCGTGACGGGTAAGCGAAATACGGGATTCGCCCGCGGGATCTATCAGCCATTCGGAGGGGATGTTTTCCCAATTTTTTTCCAGGCTGTAAATGGCGGATTCAAACTTGGTTCTCAATTTGTTCAGAGTGGATTTCTCCAGAAAAGAAATCGCTTCGCGAAAAGCGTGTTCCCGGCGGAACTCATCAGGATTAAAATCCGGATCCAGACAACGATCATGATCAATGACTTTCAAGTTTCCCAGGATCGGATCCCACAACAAATTGGAATCGCCTCCCAGCAGCGTCGTGCGGCGATCGTGATTCCGAACCCACCAGTCGAAGCAGAGGCAGCGCGTCTTTTCCTCATTGCTGATCCGACAGGCATGAGATTCCCGCAAGTCATCGGCATAGGGAATGCGCAACGAGCCGAAAGCCACACCGGCTTGAAGTTCCTCCCGGTCATCCACCACCGCGTGATCGGCGAGATCGTCGGGAATTTCCATCAGAGAAATCGGCGCCACGGGAAGGCCGAAGTCGATGGCGAGTTTGCTGATCATGAACTCGGTGACCAGATTATCCCAACTGACGTTGTTTCTTTTGACGAAGTAGGATCGACCATCATCAGCATCACAAAAAAACGGACGGCTCAGACCTGTGGCCGAGCGTCCTGAAATGCCGATGATCCGGGGATAAGTCATTTGCAACGCCGTTCAATGGGAATTCTTCAAACCTGACTGCTCAAAAACCACCCTCTTTTTCCCGTCCACTTCAGCCGGGACTACTTTTCCCGCCGCCCAGAAAACAGCGTTGCGCAGCAGAGTCCGGAACTGGGTGATCTGGAAATCATAGGGATGCCCCAGAGAAGTATAAAATATCCGACTGCCCGAAGGCGCCTGGTTGGTCCAGGCAACGGGTTCGGTGTCTTTGGCATTTTGGCCACTACCCATCAGAAGAACCTTCGTCGTCTTTTTCAGCGGACGAACCTGGTAGAGTGAGCCGTATGTCTGAAAACGACGCGTGTCGATTCCTTTTACAAGGGGACTCCCCTCGGCCTCTTTGGTGACCTGAGCAAAAGTGGTGATGCCCGGACTCAGGTGGCCGTGATAGTTTCCCCCGATGACGTCGGGATCAAAATCGCGCCATTCGCTCTGTCCCTCGGGCAGGGGGCTCTGTTTCATTTGGAGAAAAGCGTGGCAGGCAGTGCGGATTCCCACCAGAGCTTTCCCGGCGGCCAGGTAATTGCGAAACAAAGCCATCTGTTCCGGGGAGAGATTGCGGCGCCGGACAGAGAGCAGGACGACGTCAGCCCGCTGAATGACTTCCAGACCGGGAAAGAAGTTTTTGTGCTTCACGTCCGCATACACCAGGCTGATCCTGAAGTCCCTGCCGAGTTCCTCCAAGGCAAATTTCGGAAGAGTGTCGGCGGTTTTGTATTCTCTCTCGCCCATGACAATGACGATATGTTTTCGGGTGTCTCCGGGAAACCGAAAGGGAGCTGATTGGTCCGCGAGAATATCGTCACTGGTGACGCTGGGACACCAATAGCGCTCGATGTGTTCGAAAACCAGATCGTTCCCGGTGAAATGATTCACATACGGCTCTTCCCTGGGGTTGTACATGGTGTCCGTCAGATCCCTCACAAATACCACATTCTGCCCGGCATTCACCATTTGCCGAATTCCGAAGGGCCGCCCCAGCACACACATATTCGTGTGGACACCCATCAGGATCACATTGGTAATGCCCTTTTGTTTCATCAGGTAATAGGCCTCCGCCGAGTCAGTGATGGCGTCCCCGTCGGCAATGGTAAGGGCATCGTTCTCCTTGTGATAAAAACGAACCCGCTCTCGGAGTTTGCCCGTGTCATCGCAGGGTTGATCCACCTTTACCGGCATCTGAGCTTCTACTTGGGGATCGAGATAACACCAGGAACTCAGCGGAAACTTCGTCTTCACCCTGGGCGCGGCTTGAGCCAGCTTTCTCTGCGGAGTATCCGCGTAGTAATCCATGCATCCGCTCGGGCAATGAATGATCAGAGCGCCTTTTTCCCGTGCGGCGGAAATCACCCGGTTCATCCGGGGCGCCATTTCCGACACGCGACGGGCGGCGTTCCGGCAGTAGTGATCGTCCCACATATCACAAATGACCAGGGCCGTTTTGGAAGCATCCCACTTCCCCGGTTTGGTGATCGAATGGTACTTCCCCGAACCATCCTCTGTCTCGATTTGAGAGCGAAAGTGAAGCGAAAACTCTCCAGCGCTGGCTGTCAGGGAAAAAAGGCCGAGGACGAACATAGCGGGAATCGGTTTCATATCCGATTTCTTACCGAATAAACAGGGTTACGTCAACGACCTAAGAGGGTTGAATGCCCACGATGACGCATGACTGCCCTTGCGGAACGGACTGCTCTTATTTTTTCCCGAGCAACTCAATGGCCGCCCTGGCTTTTTCGCGAAGACCGACCTCGCTTGTTTTGTCCGCCAGAATCGACCGGTAAGATGCCAGAGCCTCGCTTTTTTGACCCGCTCTTTCCTGGGTCTCACCAAGGGACAAAAGGATGGCGCCATGCCAGTAGCCCCGCAATTGACCGACCTTGATCCTGCCCAGGGTCGCGAGTGCCTCATCGAATTTTCCCTGCCGGGTCAGAATTCCGGCGGCGCGTTGCACGGAGCGAAATTCTTCGGCGCTGCCGATGTTTTGTCTGGACTCGAAGTTCTTTCGATAAGCTTCCAGCGCGGCCCCATCATCTTTCAGGTTTGTTTCCCGGTTGCTCCCCATCGTCACCAGAATACTGGTTCGAGTGCGACTGTCGGATGTGTATCTCAGGGCTTCCCGCAGATCGGCCTCCGCTTTCTCTCCGGATTTTTGCAACGCATAGGCCCGCCCCCGCGCGAAAGCTCCCGCCCCGATCTGCCAGAACGGCCATTTGGTGAAGTCTTCGTCTCCGAATTGGGAAATCAGTTCAGCCCACTGACGCTGGGCCAATAGATTCTCCATTCGCACGGTTTTGCCAGGGGTTTTCAGCGGAATCTGATCCGCCAGTTTGGCGGCCCCGTCGAAGTCTTTCAACGAGCGGGCGCAGGAGGACGCCTGTTCCAGCGAGGCGGATCTCTGAAAATCACTCAACCCCTCCCGGCCAGCGATGTGGGTAAAAGCAGCGCGGGCCTCTTCAAAGCGACGACTCTTCATCAGCGCGGTTGCCGCCCGACTGTCATCGAGATAGTCACCTTTCAGTTCCGAGAACGGGAACTGGTAGGACAGGCCGCAGTAGTAATGAGCGAATTTCATCTCCTCATGAAAACTGGCCTGCCCGGTCGGTGAAAACGCGGAATACTCCCTGCCATTGTCGCGAACCCGCTGCCGACAAATATTCACATGCCAGGGAAGGCTTTTCGTTGGCTTGTGCCCGATCATCTGGTGGAGAGGATCGTTTCCGTCCTGCACCACCGGGATTCGAATTTCGACATTCCAATGATCATTCGCCACCTGGGTGGCAACTTCCGCCTGGGAATCCCAGGCGAACCACGTTTTCCTGGGCGATCCCCGATCCAGATCAATAATGGCTCCGGCCGGATTGACCGCGATTTGGTAGTAGGAATGCGATTCAGTCTCGATCAGGATCTCCACCGCGTCGCCATACCACAATGCCTGATCCCCTTTTTTGGTGGTGGCAATATTCGGCTTTTCGCCGGGATTTTCTTCACAACGAATCGCAAAGTAGACATTGCCTTCATCTCCCCAGAGAGTTTTCACAGTCGTCCCGAAGATCGGCTGGCGGCCTGTCTGCAACTCTCGCAAGCGACCTGTCGCGGAACTGTTGCATTCCACCCATGACGGTTCGCCCAGCTTTCCGTCGATGACGATATCAGCGGCTTTGCGACTGCCCACGATACGTAACTTGGGCACCAACCCGCGTTTTTGACTCAGTTGCCGGCTTTTATTGCGCAGTCCTTCCAGATAATCATCCACCAATCCGATCCGTCGTGCGTAGACTGAATCGGGGGCGACCTGTTTCCTGGCGATGGCGAATTTCTCCAGGGCAGCGTCCACTTTTGTCTTGTCCTTTTCCATGTCCTGCCAATTTTTTTCGCAGTCCTCAAAAAACGCCTTCATGGCGTTTCCCGCCGGGCCGTAAAACAAATGACAATATTCTTCAAACATGGCATCCACGTCCTGTTCCCTGCCACCCCAGTACATCCGGGCAGTGAAGTAAACGGGGAAATGATTGTAACCAATGGCCACCTTGTCGAAATCCTGCCGAATGGACAGCCAGATACTTTCCCCCCGCGAAATCCCCTTGGTGGCATTGATGCTTTCACCCAGGGCATGTGGGACGTAGGAGGGCAGATACCATCCACGATCGGTGAAGGGGTAGTTCTCGAAAATCATAATGGGATTGTCCGTTTTTGCCACCCAGTCCTCCCGCAGTTTCCGCAGTTCCTCCTGCTGCTCCGGCAGGTTGTTGGTGGGACGCCGACCACCCACAATCATCACTTGAACATTCGGTTCCAACTTGTTGATGTTCCGCGGCGGCAGGGTGTAGATCCCGTAGGCATCACAGATCACCTTTTTGTCCGGATTCGTCTTGCCGACCTCTTTCGCCACCCGGTTGACAAAGCCCCAGATGTAGTCAGAAGCAAGACCACGGTTGGGTCGTTCCGGCGAGCCCTTGCCTACACATAGCGGACACTGACAAATCGAGGTGTATCCATCCGCCGGCATCACCGAGACCATGTCAAAACCATAGTGATCGAACTGAGCGCGAACGTAGCGAACTGTTTCCCGAAACAATTCTTCATTTGAGTAACACAAGTGGTTGAGCCTTTGCCCCGGTTGATTCTGCCGTTTGCCTCCATAAAGGGCGAACCAGTCCGGATGGTCCTTCAGGATTTCCTCACGATGCGTCATGGTGTGCATCCCGTGAGCCACCTGCAATCCAAAGGGCTCCCGAAGTCCCAGATGCATGGCCCATTCCGCGATATCGCGATTGTGGACGCCAAAGCGAAAATTGAAAGCGCGAACGGGAAAATCGGGCTTTATGATTTCATTGATCTCCGGCAGGGGAACCGACTTCATCGAAGGCAGGATCTCGCCAATCTCACCTGGCATATACCAACGCACTCCGAGATGACGGAGAAAGCCACACACCGCGTTGAAGGAACCCCGCTCGTCGTATCCCCACACATTGATCTGTCCATTTTGATTTACCCGTTGCTCTTTGGGGGTACCGAACAGCGCGGCGTTACCCGTGTAATGCTTGTAGATTTGCGAAAGCGGATTGCCCCACTTGGCACCGGTGATCTTCTCCCACTGGGCCTGAACTTTCCCGCTGACGACATCGTGATTATTGCGTGGCCACGGCTCGACGGGAACGAAATTCGTATCGCCGCCAACCAGCGCCATCCACTTGTCACCGGAGGCAATCCGGTAGGCGCCCTTGTCCAAACCTTTGGCGATGATGCCGAGCTTTTCCGTGTAGACACTTTGCCCGACGTAGAGCTTCACCGCCAGGTCCTTGCCGGGCTCGCTGACAATCGCCAGATTTGCGCCGGAAATTTTCTCCAGATATTTTTGTAATTCCCGCGCCGCCAGACGAGTTGAGCGCGGTGAATTTTTGGCGATCACGATCTCGGCCCGCGGCTCTCCGTTTTTGACGAGGAAAGCG
>Ga0114931_10004952_pt1 | contig 16531 bp, 17 predicted proteins | sample 2SBtaG_FD_89579 | JGI IMG/M metagenome (GOLD analysis project Ga0114931, IMG submission 89579) | Deep subsurface microbial communities from Kolumbo volcano to uncover new lineages of life (NeLLi) - 2SBTROV14_V59a metaG | ecosystem: Environmental > Aquatic > Marine > Volcanic | place: Kolumbo...
CCATTGCCGTTACCATTGCCGTTACCATTGCCGTTACCATTGCCGTTACCATTGCCGTTACCATTGCCGTTACCATTGCCTGCAAATGCTAGATCTGTGCCTGAAAAACCTCCAGTAAGAAGAATTATGGATAAAAATAGAATCAATACTCTTGAACTAAGGTTATCATTAGCTAGACATATTTTCAACTTGATATATTAGAGCAAGATTGGGTAATGAAATTCTGTTTGTAATCCAATTACAATCAGTCGTGCATACTAGAATTTTGACTAAGTAATCTCAAGATGCAGTTGAAAGAGATTCTTTCATTTTTGATTTTGCAAATTCTTTTTTGATAGGGACTTGCTTTTCTACATTGGATTTTGGCAATTTTATCGTAAATATTGTAGGGTTACACTTTACTGAAATATTGCCTCCATGGGCCTGAATAATACTCTGACAACTAGACAAGCCCAATCCAGTACCTGTTTGTTTTGTGGTAAACAATGGATCAAATATTTTTTCCATTTCTTCATCAGTCATGCCTTTTCCAGAATCTTCAATTTCTATCAAGACATTATCTTTTTCTTCAATTATCCTAAATGTAATTTTTCCATTATCATTTACTGCATAGCATGAATTGTTTATCATGTTTGCAAAAACTATTTCTAGTTTGTATGAATCACAGATTATCTTATAATCATTTTTTGGAAGAATTACATCAACAGTTGGAGGAATGGTGGTGTTTTCAACGGTTCCTTTGATGATATCTAGCAAGGATTTTGGCTCACATTGTAATTCAGTAACGTTAACGAAATCCAATACATCGTCTGTCTGATGAGTTATTCTCTCTACTGCTCGTCCTATTCTATCAAAACGTGATTTCATTTCATCATCAAAGGTATCTTTCTGTTTATATTCAATGATTTCAAAAGTATTTTTTATTACAGATAGGGGATTTCTGATATCATGTGCCAAACGTGTTGCCAGACTACCAATAGAGGATAGTCGTTCTTTCTCAATTATTTTCTTGTGTAAATCAGAAAGATCATTTGACATTACATTGATATCCTGACCTAATTCTGAAATCTCATCATTTCCTTTTTCTGGATACAATACAAAATCGCCTTTTGCAATAGAGTGAGTTACATTTCTTATTTTCTTTAGAGGGATGGTAATAGAACGTAGAATAAAGAATCTAATTATTAATGCAGATATTACAAACAGATTCAATGCAATAATTACACTCCATGTAACTTCATTTACTAGAGATTCAATGTATGATTGTCTTTGATCAATGTTTCCAGTAGTCATTTCAATAGCATGATCAATTTCAGAGTTAATTGAATTATAAGCCAAATCAAAATCGTGATTCAGTTTTAGAATGTCAAGTCCTGAGGCACCTGAAGTTTTTAATTGGATCATTTTGTTTGATATGAATAATAGTTCATTCCATTTTTCTGCAAGTTTTTCGGTATGATTTACTTCGTCAGGGTAACTTTCAGTCATTAATGCAGAATACTGAGAAAAGGAATCATTAAACAAAGATTTTGCCTGCTCAATATTATAGAAATTAATCTCCAAAACTTCTTCTAATTGACGAAATTCATTACCTTGCGTATTCCGAGTTTCATCTTCAATTAAGACAATCTCCATAGTAACGGATGACAATTGTGTTGAAGCATAACGCATGTTTTTCAGCGTTTCCAACACAGGAAGAGTTTCGGTACTAATACTTGAAAACGTATCTTGAAGTTGTTTTGTGTTCATAATAGAGATAAACGAAATCATTCCAATTAGGATAAACAAAACTGCAACTTCCAGTATCAATTTACTCCTAATCTTCATGAAAAGAATGAGTCATTTTAAAAACTAAAGGGTAGCTTGTCGAGAATAAGCTATCTTAGAATAAAAAATGGCATGAAAATATGAAATTATTGCAAAAAATTAGTAAATTGTTTGTCAATACTGTAAACACATCCAGAGATATACAAAATATACTTTAAAACACTCATGCATGTGCAAGAAATCACCCTAGATGACAATCTAGAGGATTCTCAAAATGATGATTTAGATGAAATTTCAATTCTTCAAGATTTTGGTTTAGAAGAAGATGAAGCACAAATGTATGTAGCATTAGTTCGTATGGGCTCAGCTAAGGCAAGTGAAATTAGCGCTTTTACGAAAATTGACAGAGTGAGAACATATAAAATTTTAGAGAATTTAAAAAATTTAGGGTTTGCAACATCAACATTAACATCTCCAATTAAATTTTCACCAAATGAACCAAAAACAATTCTTAAAGGAATAATAACAAAACAAAAACAAAAAGTTGAAAATTTAGAAAGAAACAGTTCAAGATTTTTAAAAATTTTATCACGATTAAAACTAAATGAACCAGAAGTAGCAATACCCAAACTAACTGTCATCTCAAATAGAGCCAACATTTATGATCAAATCACAAAGATAGTAGAAGAAACAAAAGATGAATTGTATATCATGGTAACATTATCAGATATAATCAGAATGTATTATACCCCAATTCCAGAAATCATCAAAAATTCCATTAAACAAAATACAAACATAAAGTTAATGACAGATTCTGAACTGTCAGATAAGGTAGAATATATTCAAAGACTAGGAATTGAAAATTTTAAGATTGTCCCTCTTCCATCTTCTGGAAGATTATTTTGTAGTAAAACTCAGGTGTTGATGTCAGGCAATACGTTACCAAATTCCAATAAAAATAAGAATGAAGAATCAGTTATGGTAACAAACTCAAACGACATAATACAAAATATGCGTAGTTTATGTGAATTTTTGTGGGAAACAGGAAAAGAAATGACCACTGATAAAAAACAAACTAAGAAAGAAAAGAAAACACAAAAACAATCAACAATTCTTGTTGTGGATGACGATTTGGATGCAGTGAATATTTTTGCTGACTATTTAGAAATAAAAGGAATTTCATCTGTTGAGACATGCACTAATGGTAAAAAAGCAGTTGACATGTACAAGAAGATTCGTCCAGAAGCTGTTTTTCTAGATATTATGATGCCGGATTTTGATGGATTTTCTGTTCTAGAGCAAATTCGCAAGATAGATTCAAAAGCTAAAGTAATCATGGTTACAGCAGATAAAACTCCAGAAACCACAAAAAAATTAAAAAAAGCCAAACCTACTGATGTAATTTACAAACCATATGACATTGAGCAAATAACTAGTTGTTTGAAATGAGTGTTAATCAGAATTTATTTTTCTCAGCAATGTTTACAATATTATTCCTATCAATGGCTACAAGTTATGCATATGCTCAAATGGATGTAGAAGGTTTTTCATGGAAAATCATTTTTCTGTCAGATAGATCAAGTTGTACTGCGAATGATGATCGTCAAATGAATGAAGTGATGGATTTGACTGAAAAATATTTTGAAATGTATAAAGTGAACAATCATTTTCTTGAATCCACTTGTGTGTATTCTGAACAATACTTTGAAAACACCATAACAAATGATGCAGATTTGTATATGTTGGTTTTTGATGAAAGAATTGGAAAGAAATTATTTTTCAAATATGGATATGAAGGATTGTATTCACATTTTGGATCAGATAGAATGAACAATCATGTAATTATGATAGCAAAGCCACCTCAATTCAGCTCGGCCTACGAATTTACTGATTTTTCATGGTCATTGTCAGAAAAATTATCACATTTTATTTTATCATACAAAGGACATAATTTAGAATCAATAGAGAGATTACTTCATTCAGATAAGCTAGATTATTCTGATTGTGTTAACAAACCAGGAAATGCTGAAGAATGTAAGGCGATAAAATCAATGATACCTTCAGATGTGACCGGAGATGATCTTCCGGTGATGGCGCCAATAAACGAAATAGTCAAACAGAATTCAATGAAAAACTTCTCAGAGGATCTTTACTCTTCATATACTGTGAAGGAACTTTTACGGCAAATTACCGGATGGTGGATAGATGGATTAATTGATGATAAGCAATATCTAAGTGCAATAAAGGAAATTGTTGATGTGCCCATAAACAATGATAGAACAATTAGTGTTTGTCAATTATTCATTCCAAATGGATTTTCCATATTAGATAAAACTATGAAGGCAAAAAAGGAAAATCAAGTTGATGGAATAGTTACCATTCCAGTTGAACATGGAATTTATCAAGTGTTGGAGTACGTTCCATTTGATACAGATGAAATCAAATTAGAAACAGAATCTTCAGAAATACCAATTTGGTTTAAAAATCGTGCAATGTTGTGGCACGATAAGAAATTAGGCGATAGAATTTTTCTGGACGGTCTTGATGCATTAATTCGAAACGGGTTCATTCAGGAAAGATAAACGACTCAGAAATCACATAATAACAAATTCTAGTGATTTTACAAAATTTTAGATAATTATTTTAAAGGTTGTCTGAGGATCAAAAATGTGCAAATAGAAGAATACGTCAAAGCAGGAAAAATTGCAGCAGAAGTAAGAGAGATGGTCAGAGTAAAAGATTGGATAGGAAAATCAGTTTATGATATTTGTGAAGAAGTTGAAAATGAGATTACAAAAAGAGGTGCAAAATGTGCATTTCCAGTAAATGCCAGTATTAATGAGATTGCAGCTCATTACACTGCAGAACCAAATGATCCTATCACAATAAAAGATACGGATTTAGTAAAAATAGATCTCGGGGCACAAATCAACGGATACATTGCAGATACTGCAGTCACAGTATGTTATGATGCTCAATTTGATGGATTAGTTCAAGCTGCAGAAGAAGCACTAAGCAATGCAATGTCCATGATTAAGGTAGGGGTAAAGGCAAGCGACATCGGACGAACTATTGAAACAACAATCAAACAGAGAGGTTTCAAGCCAATTGCAAATCTGAGTGGTCATTCACTAGAACAATATACAATCCATGCGGGAAAATCCATCCCAAATATTTGGTCAATTGGAGGATTTTCACTTTCAGATAATTCAGCTTATGCATGTGAACCATTTGTTACAACAGAGCAAGGGGGAGGATTTGTCAGAAATGGGCAAATAAAAAACATTTTTGCAATCAACTCTAGAAAGAAAACAAAAGATGCAGAAGCAGATAGATTGCTTGATTTTATTTGGGAGAATTTCAATATGTTACCATTTGCATTAAGATGGATTACAAAAAAATGGGAAGAAAAGAAGGCAAGAGAACTTTTAGATATTTTAATCAAGAAAAAAGCAGTTCAAGCATATCCAGTACTTATTGAGGTAAATGAACAAAGAGTAGCTCAGGCAGAACATACTTTCATTCCTTTAGAAGACAGTGTAACTGTAACAACTAAGGCTCAATGAAATGTTTTGAATGATGAAGTAAGATCCTGTCCAAAATGTAAAGGGTTAATGTTTAAAGAACAAGGAGAGGCAGAATCATGGTTCTGTCCAGGATGTAATGTAAAGTTTAGAACAGAGTAGAAAAAATTATTGTTCTATAGGTTCACCGAATATTTTCTCAATACATGTAATGCCATCACAAGAAGTACATTTTTCAGATTCTGCAAACAATACATCACCTTCAATGAATTTTCGTTTTCTCTGCATCTTACATTTAGGACATTGCTCAATGGTGTATGCAGTTGTAATTTTTTCTTTTGAGAAAATCATTGTGGCACTCCACTAGTATTTCCTACACCTATAATTACAATAGATTGGCCCTGTTTGGTGTTTTCACGAATCATATCATACACTTGAGAACGTACATCATCTGCTTTATCAGAAATGTCTTTTGTCATCAAAGTGATTGCCTCCTTTACTGATTGTTTAACTACAATAGAAAAAACAGGAATATCATTACTAGTTGCTATTGCTTCAATTTGAAATCTCTCAGTTCCAATTCCACCAATTGCCGCACCAAAACCTCGTGCAACAGATGCAGAATTTTCGCCTTCCATTTTTAATGCAGCATCAATCATAATTATTGCATCAATCTTATTTTCAGAAACAATTTTTTCTAGACCATCTGCAGGTCTGCCAACAGTTGAACTCGGACCATCTGCTTTTAAAAGAAATAATGTTCTATCTTCGAATTCAGTTTTTGCAAGCACGGTCTGAAACGCTATCTCTTCTTTTGTATTGGATAACATCATTTTCCCGACAACCATCGGACCAATTCCATCTCCAACAGGTTGCCCAGTTTTAAATGCAGGGATGGCTTTTTTCATGGCTTCTGCTTGCTCCATAATAAATGGCAAGATCATTTGTAATGGTAAAATTAACGGATAGTTATTTTGTTTTTTTGCAGTCAAAAACATGTGATTAATAATTTTGTGAATCATTTGTAGCGAAGAAGCAATCTCAAGCAAGGTTTGAACTTTTGTTAATAGAACGTCACTCATTTCTGGAGAAAGCGATTTTACATGTTCTCTAGTATAGTCTTCTCTAGACCTAACAGTATGTCTGACTTTTTCAACTATTCCATTAGGATCCATATCAACAGGCATAATTGTAAAGTATTCTAAAAATTGGTCAATTTTTTTTATAGAATCAACTTTAGGATTCAAATTTTTGTTTACATAGTTAATTAATTCTTCTTTGGATTCTTTTCTAAAAGAATCCAATTTACCAATCTCCTTTTTGATTTCACCTGATGTTACATAGAGTTGAATACGTTGACCATAGAATACAAAGAGAAATATCGGAAGAATCCAGATTAACATCATTAGAGGATTGGTATCATCACCCATTCCAAATAACTGGTCAAAATCAAAATTTGTAAAATCCACTAAACTCAGCGATCGTCAAATCTCAATTAAATCATTCGTCTAAGACCGTAAGATGAGCAAAAAATCAGAAAATATGTGTTAGAAGAGTGAAAAAATGGCGAGTGCTTTTATTATAGTTCAAATACAAAAAAGCTGAATATGCCACAAACAAAACCTATTGTAAGCGTGGAAAATGTCGTAGCCTCAGCTTCTGTAGACCAGAAAATGGATTTGAATGAAATTACAAAAACATTCCCTGATGTTGAATACCATCCTGATCAATTTCCAGGACTAGTTTTTAGATTAAAGACACCAAAAACTGCAACATTAATCTTCACTTCAGGTAAAATGGTATGTACAGGTTCAAAATCCGAAGAGATGGCAAGAAAAGCAGTAAAGACAGTTGTACAAAAACTTCGAAAAGGAGGAATTAAAGTAAAAAAAGATGCAACAGTACAAATTCAAAATATTGTAGCATCAATTAACTTGGGTGGAAAAATCCATTTGGAGCAAGCAGCCAGAACATTACCAAGAAGCATGTACGAGCCAGAGCAATTCCCTGGACTTATTCATAGAATGTTAGATCCAAAGACAGTGATTTTGTTATTTTCATCAGGAAAACTTGTCTGTACAGGAGCAAAACAAGAGCCAGACGTTTACAGATCTGTAAATAATCTACATGCATTACTAGAAGAAAAAGACCTTATGATTTATGACTAGTCATAAATCAAATCTATTTTCATTAATTTTCAACAATTTCTACTTATAAAGAAAATCAAACTTTTATACAAATTTGGAGACAGAAAACATCCAATTCAGAACATATGGTTCCCAAAGAACCTACTTGAAAAATATGGATGAATGGGAGGCAAGTTGGACTCCCTTTCAAAATTTTAAAAGTTATTTTATTGGACTTCCTAGAGGAATATCTTCATTTACTGTTAACCAAAATGGCTTATCATCAACATCAGCTGCTAAAAGCATTGCATTTGATTCAACTCCTGCCATCTTTTTTGGTTCCAGATTAGCAAGAACAATTACAGTTTTTCCCACAATATCTTCGGGTTGAAAATATTGTGCCCCACCAATAATTACATCTCGTTTGTCATCATCTCCTAAATCAATTTGGCCTTTGATAATTCGTGATTTTCCTTCAATTGGTTCGGTTGCAATAATTTTTGCAACCCTAATGTCTAGTTTTGCAAAATCATCATAGGATACATTAGGAATAAGAGATCCTAATTGTTCCTGTTAAAATGAATTTCGAATTTACTGTAATTCTTTTTTGTCAATGCCGCTTGTTTCAATTTCATATCGTAAAGCAGCAGGAAGTTCCATGTACTTTTTGTTGACCATTTCAATAATTTGATCTTCAGGTACATTTACTTTTTTTAGTAATTTTCCACGTTGATGAGCATATCCATTTTTCCAAAATCCTGCACCATCAAAGGTTTCAATTTTTGGCATGTATTTTGTGGGTTTCATTTTCTTTCAAATTTTAAGTGACTGTGACGGAAGAATGGTAAACGCCATTGGAACTGGAGTTACTGTTCCGGATTTTAGGCATGTTGCCCATCACAGTCTATTGTGAATAGTGTGGGAATCTAATATATTTAATGCGGAACAAATGTTTGAAGACATGGCTACAATTGAAGTCGAGGTTGAGATTAATGCAAATACGGATAAAGTTTGGAATATTGTCTCAGACATTGATAACGAGCCAAAATTTTGGAAGGGAACAAAAGAAGTAAAGAACTTGTCTCAAAGTGGAAATATCATCAAACGGGAAATTACAATAGCATTCAGAGATCAAAAATGCTTGCAAGAAGTCACACTCAAACCCAAACAGGCAATTGAGGCAAAATTTACAAAAGGCATCATAAAGGGAGAAAAGATTGTATCACTAATTCCAAATGAGGATAAAACTATTCTCCGCACAGTATGGGACATAAAACTAACAGGAATGATGGGGATGTTTACAGGTATGATCAAAAACCACATTAAAAGCGGAACAGAGCAAGCTATGCAAAGCATCAAAGAAGAAATCGAGAGATAGATTCATGGAATTAATTTTTGATATTTTAAATTATTTTATTATTGCAATTTTAATAGGAATTTGCGGGACATGGGTTTTTCTTATCAAGTCAATGTCAGATTCATTCAGATTAACTCCATATCTTGATAAATTTGAAAATACATCAAAATCAAATCCCAAAGTATCAATCATTCTACCGGCAAGAAATGAAGAAGAATTTATCGGTAAATGTTTAGATTCACTAATTAATCAAGACTATGACAATTATGAAATCATAGTCATTGATGATTCATCAGATGACAATACACAAAAAATTATTTTAGAATACACAGAAAAAAATCCCAAAATAATTCCAGTCATTGCAAATCCAAAACCTGATGGATGGATGGGGAAAAATTGGGCATGTATGGAAGGATATAGAAAAGCTACTGGGGAATTATTGTTGTTTACTGATGCAGATACATATCACTCTAAAAATGTAATATCATTAGCTGTATCACACTTAATTTCATTTAATTTAGATGCATTGTCTGCAATTCCAAAAATGTTAACATTTGATTTTTGGACAAAAATCACGCTTACAATGATTTCCACATTTTTGCACACAAGATTTTCTGCATTGAATGTTAATAACCCTGCTAAAAAAACAGGTTATTTCTTTGGAAGTTTTTTTATTTTGAAAAAAAAGACATACGAAGAAGTAGGTATGCATGAAGGGGTCAAACAAGAAATCATTGAAGATGGGGCACTAGGGAAAAAAGTAAAAGAATCAGGATTTAAAATGAAGATGGTGAGGGGAGAACATCTAGTTGACGCTGTTTGGGCTCGAGATAAAGAAACATTATGGAATGCATTAAAGCGACTAATGATTCCGCTATACCTTCAAAGCAGCAAAATTGCCATAGGAATCTTCTTTGCAATAACATTTTTGCTCTTTGTTCCATTTCCAATATTTGCAGTATCAGTTGCCATACCAGCAGAAACAATTTCTTCAAAAATACTTTGCATAACAGCAGGGATTGCATCTGCTTTTATTTACACAGGTGCAATAATTGAGGCAAAAATAGGATTGAAATTAAGGGCAGGTTATGCATTATTTGCACCGCTAGGGAGTCTCGTAGTTGTTTTAGGATTTTTGAGTGGATTACTACAGGCAAATAATACGGCATCAGTTACATGGAGGGGAAGAAGTTATTCTATGAAAGATCATACTCAAAGTTCAATTAGCGTATAGCAAGCCTTTTAGATAGAAAAGGGGGAATTAAAAATCTCATGGACAAGTCAAGCATGATAGCAGGTGGAGCAATCGGAGCCGCATCAGTAATTGTAATGTTTGCGGTATTATTTGTCGCACCGCCAGAATCATTAGAGCCAGAGATTATTGAAAATAATAGTAATGCAGCAGTTGCAGTTCCAGTACCATATTCTACAAATTTATCATTAGTTGAAATTTTTGAAAAATCTGAACCGGGAGTAGTAAGAGTAAATGTACATAAAAGTGAAACCGCAGATATTGTAAATGGGGTAGGATCAGGTTTTGTTTTTGACAAAAAAGGACATGTGATAACTAACGCACATGTTGTAGCGGATGCAAAAAAAGTAGTCGTTACATTTCTTGACGGTAGATCATACATTGCAGAAGTTATCGGAATAGACAAATACACAGACATTGCAACAATCAAAGTCAATGCAGACTTGGAATTGCTACATCCATTATCCCTAGGAGATTCATCCAATCTCAAAGTAGGCGAAGGAATCGCAGCAATTGGAAATCCGTTTGGATTATCAGGTTCTATGACTTCAGGAATTGTTAGTCAATTAGGAAGATTGTTGCCTTCTGGTTCAGGATATTCCATTCCAGATGTAATTCAAACAGATGCTGCAATTAATCCAGGAAACTCAGGAGGTCCATTATTGAATATGAGAGGGGAGATCGTAGGGATTAATACGGCAATTCAATCAACAACAGGTGAATTTACAGGAGTAGGATTTGCAATTCCTTCAAAGACAGTTGCAAAAATTGTACCTACCCTAATTGAGAAAGGAGAGTATAAGCATCCGTGGATTGGAATTTCAGGAGTTGATATCGATCCAGACTATGCCAAAGTATTAGGATTACAACATGCAGTAGGGTTTTTGATTGTCACAGTTGTTGATGACAGTCCAGCATCAAAAGCAGGTTTGATTGGCTCTGAAAAAACAATCGAGGTAGATGGTGTTAACTATTCGACAGGTGGAGATATTATTTTAGCAGTAGATGGAATCGAAGTTAGAAAAATCGATGATATTTTAATTCATCTTCAAAGAGCAAAATCCATTGGAGATGAAATGGTTTTAGAAGTTTTAAGAGACGGAAGAACAACTAACGTTACAATTCTTCTAGAAGAGAGACCAAATGGAAATTAACTCGGTACAAGCATAAATACTTCCAGTCAAAAATTCTTCTGTTGAACAAGCTTGTGTTAAACTCTGAGGTCTTAAACAATGTTTTAGAGAATAAAACAGTCTCCCGTCAAGACATTATTGGAATTTATGAAGATGCTGAAAAAGATCCCAGTGAACTTTTTTCGACATCACAAAAGTTGAGAGAAAACTTCAAAAAGAACACAGTAACTTTTTCAAAAAAAGCATTTTTCAACATAATCAATCTTTGTAAGGATACTTGTTCTTACTGTACATACAAAGCAGAACCAAATGAAGCTAAACTTTCTTTAATGTCAAAACAGCAAATTTTAGAATTATTACAATTAGCAAAAAAATACAAATGTGTTGAAACACTTTTTGTTACAGGTGAGCAACCAGAACAGAGATATGAAGAGGCAAGAAAGTGGCTCAAAGAAAACGGTTTCAAGTCTACAGTAGAATATCTTATCCACTCATCAGAATTAGCATTAGATATGGGATTATTCCCACACACTAATGCTGGGAATCTAAATTATGAGGAGATGAAAGAATTGAAGAAAACAAATGTCTCAATGGGGATTATGCTTGAGAATATCAGTGAAAGACTTACTGAAAGAGGAATGCCGCATTACTTGGCAGCAAGTAAAAGACCCAAAGCCAGATTAGCAGTGCTGGAGAACTCAGGAAAACTAGGAATACCAATGACTACAGGAATACTAGTAGGGATTGGAGAAACAATTGAAGAAGTAATTGATTCAATTATAGCAATAAGGGAATTACATGAAAAATATGGAAACATCCAAGAAATAATTTTACAAAATTTTCATCCAAAACCAGATACAAAAATGAAAGATGAGCCATCTGCAAATGAAAAATATTTCAAAACTATTGTTGCATTAACCAGAATAATAATGCCAGAAATGAATATCCAAATTCCGCCAAATCTATCCCCAAAATCATATCAGAGTTTCTTATCAGTTGGAATAAATGATTGGGGAGGAATATCGCCGCTAACTCCAGATTTTGTAAATCCAGAATTTTCTTGGCCAGAAATTAATCAAGTAGATGAGAATTCTCAAAATGCAGGATTTGAACTAAAATGCAGATTCCCGATATATCCAGAATTCTTTTCTTTTATTAGTAAAGAGTTAAGAGACAAGATAGCAATAATTGAAGATGGAGAAGGACTAGTAAGAGAGGAATATTGGAGATGACAATCAACGTAGACTCACTTTTGAAAAATGCAGATCCTATCGTATCAGAAATTTTAAACAACGCATTATCAGAAAAAGAGATTTCTACTGATGACGGATTAACACTATACAAAACAAAAGGAGTGGATTTTCACTTGGTAGGACTTGTAGCTGACGAACTTAGAAGAAGAAGAGTAGGAAATATTGTTTCATACGTGGTAAACAGAAATATCAATTTTACAAATGTCTGCATCAAACAGTGTGGTTTTTGTGCATTCAGCAGGGATTTTAGAGAAGAGGAGGGTTATTTCCTCCCCACTGAAGAAATTGTACGAAGAGCAAAGGAAGCACATCAACTAGGAGCAACTGAAGTTTGCATCCAAGCAGGTTTACCACCGGATATGAAAGGAGATCTTTACGAAAATATTTGCAGAGAAATCAAAAAAGAGATTCCAGATATTCATATTCATGGGTTTTCTCCAGAAGAGATCCTATACGGAGCAACAAGATCCGAAATATCAATTGAAGAATTTCTTAAAAGAATGAAAGAAGCAGGGGTAGATACACTTCCTGGAACATCAGCAGAAATTCTTGATCAAAAACTCAGAGATAAAATTTCACCAGGAAGAATTACTGTAAAAGATTGGGAGAAAGTGATCAAAGAGGCCCATAAAATTGGAATAAATACTACATCAACTATGATGTTCGGACATTTAGAGACATTAGAAGAAAGGGTTGCACACATTTCAAAATTAAGGGAAATTCAAAAAGAAACAAGAGGATTTACAGAATTTGTTCCTCTAAATTTCATACACACAGAAGCCCCAATGTACAAACATGAACTACATGAAGGAATCAGACAGGGAGGTAGCGGAAATGATGTATTGTTAACACATGCTGTTGCAAGAATAATGTTGAATAATTTTGTGGACAACATACAGATGTCATGGGTCAAAGAAGGGCAAAAAATGTCTCAATTATTACTAATGTGGGGAGCAAATGATTTTGGAGGCACACTCATCAATGAAAGTATTTCAACTTCAGCAGGTTCGGAACATGGTCAATTATTAAGACCAAAAGAAATTAGAAGAATGATAAAAGAGATAGGAAGAATTCCAGCTGAAAGAAATACCAATTATAAAATTCTGAAAAAATTTGATACAGAAAATGATGTAGACGAAAAGCTTGACAAAGTTGCAGATTCTTCTCAATTTGGATCATATGTAGAATTAATAAAAATCAATAAATTCAGATACAAAAATCCAAGAGAGAAATAATTGACTGCCTTAGAAAAGGCACTCAATCATTCAAAAAAAATTGGAATTGACGAATGCGAAGTGGTTGTTTTGAAAAAAAAGATCACAACTGTTCGAATTACAGATTCTAAAATTGCAGAAATCAAACAGAATCTAGATGAAAGTTATGGTGTTAGATTAATTCATCAAAAAAAGATAATATCAATTCAAACAACAAATCAAAACGAGATTGAAAATGCAATTAGCAAAGCACTAAAAACAACACACAGTCTCAAATCAAGAGAATTTTGGGGAGGGTTACCATCAACAGTAAACTACAAACAGATAGAAGGCACGTTTGATGAAAAACTAGAAAAGATTTCAGGCACTAAAGCTATGGATATCACAGAAAATATGATAAATTCTGCAAATAGTGATAAAATAAATACGATTACAGGATCATTAAATATAGTCTCGGACAATTTTGAGATTTCAAATTCTAATGGTTTAAATTTTAAAGAGAAATCAACATACATCTCAGTAATTATTAATGCTGAAACAGAAATGGGATCATTACCAGTTTCAGGCATTGGACATCAAAGTTGTAGAACTTTGTCAAAGTTTTCAGCAGAGCAAATTGGCGTAGATGCAAAAAATATGTGTGTCGAATCCATAAATCCACAAAAAATTAATTCAGACGTGTATTCTATAATCTTTGAACCGTATTCGGTAGGGGAATTATTAGCATTTGTGGTAGCATCAAACTTTAATTTTAAACTATTTTCAGAAAAGAAAAGTTGTTTTTCAGATTCATTTGAAAAAGAAATTGCAGTAGGGAATTTTTCTCTGTCAGATGATCCACACATACCAGAAGGAATTGGGACAAAATCAGTTGATGATGAAGGAACGGAAACAGAAAAAAGGGATTTGATAGAGAAAGGAATTTTCAAAAATACTTTTTCAAATCTTTTTGACAGTTACAAAGAAGGGAAGAAATCATCAGGCAATGCATCAAGAACAGGTTCCCCCATGGGAAGAAGTTCAGAACCGATTCCAGATGCTGCACCTCATAATCTAAAGATCAATTCTGGGACAAGTTCGCAAGAAGAGATGATCAAAAATACAAAACATGGATTGTTGATTGGGAGATTGTGGTATACATATGCGGTTAACCCAATAAAGGGAGATTTTTCATGCACTGCAAGGAGTGGAGTACGAATTATCAAAGATGGAGAAATTGTCGGTCCAGGAAAATCAGCTAGAATAGTTCACAATCTTCCAACAATGCTAAAAAATATTTCAGAGATTGGAAACAATCAAAAAAATGTCATTCAGTGGGCATCACTGCCATTAATCACACCATCAATTAAAGCAGAAAATATATCTGTTAAATCAATTTAGATGAGAGATAGGTACGAATTACTTGAAAAATGTGACTATAACATATGCGACATAGCCAATTGTAAGACATATTCCCATAGCCCTATTAATAATTCCAGTTTTTAGTGCAATTAGTAGGGACAAACTAAAAACAATCATTATTGCATAATCCACATAAACATCTGCACCAACCATCACTCCACCCAAAGCTGCGCCGACACCCATAATCATCAATATGTTGTAGATATTACTTCCAATAATATTCCCCACACCAATATCAGCATGGCCTTTTCTAATTGCAATAATAGACGTGATTAATTCTGGCAGAGAAGTTCCAATCGCAATTACAGTTAATCCGATAATTTTTTCAGATAAACCAAATTCTTTTGCTAAAACAACAGCATTGTCTACTGTAAGTATTGCTCCAACATACAAAAGAAAGATGCCAATTCCAATTAGCCCGATTGATTTAAGATAAACATTTTTGGTGCCTTGCTTAATTTTTTCTTTATTTTCTTTCCTTTGTTTCATAGCATCTTTGTATGTATAGTAACCAAACACACCTAGTCCAACAAGTAGTAATACTCCATCATACTGAGAAAGGTCACCGTCAATTGAAATTAAAACAAGTAAGAAAGAAACGCCAAGCATGATTGGGATTTCTTTTCGTAAAACAGATTTGCTAACTGCAAGTGGAACAAGTATTGCTGCAATGCCAATTACCATTCCAACATTTGCAATATTGCTTCCAATAATATTTCCTAAAATGATTGCACTATGTTCTCCAGCTGCTGCAATACTTGCAGCAAGTTCAGGAGTAGATGTGCCATATGCAACAATAGTCATTCCAATTACAAGATTGCTTATGCGGAATTTTCTTGCAATAGCAACACCACCACTGACTAACCAATTACCACCAAAACATAGCATAACCAATCCAACTATCATCAGTATTGCACTTACTACAACTTCCACAATGAAGGCTCAGGTTTTGATAGTTTAAAGGGGATGATTCATTATAATTTCACAATTATAACAATTCAAGCTAATTCTAAAAACTAGTTTTTACGCATGATTTTTGCTAAATTAAAGATTAGACGAATGTTTATTCTGAGTCTTTCTGAGAATCAAGGGCAGAGTGAATATGATCAATTATTTTCAAATAATCTGCACGTGGTTCAGTACTAATCAGAAATAGTTCATTTGAGTTTATAGGAATGCTAATCATGGTGACTTTTTCAAATTCTGTTATAGATGATCTCTCACGACCAATTTTGTAAGCCAAATTAGTATATAGATCTCTTTTTTGTAAAGCATAATGAATTGACATTTTAACCTCATCTCCAACCAACATTGCTTCAACGTCTTCTTTTGAACCACCAGATACGAGTTCTCCTTTACTGTTTGCAATTCCAGTAAATCGGATTTTAGGATCCAATGAAAGAACTTGTTGACATAGTTCATCGTATTTATTCGTCAATATTTATCTCCATAGAACCTACTTTTTTGGAATATTTCAGCTTTTACTTTTAGATCATTAATAAAA
>Ga0114931_10004953_pt1 | contig 16527 bp, 11 predicted proteins | sample 2SBtaG_FD_89579 | JGI IMG/M metagenome (GOLD analysis project Ga0114931, IMG submission 89579) | Deep subsurface microbial communities from Kolumbo volcano to uncover new lineages of life (NeLLi) - 2SBTROV14_V59a metaG | ecosystem: Environmental > Aquatic > Marine > Volcanic | place: Kolumbo...
ATTGCAGCCTGATGATAATAAACCGCTTGAAACTGCGAGCTTCATAGGAAGTGAGCCATACCGTGAATCAGAGCCAATAATAAACGGCTCACCAATCATAGAACCAAAACTCGCCCCAAAGTCCGAGGCGTTAGTTACATGGACATCCTTATTGAAAACACCAAGAAGTCGCATTGTTAAGTTACTATTCCAAGATTATAAGTTTTTAGTATTATATTATAAACAGTCTCAAGGTAGCTTTTTGTGAGAGCAATAACTGCTGCAAGACAAAAGACTAAACCGCTAACACCTGAAATTTTGAAGGAACTTGAAGAATACAGTAAAGACTCCCCAATTTTTGAACTAGAAGTAAGAGAATACAGATATGTTACTTTTCTTTATCGAAAGGGGTCTGAAGAACCGCTCGGGTGGATTGTACCCGACGGAAAAGAAGCAGGAACAGGTAGACTAAAGGTTAATGTTGATACAGAAAAAGCAAGATACAATGCATGGCTTGACCTTGGGTGGGATGTCAGTGTCGGTGTTGAACACTTTAACTACACTGAGTCAACCGGTGTCTGTTCCTTTGCAAGTTTTTCTGATTTAGAAATAGAACGAGTATCATATGGTGACGTAAAGAAGAAAAATTCAAAAAACTTAGAATACCAATTATTTTTACAAAAACTCTTTGAATTAACAAACGGTGGTCACACAAAAAATATAGTTCTCTTGTCAGGGGCAAAACAACTCTACGAAGCTTCAGGAACACTAGACACAGAAGCTATACAAGAAGGTCTTGACGGATATAATAGAGACTTTGTAAAAAGTACGAGAAAAGTCTTAGTTGATTTATTCAGAACAGTTGGAGAAGACACCCTTAATGACTATGGCATCAGCACTGACGCGCTATCTCAGAGATTTCTAGAAAGCTGGACAACGGACAACGTCTCATTCAAAGAACTTGAGGATGAATTAAAGTCTCTTTTATCACGAGTAATCACAAGAGAAGTTATTTCTCACGATTATAAAAAACTTAAAAGTGATTTACAACAGGTGATTGACTCGTCCCATGACGATATGGAAAGAACTGTGATTTCGTGGGTAAAAAACACCGTAGCAGACGAATTATATCCAAAAGCCCTCAACGAATTAGCAGTTCCTGAAAAATTTGAAGACGAGTTAGTAGTTTACCTCGTTGAAGAAGCATCACTAAACCCAAAAGATTCATATTGGCTAGCAAGGGCACTTCCAATTCCAAGACGCATGAAAAAAGAGGCGCTCTACACACTAGCCAAAGAAGCCTCGTCAGACTCCAAGTACGCATACCTTTTTGCAAAAGACGTTTCAATCCCACGTTGCCTCAAAGGTCGTATATTACCAATACTTGCAAAAGGAGTAGCAAATGACCCACAATATGCTGAATTGTTAAAAGAGATGTTTCAATTCCTCTACTTCAGCGAAGAAAAATATATAAAGAGATACTACCGTAAAGTGGTTATGGTGGACACAGAAAATAACATTGAAGACTCAGGTCTCAGTGCATATAGAGAACTAACCATAAATGATTCACAAGAACAAATAAATAAGGCAATAACAAATGTTGAAAACTTCAATAAGTCGTTTACAACTTCTTTAAAAAAAGCATCAAATAACAATTCTAAAGATACGCTTGTTTTACTTCAAAATGCAATTTATGGACATGTAGGAAATGTCGCAGAACACGCAAAAGATACAGTAACAGGAGTAATAAAAGCTACAAGAGACCGAGCATATGCAGGGATAAATTCAGAAAGAGGAGAGCTACCTGCAATAGATAGAAACACACAAAATACTAATAAACCCCATAAAAGGAGCTTGTGGGATAAAGTTTTAGGAAAAAATAAAAATCCAGGAACATCATCTTCAATATTAGCCACTGTGGAAGCTCGTATAGAAACAAGGAAGAATATACAAAGTTACACTAAGTTCAGTAAATATTTAAACAAGCTCAATAAAAACCGCCTTGTTAATACCAGAGGTTCAACTTTTAAGGTGACATATCAAAACATTGTAACAGAACTCTTAAGGTATGGGACAGAAGACCTTGGTATAAACGGACTTGATGCGGTAAAAACAAAAACTATACCAACATATACTGCTACAGAAAGTAACCGTGATGCCATTTACACAAGTTTCACCGAAAACCTAGATATTACCGTCGCAGATGAAGAAAAAAGAACCGAATTTGTGGAATACCTAAAGGGTTTAAACAATACTCTTTACAGTTCACTTGACGCTACAGCCAGAGAGAATATACAAGTCAGTGCAAAAGACACGTTAATGTATCTTGTAAGTAAGAAGCTCGATGAACTTAAAGCTTGAGAGTAAAAACACAAAAATGCCCAGAAATGGGCTCTACCTTTTATTTTTTTAATTTAAACCGGCTTAAATTTTATAAAGTAATACCACCAAATAGTAGTAATGGTAACCCCAACAGAAAGTGTTAGTTCAGAAGACATAGAAAATTTAGTTGGAAATGGAAGGGTTGCCCAAGCTCTGTTATATTACTGGGGAAAAAATCCCAGAAGAATCCAAGCTTTTCTAAGGTCTTCAATGTCTGATTCAAGGGGTCGTTTACAAGAGGAAACCCTAAATAGTTATTCAGAAATCATACAGCAATATGCAAGGGATTTTTCTGACCATTTTAGAGACAACCCTGATGATTTAACTATCTCTTTTGCAAACATAATTTCAAGAATTGAGAATGTAATAGAGAACTCTGAAGACAGAGAAGTTGGGCGGGTAATGACCTACCTTACAATGGCAAAATCTGTAGAGGGTCTTAAAAAAAATTTAGAAGAAAGACAAAGGCAGTTAAGAGAAACACAAGGAGAATTAGACGATGAATCAATCAGAACATTAATTACAACTTCACTAAATGCATATTCACAAATAGTGGAAACTGAGATAAGTGAAATTGAGAGTTATATTAACTTTCGTGAAGGCGGAATTCAAGAAAGGTCTGATACTACGCCAAAAAGCCAAGTGGGTAGAAAAATAAAGGGTGCACTAAAAACAGCAGCAAAAACTGTGTTGGACCCACTCTACGACCATACAATAGGAAAACTTGAACCTTTTCTTTTTTCCGAAGACGAAGTTAGTCGTGAAGTAAGAGAACAAAGCGAGCACATTAGTGAAAACAAAGAAAAAATTAGAAGTTACACTAAAATAAAGAAGATTTTATCTAAAATGTCTAATGAAGAAGAATTTTCTAGATTAGGCAAATATTCAAAATATATTTTAGAACTAAAAGAAAACTCATCCGAATTTATTAAAGGTGGTTTAAGTCAAGTAGTTTATGGTTTGAGTGTTGATGAAATCCTAGAAACGGTAAGTGAATCACCCGAAAGCTTAGTTGAATTTACATATCAAAAAATTAATGAAAAGAATTCTGAAAACGTAATGAGTGTAAAAGAACAATTAGAATATTTAACTGATAGAAAACTTGAAGAATTAAAGGACGAATCAATTCAAGTAGGCAAGAGACCAAAAGGAAGAAATTATATTGATAAAAACTGGGTTGGTTTTGTTGGCAGTGCGCTTTCAGGTAAAAAAACTAATGATGAAATTGAGAAGGGACTAAGAGATGTTTTAAGAGAAATAGTTAATAAGGCCGAAAGAAAAAATATAAGCACAGATTATCTTGACGACTTAGATGCTATAAACAAACCTCAAGACGAAGAGTATAGAACAAACCTCAAAGAAATATATCAAAACATAACAAAAACAGTAAGTGAATCAAATCTTTATTCAGAAAATCTTGAGAGCGGAATAAATGCAGCCACTAAAATGACTGTATATTCTTGGATTCCTTTCTTTGGTCAAGCTTATACGGGATATAAATTGATAAAAGCAGGTTTAGGGGAACTCAAAAGAAAAATCTTAGACGAACCGAGCAATCAAGACTTACTAAAATTTAAGAACACGGCATCAATACTTTATAATGAGCTTAATAGTAGGGCCAGTTAGAAACAAGTGCAAGATGATTTAGAAATAATTCAAAATTTCCAAGAAGAAAAACTTTTAGAGCTCAATTATTAGAGACTCTCAATATGAGTTGGTTCTTCTTTAGCCTTATTTCTAAAGAGTCTATATGCAGCACCCGTTGAAGCCTTTTCCATCCTTTCTTCATGGGTGATTATTACAACCTGTTCTAAAACATTTGGCATGCCTTCGCGCAGAACATCAGACAATTTATCAACTCCATTCTCATCAAGATTGTGAGTTGGCTCATCAAGCAACAAGAGACCGAGTTTGCTTAAACTCTTGGCAAAAGCAACCCGGAGTGCAAGGCTTGCTATGCTCCTTTCACCTCCACTTGCAAAACCGTCGACATTTATCCACCCCTTCTTCTCGCGGAGCTGTAATACATAGTCTCCTGTGCGCTTACCTTCCTGCTCAACTTTTATCCGAAGAGATGAATAGTCACCGTATGGGTAAAGTTGATACCATACGTCCCCCAATAGTTCATTTATCAATTCGATAAATCCCCGTCTTACAAGAACTTGGACATCTGAAAGTGAATTCACAAGAAGTGCCAATTTCTCAAGATTATGATAAGTCTTTTCAACTTCAGCCCTTGCAAGCTTGACTTCATCAATTTCTCTGCGGAGCGCTGCCATCTCGCTTTCCTTGGCTTCAATTATATTAGGTATCACCTGCATCCTTGAGGTCAATGAACTCATGGAACTTGACAAGTCCCAAACGGTCTGCCGGAGTGAAGCGTAATTTGATTCGTCAAAGCCAAGGGTCGATAGTTTTGATTGCAAAACAGATATTTCTGAATATAATTTTTCAAGCTTCTTGGATTTTTCTTCGCGTTCACTGGCTTTTTCAAGTTCAAGCTTTTTTTTCTCAAGTTCATTCACTTTTTCATTAATGGTGTTATATTCATCCTCAAGCTTTTTAGTATTGATGCTTTCAAGTTCAGATTTTAGTTTTGGGAGCTCACGTATCATGAGCTTTGCTCTCTCAATTTCTAAAGCCTCTTTTTCAGCTAGTCTGGCCTCGTTCTTTAAATTTATAAGAGATGCTTTAAGGGCTGAAATCTGGCCCCCCAAAGTCTCTATAGCGTCGATATGACGCTTTTTGTGAACCTTTGGGTCTTTAAGTTCATGGTCGCAGACAGGGCATTTTGCCTCTGCCCCTTTTAACTGTAAAAGTGAAGAGGTGTGTGAATCACGTTTGGCAATCAGGTTTGAGAGACTAGTCTGGAGTGAATCGATTTTTTTAGAGAAGTCTAAAGGAATCTTTTTTGCAATTTCTGTGAATCCAAGAAGTTCATTCACTCTTGGAGTTAGAAAATCCTTCCGGCTTTTGGCCAAAGACAGTTTTGAAATAGTTTCCTTTAATTTAGTCTTGAATTCATTAAACCGTATTGACGTAACCTCAAATTTTGATTTGGCATTTTCGATTTTAGGAAGGCTTGTGAGGTATTCATCAAGGCTACCTGCCTCACCCTTAAGTTGACTCAATTTGTTTTTTAAGTTATCCCGTCTTTTTCTTTTTAAGTCAAGCTTCTCAAATTTCATCTTATTGATTGAGAGACGCTCCTTTACGGATGAAGCTTCCATTTGGAGTTCTGTAAATTCATCCCTTAATTTTGAGACCTTGCTGGCAGAAAAAGCAAGGAGTTCTTCAGTTTCGCTTATATCTTTTTTGGCATGGTTTTTTAGTTCATCAAGCTTGCCTTTGATGTTTGAATGGAAACTTTTGAGTTTTTTTCTAGCGTCATCCAACCTGTCAATTTTTAGGAGGCTATCAATGAGTTTTACTCTGTCTGTTTTGCCGTACCGAAGAAAATTATCTATTTCATTTTGCCTAGCATATACCACATTAGTGAACGTCTCAAAATCGGTGCCAAGAATTTCTGAAATTTTTTGAGTCACCCTTTTTTGTCCAACTTCTATAACCTTGCCTTCCTCAAAGAGCTTAGCATCAATCTTTTTTTCACCAAGGACTCTTTTAACTTGGTAGATTATGTCGTTTTCACTGAATTCAACTTCAATAGTGGCAAATTCAAGACTCTTTGGTTTTCTCATGATGAGCTCTTTCATTGAAACCTTCCTACTCCTGGATTCTGGCACTTCCCCAAACAACCCAAAAGTCAAAGCTTGAAGCAGTGAGCTTTTTCCACTACCCATTATTCCCAAAAGAACATTAGTACCATAAGATAGCTCAAGCTCAGTGTTTTCGTGACTTTTAAAGCCCCTAAGCTTTATTTTCCTAATCATCTGAGCCCTCCAGTAGTTTCCAAACTGCCTGCTCGTCTCCACGCAATAAGTGGGAGTAGAGCCTGCCCGCATCCAGGTTTAAGTGACGCTCACCAAGCACTTTTTTTAGCATGGTGATAGCAAGGTTATCAAGGTCTATTTCTTTAAGGTCAATTTCTGAGAGGGTGCCCCCCTCAAGCTTCTTGTCAAAGTTAACAATCATATCAGTATCATTTTGAAATATTAGGTCGGAGGGTTTGTACCCTTTGGCAAGTTTTCCCACCACTCGTATTCTTACCATTGGAAGTTCACTCTTTTCAGGGATTTTGGAGAGAACGTCATCAATTTCAGTGAGCACCACTGAAGGTGCTCTCCCAGCTGCATCGACTTGTACATAGTGAAGCGGCCTGCTTGGAATCTCGTGGCGGAAAAATCCATCATCCCAGACCCATACGAATTTCTTAGTCTCATCAGGCTTCATCTGAGTAACCACCGTACTACCAACTACAAGACAGTTCCTCTCAAGCCTCGGCGCATGGATATGACCATTGATATAGTAAGTGAAGTCGCAGGGGAGGTCACTCCACTTTAGCTTGGCCATGGGAATATGAGGCAGGATGTCCTGGTGAAATATAAAGAAACTTCGTTCACCAAAGGGCTTGGCAGAAAGACTAGTAAAGATTTTTTTAGAGTAACTCTCAGGCACACTGCCAACGCCAAAGAACCCAGTATCATCAATTAACACCCCGTCGTTTTGAAGATATATGAGGTGGCCCATTATGTCCATGAGTTGTGTCGGGTTGACTTCACCTTTTATTCTTCTATCATGATTGCCGTGAATGGCCAAAATAGGTATGCCATTAGACTTTGGGGAATCTCTGCCGTATCCTTGAATTGAAAGGTCGGAGTGCTTTTTTCTTGCTAGGCGGAAAACATGGGCAGCGTCTCTGAAAGTTTCGGGCCGGGGAACGGGCGTATCAAAGACATCCCCCGCAAGTACTATGACATCTACATCTTGTTTTATCAATTCCTCAAAGGCGCGCTTGGCTTGAATTGCGGCATCATTCTTTCTTTTACCCGTTCCAAAGCCAAGATGCAAATCACTTGTAAAACCAATTCTCACAATAAAAAAGGGAGTTTTTGTTTAAAAGGTGTAGGGGGGATATTGCCACTGGAAACACTTATAAACAGTGAAAGGGAGCATTTTAAGTCCGAATAACCAAGTTCGTCCCGCTTGCGGGATTTATTGGGAGGAAGAAAAGATGAAATTCAAAGAAGCCATAAAAAAGGCCAGAGAGGCCTCCAAGGAGCGCAAGTTTAGCCAGACCTTGGAACTTATTGTCAACCTACAAGGAATTGACACTAAAAATTATCAATTAAATGATACAGTAAGCCTTCCAGAAGGTAGAGGAAAGGACCAAAAAATCTGTGTAGTAGGAACAGGAGACTTCGTCCTAAAAGGCAAGAAATGTGCCGAAAAGACTATAGACAAGAACGAATTCGACGATTTTAAAGACAAGAAGAAAATTAAGAAGTTCGTAAATGATATTGACTATTTTGTGGTTGAGGCAACAGTAATGGCAGACTTTGCTAAGGTATTTGGCCAGGTTTTAGGACCAATAGGTAAGATGCCTCTCCCACATCATATCGTACCTCCCATGGGGGACCCGTGTCCTAGGACCAAAGACCTTAAAAAAACTGTAAGGGTCAAGGCCAGAAAGACCGCGGTGATACAAGTACCTGTGGGAACTGAAGATATGAAAGACGATGAACTTGAACATAACCTAAAAGCTGTGTATGACTTTATACTACATAAGCAAGAAAGAGGAAAGGATAATATTCGAAATGTCCTTGTCAAATTCACAATGGGAAAGATGGTGAAAGTAGATGGTTAAGGATTGGAAAATTGACTACGTCGGCAAGGTATCTGAAGATATGACCAAGGCTAAAACACTCGGTCTTGCAGACGTTAAAAGAATGCCAAGAAGCCAGATACAAGAAATAAGTAAGGCTCTCCGCGGGCACGGGAGCGTGAAATTTGTCAAGAAATCTCTCGTAAAAAAAGCTCTTGAAAAGAATAAGCTACCTATTCTTGATAAGCTCCCTGAAAAAGTAATAATAATCACAAGCGACCTTGATGCTTTTGAATTGTTCAGAATTATTAAGGCTCACAGACATAAGGCTTCGGCTAAATCCGGCATGATTAGTACTGAAAAAATAATCGTTCCTAAAGGGGGAACAGGACTGCCACCCGGCCAAGCCATAGCAGACCTTCAAGGTGCAGGAATCCCCAGCAAGATTGCCAAGGGACAGATTGAAGTCATAAAAGACCACGTTATACTTAATGAGGGAGATGTCGTGACACCGCAGATTGCAACTGCCCTATCGACCCTAGATATCAAACCGTTTGAATTTGGTTTGGAAGTTAGCGCCATACTAGAAGAGGGAACAATATTCACAAGCGACGTGCTTGACGTTAACCTCGATGAGATTAGGATGAAGTTCTCACGCGCAAGCACAGAAGCCTTTAGTCTAGCACTCGAAACAGTCTACCCCACAAAAGAAGTGGTTGAAGTATTGCTTGGTAGATTGTCAAACCAAGCCAAGAACATGGCTCTTGAGCTCGACTGGGTCACAAAAGACACTATTAATCAAATTATAGGCAAAGCTAATGCACATGCTAACTCCCTAAAGGGAACTATTGGAGGAAATTGAAATGGAATACATACACGCAGCTCTTCTGCTGCACAAAGCGGGAAAGGACATAACTGAGGATTCCTTAAAAAAAGTGCTAGATGCTGCTGGCGTCAAGGCCGAAGAAGGCAAACTAAAGGCACTCGTTAGCGCTCTAAAGGACGTCAATATTGAGGAAGCAATCGCAGCACAAGTTGCAGTTGCAGCCGCACCTTCCGCCGCTGGCACAGCCCCAGCAGGGGACGCCAAGCCCGCAGAAGAGAAGGAAGAAGAAGACGAAGAAAAGAAGGAAGAGGAAGCAGGTGCTGGCCTCGCCGCTCTATTCGGTTAAGAGCTTCTAACGGACCTTTTTCCCCGCATAAAGCGGGGAATTCTTTTATATTAATGGTATTTGCTACTTATGTGAGAAAATATTTGGTATTAACCTTACTACTATTGCCAGTTTTGTCATTAAATCTAACCGTCCAGTGCGACTCAAACTGCTTCACGCTAATACCTGTAAATGGCCACAGCATACTCAATTATTCAGTAAATTGCAGTAAATTAAACGACGTTTATAGGTCTGTTATGTTGATTAATGCTTCAGGAAGCGACATCTCGACTCTCATGGTTTTTAACCTCACAGATTACAACTGTGAGGGTCCAGGAGCCTTGTTTTTTGACCAGGACCCAATTTCTTACGCTTCTTTTGAAAACTTATTAATTGCCAACTACAGCTTGACAGGCACCAATACTACGTTTAAGCTCTTTTGTGATGGACATAATGACCTTAAGACTCTGCCAAATTGGTATGATAAAATCACCCTTAATTCACCGACAAGCCAGGCCAATTTGACTAAAGATAGCCTTGGGAAATTCATTCTAACCGGACTCACCCTCAATTTTTCAGAAGGCATCACCAGTCCGCTCTATGAGATTGAATTGACCAATCAGAACGTGACAATTGCGGACAAAGAAACAACAAACCTCAACATAAGTTCATATAACACCACTTATTCATTACAAACTTACCTTACACTTCCATATTCTGATTATGTGTATATGGATGCAGGAAACCTAACAGATTCAAACGAATCTTTTGTAGTTTTAAGCCATGGGAATGTCACATGGGGAAATATCACGGTGCTTGACAGTGGACTTAGCATAAACGTTAGTATGAAGTTTAACGACACCAAAGGGGTAGCCATCCTCGATTATGATAGTGATGCAGTGGATGAAATTGTAGCTTGTGTAAATAAAACCTCAACATATCAAATGACGACTTTTGAGTTTGACGGCTCATGGAAAAACATCAGCAGGGGCATAGACTGCAAAAGCTTCAGTTCCTTTGACCCTGTGAGGTATCACGGAGTGAACGGGAGCCTTGTCACTTTCAACTCAACCTCCCTTGTAATGGTGGTTTTTAACCAGACCATAAGTGTCTATTCAGAAAGCTTCTCCAATATCGAGGATGTAGCATCCATTGACCTTGATGGAGACGGATACGACGAAATTTTGGTTTCAACCAAAAACGGTGACTTAAAAGCATACAATATAACAAGCCTTTTTTCAACTTCAGAAATTGACTACCTCGGCAAACTAAATGCCAGAAAAGTTGATGCTAAAAGAGGCATTCTAACTTACAATAATTCACTTTCACTATATTCAGGGAATTACCTGACAAATGAAGCCAGCCTTAAGTTCATAAAATCACAAGTTCTTGCCCCTGTAAAAATCACCATGGGTTTCACCATTGGCGGAAGCGGAAATGTCACTTTAAATTCAAGCCTTTATGATGTAAGTGGAAAACCAAATTGGTACTTCAATAAGACTTACCCCGCAGGCTCATATTTAGTTGAGCTCTACCCTCTAACCAACGGCACTCTTGATGTGAATTTCACTTTTAAAGGAATAAACTCAAGCTATGACCCGTGGATGAAACTAGATAAACTCGTAGTCCACAATGTCAGTCTTGGCATGGTAAATTTCAGTTCATATAATAAGTACACCCCTTCAACATTTTCAATAAACACAACCCTAAAGACAGACAACTTCACCATAATCGTGGCCAAGTTTTTGAACTCATATAATCTCAGTAGCATACTTGCCTTCTTTAAGGCAGGTAATCATTCACTCCAGTTTGATTCACAAAATCACCCAATAAGTCTTTGGAAACCAAGCTTTAGCAATACCGTAAGCACAGTGCAAATAAATTCAACAAACCCGGTTCAGCCAAGCCAAAGCGATTCAAATTTCACGGCAATAGCTGGTTTTAGCACTATACTCCACTTAGTGGAAGAAAACCTGAATGTATCAACTTACGGAAGCGTCATAGACTACTGCTCATATAACAACTACATCCTATACACCTACGAGAAGGCCACCCTGCTAAAGTGGACAAATTCCCTTTCTGAAATTGGGAACATAACAGGTAATTTCTCACAGTGCTGGCTGTCAGGAGACAGGATTTACTTAGTAAATAATACAGGTGGAATTGAAATATACAATTATTCACTCACAAAAGTTGACAACTTCGCCAATTCAAGCTTTATTGTAAAAGATGTTGTGGCAATTAATCAGGTCTTTGCATGGAATGGCACACATCTTGCAAACGTCAGCGCAAATAAGTTTTACAACCCTCAGCCCTGGACAACAAAGATATATGGGAATTCATATGAATATCAGACTTCAAACGCTTCAGAAATAACAAAAAGACCGAGTTTTGATTTCTTAACTGACAAGCTCTGGGATGCTTTGGAAAACGGCCTTTATTCCGCGGTGAACGGACTTGCCAAAATAATTGGAATGCAGGCAGAAAAAATAACAGGCTTTAGCAACAAAGTGACTGCCTTCTTTTCAAATGGCACTATTTATACTAACACTCTTGGAGTTAATACGGCACAAATTGGAACCTATGCATTCACCACCAATGTCACCTACGATGTGACAGAAAACTGGATATCTTTTGATAGCACAGGAAAGTATAGGATAAATATTAGCGTCACAGGATTCCCTCACAATTCGACTGACACATTAACTAACTTTTCAATGACTTGTAGCAACTCTACATACTCAAAAACCATGGAATTTGTTAAGTACTCAAATAATAATTTCACTTTGGTAAACGACAGTTACTCAGGAAAGTACAGCTGCAAAATAATACCTGTTTGGGAAACAGACCTGCCAAAGACCTTTGCGTTAAGAACGTTTACCATGTATTCTGACTCACAAACACCCACAATAAACAATGTGACTTCAATCAAGTACCTTTCAGACACCCAAGCCTTTAATATGACACTTAACGTCACAGAAGATTCAGAAATAAAACTTGTCACCATACAACCAAGCGCTGGTTCGGTAACCTCTGCAACTATAAAGTCAGTTGAAATTGTCGGAGGTTTTCAGATATATAATCTTAGCGTCATAATTGACTACCCAGACCAGCTACTCCCGGGTGACCTGGACTTTAATGTGACTGTAGAAGACTATACAGGAAAAGTCAGTCCAAAAGTTCTGGTGGAAAATTACACAGTATACACTTCGGCAGCCCCTCAGATTACCATAGTAGATTTAGCCCCGGGAAACAATGTCCAGGACTTTAGTTCAGTTCCGCTTAACTTAAGTGTCCAGGTGGCTTCAGGAGATGCCAACCTTAGCTATGTAAATGTGACTCTTTGGAAGCTGGGCGCCCTGCAGAATTATTCAGAAGCCACCAACATAAATAACCAGACCAAAACAGTCTGGTTGAATAAATCACTCACTTCATTCCTCGGAGACTATATAGTGACTGTCAAAACCGAAGACATCACCCATAATTATAACTCAAGGACATTTAATATTACAAGGTACGGCAAAAATACCAGAACCCTTGACGGCATATGGTGGACCACAGGTGTAACAAAGGAATAGAATATTATTGGGAAAAGACCTTGCAGTCTGCTAACCTAAATGACCTTGACACAGGACTTAGCAGAAATGCATCAACCACCTTCAGCAATAAGTTTGATGCACCCGACAGGGCAGTAGACTCGTGGTGGACTAAGTTCAATGTATCGACTGGCAACATAAAGTCAGTCAACCTCAAGTATTCTGATTCAGTGGTTTCAGATGTTACACTCAATCTTCACGGAGAATACGCTGAAAATGCTGTAAACACCACGGACAGACCAGACACCGTATTGGTTGAGAGTGGAGTTCTTTCAGTAGGCTCCGCAGAAAAGATGTGTCTTTATATCTGTGACTCATATGACGTTAGTCAAGAAACCTGTCTTAGTGCTTCTGGTTATGTGCAAAAGTCATGCGCTGCAGCAGATGACGACCAAAACACTTTTGCAGTTGGAGGCACAGATTCAAGGCTTGACCAAATAATTGGTAACGGGGTGGCTTTTAGGATAAGTGTAGTAGCAATAACAAGTCCAAGCACCCCCACACAAACTCCGACAGAAACTCCTCAAACGGTGACCACAACTGCAGACAAGGCTGTAATAACCATAACTGCCCCCACTTCAAAGACTACTGATGTGGGCTCTTGCGTAGATGTAGAATATTCAATAAAAAACACGGGTTCAATAGCAGGCTCAATTTCAGGCATCACAGTATCAGGATTTTCTTCTTCTGAAATGACTTACTCCATGCTCTCGGACATAAACTGGCCTTACCTTTTAGGAACCACAAAGACTCTTAAGGCAATATTAAGTTTTTGTCCTCTAAAGCCCAAGGTCTTTAACCCCAGCGTATGCGCAAAAGTGGGTTCTTCAAACAAGTGCGTTAGTGTAAAAATTACAGGAACGGGAGAAGAAGAAACACCCACTGGACCGCTTAATATGGAAGTTAGCGTAGAGACTTTTGAAAAAGAGTACATAGTTTTTGTGAATTCAACCACCGGACCTGTTGAAAATGCAGATGTCACAATAATTTATAGCGACGGCACTAATGAAACTTTTACTACTAATGTTTTTGGTAAGGTGAATTTTGAACCTAAGCTAAAGGACTTCACAGTGGAAGTGAATTACGGGGACGAAAAAGTGACCAAAGAAGTTCAAAAAATTATTGAAAAGACAGACGGCTTTACTATTTGGAGAATCCTAATAGATTTCTTAATTGTTGGCACCTTAATCGGCTTTGGCGTGGTGCTTGACGAGAAGATGATTTAGAAGGGCACCACTTTATCAAAGCCAAATAATTTTACATAGTCCCCAAAGAAACCAGGACACTTATTTTTTAATTTGCATTCAAAACAAGGTCGGTCATATACTCTGGTGTCAGATACCCTGCGCTTAGCAAATTCTCTGGGTTTAGGAGTCATATCAGGGTCGAAGTCGTTAAGGTTTATCCAGTAGTTTCTCCCTTCTCCAGGGTATATGCAAAAAGGAACATTTTTCCAGTTTCCCTTAAAGTTTATTTTTGAGAAAGGTAAAATCAACCCTGAGACATCTTTTATGTAGTTGCTTTTGTCATAGAAATACTTAACATATCGATAAGGATTGGCGGGTGAAAAAACCACAGGTATCCCTACGGGTTTTTTTATCAGAGGTAAGGTCTTTTTATTAACCTCAAAAACGAGACGGGATTCAACTCCCATTTTTTTAGCAGTTTCGATTTTTTTAATCTCAACTTCAAGGTCCGTTGAACCGTCAAAAGTTGCCTCAAATAAAGGAATGAACCCCGCTTTCTTGACTACAGTGGCGTCATTTATATTCTCAATCAGGAAGTTTTTAGCGTACTTAGCAGCCTTTTTCATTTTAAGTTTATCTAGTTTTCCTGTTACAAAGTCAAGTCTCGATAAATTCATCTTTTTAATGGTTAATTGAAGAGGTTCACAGATGTGCTGAACTTCACAGTACTCACACTTCAGGTCAGAACATATCTTTTCTTTTACCCAAGCTATATTCCAGAATCCCACAACATCATTTGATAGCACTTCCCAAGGCTCCTTATGGTGTTGATAGCCTTTTGGAATGTCTTGAATAGGTGTCCTTGTAATCCAAAGTACTATATGATTTTCTTCGGCATATTCACAGACTTCTCTTAAGCCCTTTAGTAAATCATCATGGCTTGGTAGAAGTTTTTGAACCCACGACCTACCTGTGGGGGAAGCCCCAATAATGTCATAATCATATTTCTTTTTTAGCATAAGACCTTCATTTATTAGTTTTAGTATATTTTTTAGGTTAAGTATATTCAATTTTATAGCTGCAGTATTGAAACTGAGTTTTATGCCCAAGTCTTCACAGTTTTTGGCCGCGGCCTTGGCCTGAACAAAGCTTCCTGGAGTGCGGGTCAGACCGTCGTGGAGCTCTTTGGTCGAACCATGAAAACTTATAGTGGTTTCAGTAAGGCCTGCTTCCTTGGCTTTTTTTGCAAAACTCTTTATAGAAAACATCCTGCCGTTACTTATAGTTTGTATTCGTCTATAGCCAAGCTTCTTGGCAAAGGCAACGAATTCAAGGAATTTTGGGTGAATGGAAGCTTCCCCACCAGAAAGTATAAGCCAGTCAGACCCTTTATTTTTTCCTTTTATAATTTCAGACAGGATTTTGTTATCATCAAAAAATTTTGGAGTTCTGTGGTCTTGTAGGCAAAAAAGGCAATTACTATTGCAACCCATGCCAAGATATACTATGGTTTTTCTGCCGTATTCTGCATCCATTAGTCGGCACCCGAACGCTCAATTATTCTTTGTGGGTCAACAAAAACAGGGTAGACCTCGTCAACCCCATAGAGCTTGGCGTAGTGCTTGTCAATTCCAGGGCAAACCCCTTTTAATGAACAAAAGCCGCAGGCTTCACCTCTCACGTATTCGTCCTTGAAATATTTTTTAGTATAGCTTGTGAAGTTCTTGTGGCGACTAACTTCATTTTGCTCATCAGTTATTATCCTTCTAAGTTCAGTATTGTTTTCGGCAAATTCAAGGGCGTAACACAAAGGGACTCTCTCAAACCTGAAAGATTTGCCAAATTTGGTTAGCATTAAGAAAGCTTGATTCAAAAATAATTCGGATTCGGAATATTTGGGCACCACATCTTCGTTTTCAGTGGCGTGACCTACTGCATCCACATAATTTATGGTGAAGTGGTTTATGTGGGGAAACTTTTTGGCCATGAACCTGAAGAAATCAGCAAGATGACGGTAGTTCTGCTTTAGCACCAGAGTCGTCACAAAGGTCGGAAGTCCTGCTTCAATAGAATTTTTTAGTCCATTAAGCTGCTTTTTAAGCACATCCTTTCTCCTCATGAGTTCATCCACTACTTCGGGCTTATGAGAGTGAATGGAAAATATAAGTTGTGAGAGTCCAGCATCTTTTAGCTTTTCTACTATGTCTTTTGTAACAAGAGTTCCTCCAGTCTGTATGGCAATATCCTGAAATCCAGCGTCTTCTTTGGCATACCTGATAAATTCAGGCAGGCGGGGGTGAAGCAGTGGTTCACCACCAGTAATCATCAATTTGCCACAGCCATCTTTGGCATATTTATCAATGTATTTTTTTATTTCAATTTCTCCTGTCGGGCCTTTTTCCTTACGATTCCCAAGTGAACAGAAAACACAGTCTAAGGGACATTTTAGCAGAATTTCAACATAGGCATTCCTCATCGAAAGAGTTATTTATCGGACTAATATAAAGCTA
>Ga0114931_10004954_pt1 | contig 16525 bp, 16 predicted proteins | sample 2SBtaG_FD_89579 | JGI IMG/M metagenome (GOLD analysis project Ga0114931, IMG submission 89579) | Deep subsurface microbial communities from Kolumbo volcano to uncover new lineages of life (NeLLi) - 2SBTROV14_V59a metaG | ecosystem: Environmental > Aquatic > Marine > Volcanic | place: Kolumbo...
ACATCTCGAAGCAGGAAAGCATATTGCAATCCTAAATCGGGAAGTTTTTCAAACGGAACAACATAACGAGATGAATCCAGGTTTGTGCCTGTTTCAATTTTTTGCACTTGTTTTTTTAATTCCTCTAGTTTTAAGTGCAATTTTTCTAAATCCGGATGGTTCGAACTCATCGTCTTTTTTGCAATGTTATAAGAAACCTCGGCAAGCGCGACTTCAGCTTCCAATTGCGCTGCTGTTGAAATTTCTGCTTTTGTCTGTTCTTCAATGGAAATAACCTTGTTTTTCTTTTGAAAATCCCGCAGTGCTTTTGCTGCCGCTTCCAGGTCGGAATTTGCTGTTTGTAGTCGTTTTTCAATAAATTCTCGAGTATAACGAGCAGAAGTGATTCTCGTTGTATTGTTGACTCGATCTAGGTTGCTTACATACGAGCGTGCCATTTTTGCTGCCAGTTTTCTATTTCGTGCTGTTGTTTTTATAATTATTATATTTTCTTCGCTTTTATCAATTTGGGTATGACTTGACAGCGTTTTCAGCGTTTCCTGCATTGTTTTTTTCTTGTAAATTTCCTGCAAATTGTTTTCTTTAACTACGGCTTGTTGCACATTTCGGCTTCTTAGGATTGCCACATAAACATCCGATGGCCCCGACATACCCGGCAAGTTGGGTAAGTTAAAAGACATATCCCCAATGAGAGACATCAGGTCTAATCCTCCCATACTTTGTTCTTGGGGGGGGAGCAAAGTACACGTTGAGGTATACCATTTTGGTAGTATCAGGCTGATTATAGCAGCAGTTAAACTAAAAAGGAAGAAATTTATAATTATAAATTTACGCCATTTAACAAGAATTGACAATGCTTCAATACTAGTGATTTTCGTTTTTTCCATATTTCCTGCCAATTGAAAGAATATCGCATAGAGGTTAAATTTTAGTTAATTCCGAACGGAAAAATTACAAAATTGCAAAGGCAAAGTCAAATTGTTTATCTTTTGATTTTGAGGTCGTTGTGTGTAATCTTGAACAAGTTAGAGTTCGGAGAGGATAATGGTTTAAAACTATACTTTAAAGTCTGCCAGTGTGCATACAGCTATTTATTTATCATCTAGTTGTGATTTCTCTTTCCACTTAAATAAAATCCCAACAGCCCAAACAACGCCCAGCGCCACAAACTCGCCAAAACTTCCACGGAACGCCCGACCGATGCCTTGCGGTTTTTCGGCAAAGAAAGCATACGCTGCAACGAGGACGCCCATGATGCCTTCTCCGGCAATCAAGCCGGAACTCAAAAGGATGCCTTGCTCTTTTCGCTTTTCCTTTAAAATAATTGGCAGTTATTAAAACAAACGAAATTCGCGTTTTATTAACATGATCAAATAATGGTTGCATAAGTAGAATGGTTATCTTAAATTTTAAAACAAGAGTAATATAAAATAACAAATCCATCTTTGCAACAGAACTAAATTTGATGGGAGAAAATTCATGAGTTCAAACTTTAGTAATTTGGTTGAAGAGGTGAAAAAAATATCAAGTGAAGACAAAGAGGAATTGAAATTTTTAATCGAGAGGTATTTAATAGAAGAAAGAAGAAAAGAAATTTATAAAAATTATAAAGAGAGTTTAAATGAGCTGAATGAAAAAAAATTAAACTTTTCGAGCGATATAAATAAACTTTATGAAATGATTGAACAATGATTGAAATTGCGTTTAGTTCCTCTTTCAAACGAGCTTACAAAAAAAGAGTCAAAGGACAGGTTGATTTAGAAGAGAAATTACGGCAAAGAATTGAATTTTTCATAAAAAATCCATTTGATGGCAGGTTAAGGACGCATAGACTTTCCGGCAAATTAGACAATTTGTGGAGCTTTAGTGTTGATTATGACACAAGAGTAATATTTCATTTTATTGACGAAAATAAAGTTATGTTTGTTGATATCGGAAAACACGATGTCGTTTATTAACAGTATTATTGATAATTTGCTTTTAAAACTAAATACCGAAATAATGAGAATTTTAAAATCTCACTCTCGTTTTCCTCACCAAATAAAATCCCAACAACGCAAACACACCCAGTGCCACAAACCCTCCAACTGTTCCGCTGAATGCCCAACCGATGCCTTGCGGTTTTCCAGCAAAGAAAGCATAAGCGGCGATGAGCACGCCCATGATGCCTTCTCCGGCAATCAGGCCGGAGCCCAGCAGGATGCCGCGTTCGTTGCGTTTTTCCAGCATTTCGGAATCACCCCTTGTGTTTTTTTCTACAAAATAGCGAATGGTGCCGCCGACATAAACGGGCGTCATGGTGGACAAGGGTAAATAAATTCCCACGGCAAACGGCAGCGAGGGAATGCCGAGGAGTTCCACAACACCGGCAAAGGCGGCGCCGGTGAGAACCAGACCCCAGGGCAAATCGCCTTGCAGCACACCTTCGATGACGGTTTTCATCAGTGTTGCCTGGGGAGCGGGAAGTTCCTCGGAACCGAATGTGAATGCGTGCCCCAAAAGCCAGACCGCCCCGGCGATGAAAAACGCCGATGTGATTGCTCCGATGAGTTCGGCGGTTTGCTGTTTTCGCGGTGTTGCCCCGATTAAATATCCGGATTTGAGGTCCTGGGAAATATCTCCGGCAATAGAAGCCGCCACGCAGACCACGGTTCCGATTGTCAGCACGGCTGTTTTGCCGATGTCATCGGTCCAGCCGAGGGCGTAGAAAATAAGGCTGGTGCCGAGCAGGGTCACAATGGTCATACCAGACGTGGGGTTGGAAGAAACGCCCACCAGGCCGACGATGCGTGACGAGACCGTGACAAACATGAAAGCAAAAAAGGCAACACACACGGCACCGACAATTCTTGTTATCAAGGCGGAAGATTCACCAAGCACATGCGGTGTCAAGATAATGACCAATGAAACAATGCTGACGCCGAGGAGAACGATCATCATGGGTAAATCCTGATCGGTTCTGATTTTGCTGGCCATAGCAGCACTGGATCTTTCCCGGAGTTCACGCAAGCCAATTTTCAATGAATTGATCATCGTTGGAAACGATTTAGCCACGGTGATGATGCCGGCAAAAGCCACCGCACCGGCGCCGATATATCGAATATATCGCGTCCAGATTTGGTCCGGCGACATGTCCGCGATTCTGGTGCTCATCTCCGGAAAAAGCGGTGATGATAATCCATGCCCGAAAAGATCAATGAGCGGAATAATGCCAATCCATGAAAGCAACCCGCCCGCAACCATAATAGCAGAAATTCTGTACCCCAGGATGTAGCCGACACCCATCAATGCCGGGCCGGCGTCAAGGCCGACTTCTGCTTTGGGGAGAACCGGCAGCCTGACGCTGATTTCTTCCGGCCAGAGATGCAAAAAACCCGTCATAGCTTTGTAAAGGACGCCAATACCCAATCCTTCGAAAACATTTTTCGCCTTGGCGCCACCGGCATCTGATGCAATGAGCACCTGGGCCGCGGCTGTTCCTTCGGGATAGGGCAGGTTCCCATGCTCTTTCACAATGAGAAATCGTCGCAGCGGGATCATAAAAAGTACGCCGAGCACGCCGCCCAGCATGGCCAACACACCAATTTGCAAAAGCGACGGATCAAATCCCCAGAGAAAAAGAGCGGGAATAGTGAAAATAATTCCCGAGGCCAAAGAGGAACTGGCCGAGCCCGTGGTCTGTGCGATATTATTTTCGAGAATTGTGGAAGAACCGAGTAATGGCCTGAGAATGCGAAAGAAAGCGACCGAGACGACGGCGAGAGGAATTGCCGTACTGATTGTTAATCCCACGCGCAGGCCGAGGTAAGCGTTTGCAGAGCCAAAAATGATGCCGAAAAGAATGCCTGCGAGCACAGCTTTGAGGGTGAAATCGTTCAGTGATTTTTCTGCCGGAATGTATGGCTTGTATTCGGTCATGAGCTGGACCTTTCAAGTCAGTGGGTTATTAGCACCCTGTTCCTGTGGGTTGATATTTTAACAATTAAAGTTGTGTAACATAGGAAAAGATTTCCGTGAAATCAAGACTCTTTTGTATAACTGTGATTATAACTTTTTGTTTATAATATTTTAATTGATTTTTTGATGAATAAAAATTATATTTATTACTTGAATTTTTGCGAAAATGATGATTTCTGAAAATCTAAAAATAATCAGGGAAAAAATTAAAGGCGCGTGTTTGCGATCCGGGCGCTCCGTTGATCAAGTCAAAATTGTTGCAGTGAGCAAAACTGTGGACGTGCCTGCGGTTGAAGAAGCAATTGACGCGGGGATAACAATTATTGGCGAAAACCGCGTGCAGGAAGCCTGGCGAAAGTTTCAAAAAATAGAACGTCCTGTTCAATGGCATCTCATTGGTCATTTGCAGACCAATAAAGTGAAAAGAGCTTTGCAATTCGCTGACGTGATCGAATCTGTCGACTCGATTCATTTGGCAAAAGAGATTAACTTGCGCGCGCAGGAACGAGGCAAAGCGGTTGAAGTTTTTGTAGAAGTCAATACATCCGGCGAGGCGAGCAAATTTGGTGTTCACCCCGATGCGCTGGTGGATTTCCTTTATGGTATTGCGGATTTACATTATCTTCGTGTGACCGGGCTTATGACCGTCGGCGCTTTTTTGCCGGAACCGGAGCGTGTACGTCCCTGTTTCAGCCTGTTGCGCCAATTGCGAGATAAAGGGAATGCAGCCCAAATTGCGAAAATCGAGTTGGAACATTTGTCAATGGGGATGACGAACGACTTTGAGGTGGCTGTTGAAGAAGGCGCAACTCATGTTCGTATTGGCAGGGCAATTTTTGGCGAGAGGAAAAAGTGATTTCGATTTTTGGTACTAGTTCACCTCCATATTCATTTGATAATTAAAAGATTGATTTGCGAATAAGGATTAACGATTTTTGTTTTATGAAGGAATAATGAATGAGTTGCTCGTAAAAAGTCCCAAAATGTCATTGCGAGCGAAGCAATCTGGATGTCGGCCATAAATCAATAATATTTTTAAAATCATAAATCGTTGTTCTGGCCAAGAAAGGGATTTGTTGAGTTGGTGAATTAGAGCGATTTTTGAAACTTAGGACTGTGAATTAAATAACTTGGCCATTTGCATTTTATCAAGCCTTGTTTTTAAAATAGTTGTTTCAGTGCGCTCGGTCAAGTTAATTAATTCACGTCCCTTAACTCGTCCGTATCATAATGTATTTTATCGTGTTCAAATATTTTTCAGATTGGTCTGTTTATGTTTATTTTTCAAAATTTATTTTCGGCTTTGGGTTCTGTTCTTCATTTGCTTTTTTCGCTCTATATTTATGTTATTATTGCCCGGGTCGTTATCTCGTGGATCAGAATAAATCCATATAACCAAATCGTGCGTTTCATCGTCACCATCACAGAACCGCCTCTGGCGTGGATCAGGAGATATGTTCCGACATTTGGCGGGCTGGATTTTTCTCCAGTGATTTTAATTTTTGCAATTGTGTTTGTAGATCGTTTTTTGGTCTCCACACTTTGGCATATTGCAGCGTACTGATTTTCAAAGTTGACTTTTTTACAAAAAATATGGCACTTTCAAACACAATAACAATACCGTTTCGAAAGGATAGATACGGTGTCATTAGAATAGGTAATACCCGGGTGACTCTTGACACGGTTATCATTGCTTTCAAAAATGGGTCGACATCCGAAGAAATTGTTTATCAATTCCCATCTTTGGATTTGGCGGATGTTTATGCAGCTATTGGTTATTATCTAAAAAACCGTGCAGATGTTGAAACTTATCTGACAGGCCGTCAAAAAAAAGCCAGGGAGATTAAAAAGCAACATGAATCTCGTTACGACTCACAAGCGATTTATAAGCGTTTGTCGAGGCGGCGTCAAAAAAAGATATTGAATCAGTGATTCGATTGGCAGCAGATGAAAATTTCAACAATCATGTTGTTCGGGGATTGCTGCTTCGAAAACCTGATATAGATATTATTTGTATTCAAGATGTTGGGCTATCAGGAAAAGATGACCCCACGATACTTGAATGGGCTGCAAGAGAAAAACGTATATTGCTTACACATGACGTGGAAACCATAACTTATTTTGCTTATGATCGTGTGAGGGCTGGGCTGGCAATGCCGGGCGTTTTTATACTGAGTCAAAACATAGCAATAAGCCATATTATTGAGGATTTGTTGCTTATTATTGAATGTTCTAAAGCTAATGAGTGGGAGAATCAGGTCTTCTTTTTACCTTTAAAAAATAAAGCATAGCATGTAAGCTTTTATTGCCTTATTTTTGCGCTGCGACAAATCGCAGTCAAGTTGATAATTCATAAAATCGGAGAATCAAGGTGAAATTAACACCATTAGATATCCGCAAACAGGAATTTAAAAAGACAATGCGCGGCTTTGACCCGGATGAGGTTGAGGCGTTCCTGAGCATGGTTGCCGATGAGATGGAGCTGCTCATCAGGGAAAGGAACCAGACGAATGACGAATTGATCAAGCTTCGCACGCAACTAAAAGACTATCAACGCGTTGAACATACTCTCCGGGAGACGCTGGTACGAGCGCAAAGCACAGTGGAAGAATCACGGGCAAATTCGCGTCGGGAGGCTGAAATTATTATTCACGAAGCCGAGCTGCAAGCGGACAATATTCTTAAAGAAGCAAGAGAAGAATTGATGGATCTCCGCCATGAGATCAGTTTGGTGAAAACGCAAAAAGAGTCTTTTTCCAGGCGATTGCGCCACCTGTTGCAGTCCCAGATCGAATTGCTGGATGTTATGGAAATGGATGATTACACTTTACCGGAAGGTGAAGATGCACCGCGCAAGGAGCCTCGCAGTCGTATGGCGAGACACCAGAGGGAACAAGAATTTGAACAGCTGGATGGCGGCGAAGCAGAGCTGCGAGGCGAGGAAGAAATGAACAGGAATAAAACAGAGCGGGATATTGAACACTCGTCGGGTATGAACTTGGCACAGGACATTCGGGAAAGAGATGAGGAACCACCGCCTGAATCAAGGCCAGACAGACAAGATAAGGAAAAAGGCGGGAGGCATATTTCGGATCAGTTTATTATTTAAATTTGCAGAGATGAGATGTTTTCAATGAAAATTACGAGCATAATATTTGTTGGGTGGAAATAAAAGAGAGGTGGGTGACTATGAAAAATTATTTTATTATTTTTGCATTAAGCGTATTTGTGTTTGCGGGTTGCAGCAGCAACCAATCCCTTTTGCGCATCAACAAAATCCAGAAAAAGCAGACTGTAACAATTACTTTAAATTCGGGGGGAACTGTTTCAGGTGAAGTAGCCAAAGTTGATAATTCATCTATCACGGTCGTTGATAAATTTAACAAATCCGTGCGTGTGAGAAAAACAAACATTCATTTGATTCGCGGCCCCAAGCCCGAATTAGATCTGGCCGGCAAAGTTATCAGTGAGCGGGAAATTGCGAAAATACAAAAGAATAACAAAAAGTATGTTTTTGCTGCAAGCGGCGGCCTTTTGTCTCTTGGAGTCAGTTTTTTTGCAAGTAGTATGCTCTCTCGTGGTCTGGAGGGCGACAGCCGGGACCCGATCATTTATGGCGGAACCGCAGGTGGAACATTAGTGGGGTCATTTCTTTTTTATAAAATGGGTGCACGAAAAGATCGCCGGGATGCGATTAATGCAATTCGAATTAAAACAAGCAATACGCTTCGTGATTTACGCAAGGAACGAGAGCACCAAAAAAAGTTAAAGAAAGAATTGGAGCAGCTAAAAAAGGACAGGGAGCGTCAAGCCAAAGAAATGGAAGCATTAAAAAAGGAAATAGAGGCAAAGAAGAAAAAGCAATGACCTGATAAGAATGGTTCCCAGCAAGCCTTGTTTCTAAAGGGGCGAAATGTTCGATCAAAGTGAAAATGTTTCAAATTTAATGGGGTTATCGAATGTTTCGCCCTTAAAACGTTATGTTTTGATCATTACGCGATAAAGGAATTCGTTTTTCAAGTTTGATAAATAAGAATATGATAAAGTATAAGCAACAAATAACACAGGCAGCGGATTTTATTTCCGGGCACATCAGTCGTGATCCTCAAATCGGCATTGTTTTGGGAACTGGTCTCGGGCCATTGGCAGAGGAAATAAAAAATGCGCGGGCAATCCCTTATGGAGAAATCCCGAATTTTCCGGAATCAACAGTCAAGTTTCACAAAGGTCGCCTTGTACTTGGTGATTTGGATGGTAAATCCGTTTTCGCGATGCAGGGAAGATTTCATTATTATGAAGGCTATCCCATGCGATCTATCACACTGCCTGTCCGCGTGATGCATCAACTTGGGATTAAGACTCTGATTTTGTCCAATGCTGCCGGAGGAATTCGTGAGCGAACGCCTGCAGGGACAATTGCTCTGATTAAGGATCACATTAATCTGATGGGAAATAATCCGTTAATTGGCCCTTATGAAGAATTTTTGGGTGAGCGGTTCCCGGATATGAGCCAGCCGTATTCAAAAAGATTGCGGAATATTGCACAGGATGTGGCCGCAGAGTTGGACATTCCTGTTATCGAGGCAGTATATGCCGCGGTGAGCGGGCCTTCTTATGAGACCGCAGCGGAAATACGAATGCTGCAAACTCTTGATGTTGATGCCGTGGGTATGTCTGTTGTCCCCGAAGTCCTGGTTGCGCGACAGTTGGGCATGGAAGTTCTGACGGTTACGGTTATAACGGACCAGGCTCTTCCTGATAAGATGCTTCCGGTTAGCCATGAGCAAGTCAGCGCGGTTGCGGACAAGGTTGGGCCGGATTTTCGCCGGCTGGTAAGAGGAGTATTGAATGCACTTTGAGGAATAAGCAATTCCATGTTCTTCAAAAAGGAGATTTATTATGCACAATGAATTCACTGCCATAATAGAAAAAGATGAAGACTGGTATATTGCCTATTGCGCAGAAATTCCCGGAGCAAATGGGCAAGGAAAAACAAAAAGTGAATGTCTGGAAAACTTATCCGAGGCCATTGACTTAATTCTACAGGATCGGCGTCAGGATGCTTTAGACGGCATCCCCGAAGATGCAGAATCTGAATTAATAGCCGTGCAATGAAAAGAAATACCTTGATAAAACATCTTAGGCGGAATGGCTGCTTCTTAAAACGTGAAGGAGCTTCTCATTCGTTGTGGTGTAATCCTCTGACTGGACATATCGAGGCTGTTCCACGACATACTGAAATTTCAAACGTACTGGCCCGAAAGATTTGCAAGGCATTATCAATAGGAGAAATAGGATAAACAGTTATACATGTTGACTTTCAATGAAAGGAACAATAACTTTTGCCACGCATAGGAATCATTGGTGGATCAGGGCTCTATCAAATTGAAGGACTGAGCAATATTCGGGAAGAAAAAGTTGAGACGCCATTTGGCAGTCCTTCCGATGTTTTTATAACCGGCGAATTGTCTGGGCGTAAAGTCGTTTTTCTTCCGCGGCATGGACGAGGGCATCGTATTCTGCCGACGGAAGTGAATAACCGCGCCAATATTTTTGCCATGAAAAAACTCGATGTTGCCTGGATTATTTCCGTTTCGGCAGTTGGTTCATTAAAACCCGAATTAAAGCCGCAAGATGTTGTCATTATCGATCAATTCTTTGATCGGACAAACCAGGCGCGGGCGAACACTTTTTTTGGTAACGGCATAGTCGCTCACATCCAGTTTGCACAGCCGCTGTGCAATGAATTGCGCAAATTTCTTTTCGACGCCGGAGAAAAAATTGGCGCGAGCGTAAAATGGGGCGGAACATATTTAAACATGGAAGGTCCGGCTTTTTCCACGTTGGCAGAATCTCAGGTTTTTCGTTCATGGGGAATGGATGTGATTGGGATGACACAAATGAGTGAAGCAAGGCTGGCGCGCGAAGCGGAAATAAGCTATGCCACGCTTGCAATGGTAACCGATTATGATTGCTGGTACGAAGCGGAAACGGGCACAACGGTTTCTGTAGAGATGATCCTGGAAAATCTACATAAAAATGTCGATACGGCAAAAAAAATCATCATTGAAACAGTTAAATCACTGCCGGAAAATGCAGATTGCGGATGTCGTCACGCTCTTTCCAATTCGTTTGTAACAGATAAATCTTTATGGCCGAGTGAGACTGTTGAAAACTTGGAACTGATTCTACGAAAATACCTGTAAAATAGAAAGAGAATAGATTACTTATGTACAAAGAATTACCGGAAAAGACAAAATTTCCAGAAATTGAAAAAACGATCCTCAAGTTTTGGCAGGAAAACAATATTTTCGAAAAAAGTGTCGAGCAACGGGATGAAAACAAACCGTTCGTTTTTTACGAAGGTCCGCCAACAGCAAATGGCAGACCCGGCATCCATCATGTGATTTCCCGCACCGTCAAAGATGCCGTCTGCCGCATTAAAACCATGCAGGGTTATCGCGTGGAAAGAAAAGCCGGCTGGGACACCCACGGCCTCCCTGTGGAAATTGAAGTTGAAAAAGCTCTCGGCCTGGATGGAAAAGATCAGGTCGTGGAATATGGTGTGTCGGAATTTAATGCCAGGTGCAAACAGAGTGTTTGGTCTTATAAGCAAGAGTGGGATGAGTTAACCCGCCGCATCGGATTTTGGGTGGATTTAGATCATCCTTACATTACCTATGATAACAACTATATCGAAACGGTCTGGTGGATTTTAAAAGAGTTTTGGAAAAAGGGACTGATTTACCAGGGACATAAAATTCTACCCTACTGTCCCCATTGCGAGACGCCGCTTTCCAGTCATGAAGTATCGCAGGGATACGAAGAAGTTACGGATCCGTCTGTTTACGTGAAAGCCAAAGTCAAAGATAAAGAAAACACATTTTTTCTTGTGTGGACGACGACGCCCTGGACGTTGATCTCCAATGTCGCTCTCGCCTTTAATCCCAAAATCGAATACGTAAAGGTTCGCCACAATAATGAGTATTTAATTCTTGCCCAAGAAAGACTTGGCGTTTTGGATGGCGAGTTTGAAATCGTTGAAAAATACAAGGGTAAAGATTTGGCGGACAAAGAGTATGAACCGTTTTTTGATTTTGTAACGCCGCCAAAACGAGCATACTATACTGTGCTGGGAGATTTTGTCACTACGACCGATGGCTCCGGAATTGTCCATATTGCTCCGGCTTTCGGCGAGGACGATTACCAGTTGGGTGTAAAATATGATCTACCTGTCGTGCAGCCAGTCAATAAAAGCGGTGCCTTTACCGATGAGATTACTCCCTGGGCCGGTCAGTTTGTAAAAGATGCGGACAAAAGCATCATTGCAAATTTAAAAGAAAGAAATGTGCTGTATCGTTCCGAACCGATTGCGCACAGCTATCCCCATTGTTGGCGCTGCCATACGCCACTGCTTTATTATGCGCGAAAATCATGGTATATCAAAACCACGGCTATTAAAGACAAGTTGATCGAAAATAATAATAAAGTCAACTGGTTCCCGCGCGAAGTCGGTCAGGGACGTTTTGGCGAATGGCTGGAGAACAACATCGATTGGGCGCTTTCCCGCGACCGGTTTTGGGGAACACCGCTCCCAATTTGGCGTTGCGAGGATTGTGATGAACAAGTGTGCATCGGCAGCATTGAAGAATTGCAGAAAAGAGCTCCGGGTACACCGGACGATATTGATTTGCACAAACCGGCAATTGACAACATTACATTAACTTGTGAAAAATGTGGTGGCAAAATGGTGCGAGTGCCCGAGGTTATTGACTGCTGGTTTGATTCGGGCAGCATGCCGTATGCTCAATGGCACTATCCGTTTGAAAATAAGGAAAAATTTGAACATAATTTCCCGGCGGATTTTATCTCCGAGGGCGTGGATCAAACGCGTGGTTGGTTTTATTCTTTGCTGGTATTAAGTACATTTCTTTTTGATAAACCGGCGTACAAAACGTGTCTGTCCCTGGAATTGATTTTGGATAAAGATGGTCTCAAAATGTCGAAAACCCGGGGCAATACCGTTTCTCCTTTTGAATTGCTGGATGAACACGGTGCTGATGCCTTGCGCTGGTATTTGCTGACGGTGAGTCCGCCGTGGGTGCCGACCCGATTTGATGCCGATGGTGTTTTAGAAGTCCGACGCAAATTTTTGGGCACTCTTACAAACACCTATTCTTTTTTTGTCATCTATGCCAATATCGACAAGTTTACGTATGATGCATCACAAAGAATTCCCGTGAAAGAACGCCCGGAGATCGACCGCTGGATTTGTTCTTCATTAACGACGTGCACAAAAAATATTACCGACAATCTTGAAAGATTCGATTTAACCAAAGCTGCCCGCAATATTGCCGATTTTGTTGTCGATGATCTTTCCAACTGGTACGTACGCCGATCCAGGCGGCGATTCTGGAAATCGGAAACAGGGCATGATAAACTGTCCGCATTCCAGACACTGTATGAATGTTTAATGACGGTCAGTAAGTTGATGGCGCCTTTTGCGCCATTCATCTCTGAAAAGATTTACAGGAATCTGGCGGCTGATGATAAAAGCAATCCCGAAAGCGTTCACCTGAGTCTTTACCCCAAGGACGGCGAGGCGCCCGTTGATTATCAGGATGAGCTTTTGGAAACGCGCATGGATCTTGTCCGACGAATCGTTTTTATCGGCCGATCACTTCGTAATGAAGCGAAAATTAAAGTGCGACAGCCGCTTTCGAATATTGTTGTTGTGGCAAAAAGTGATAAGCGCAAACATTTGATTCAGGGTGTGGAGCATTTAATTACAGAGGAATTGAATGTTAAAGGCATAAAGTTTGTTTCCGATGAGGCAAGTCTGATCGTCCGCCGGGCGGAGCCGCTGTTTAAATCACTTGGTCCGAAATTTGGAAAAGCTGTGAATAAAGCGGCTGAAGCCATTCGCGCTTTCTCAGATCAGGATATTCAAAGGTTGCTCGACAACGGCCATGAAAGGCTGGTTGTCGACGGACAGGAATCAAAAATTTCTCCTGATGATATTAAAATTGTAACCGAAAACAAACCCGGACTTGTCGTCGATACAGAAGGCGACCTGACGGTTGCTTTGGAAACCGACATCAGCGATGAATTGCTTTACGAGGGATTGGCAAGAGAATTTATCAATCGTGTGCAGAATATGCGCAAAGAAGCAGGATTTCAGGTTACGGACAGAATTGAGATTTGGGTGCAGGCTTCACCGATATTTTATGCAGCGATTGAAAAAATGCTGGCCTATATCAGGAATGAAACTCTGGCCCGGGCTGTTAAATTGGGGGAATTAGACGGGTCTTTTAAGAAAGATTGGAAGATTGGTAATGAGATTGCTTCAATTGGAATTACTAAAATTTAAATGGATTTTATTTGTCCTTTGAAATGTTGAAGCAAGCGTCTATAATTTAATCCGCCTGCATTGCATTAATGCAGACAATCAGGTAGTTGTTGAGAAGGAACGAAACTCGTAGTAATAGTTTCTGGAGGTAAAATGACTGAAAAGCAATTAAATCACTATAAAGAGATTATTCTTGCCAAGCGTGCTGAATTGCTTAAACAACTTGAGCATTTAAAGAGCACCGGCCTGAATACATCGGTAAAGGATGTCTCTGGTGAGCATTCAGCCTACGCGTTTCACATGGCAGACCAGGGGACTGACACTATGGAGCGGGAACAACAATATCTCTTTGCTTCGCGTGAAGGGAACTTTCTTTATCACCTTGACAGAGCGCTGGAGCGCATAGAAAAAGGAGAGTATGGGATCTGCATAAGTTGTGGCAAGGAGATTAATCCTGAACGTCTCGAAGCAGTACCCCATGCACGTCTTTGCATCGAATGTAAATCGCGGGAAGAACTGACAAAAAAATAAAAGACTTGATGAAAAATTTACGCATTTTATGGATTCCTCTGGGTGTTCTCATCCTGGACCAGGCGACTAAATTAACGGTAAAAGCCACAATGAGTTTGTACCAGTCTATCCCCGTTTTGGGTGATTTTTTTCGGCTTACTTTTGTCGAAAATTCGGGGATGGCTTTTGGAATCAGTATTCGGGATAATACGTTTTTTACTGTATTTTCAATTATTGCGAGTATTGCCATACTCATTTATTTGTTCAATATGAGAGGCGAACATATTTACGTTCGTGTTTCAATGGCCATCATCTTTGGTGGTGCTATAGGCAATTTAACAGACCGGCTCATTCGCGGCCGTGTTGTTGATTTTTTTGATTTTGAATTTTTTAATATTCATATTCCGGCCTTCCATTTTCTTTTCGTCCGTTTTCCCGGATACAGCATGACGCGCTGGCCGGTTTTCAACATTGCCGATATGGCCGTAACAATCGGCATGGTTATGCTTTTCATGTTTATTCTTTTGGAAAAGCCGAACAAAGACAAAGTGATCGCCAACGCATCTGAAACGGAAATGATCCGATGACCGGACGATTTCTCTTGACATAATGATGTTTTTTTAGTAGCTTTTTATAACAAACCGAATCGGAAACACAAATTTGCCGGTTCGGTTTGTTTTTTTAGTTTTGGGGGATGTTGCCAAAGATAAAATTAAGAGTATCATGTTAAAAAAGGATAGCAAATGAAGCCTGTTTATCTGTCACCCGAACAGCACGAAAAACTATCGTCAGAATTGCGCCATCTTAAAGCAAAAGAAAGAAAGAAGGCGATTAGCGATATCGCTGAAGCGCGTGAGCATGGAGACCTGAAAGAGAATGCTGAATATGCCGCGGCCAAGGAAAAACAAGTTCTCATTGAAAGAAAAATTGCCCGTCTGGAAGAGACGTTATCCAGGTCCAGGGTTATGACGGAAGACATGATGCGATCCGGTGTTGTCCACGTGGGTGCGCGTGTTAAAATAATTGATGCTCATTCGAATGAAGAAATTATCTATGAAATTGTTCCCACGGCAGAATTCAATACATTTGATCCCGACGCTGTCTCAGCAGACTCACCTGTCGGCAAAGCGCTTATTGGGAAAAAAGTTGATGATATGGTGGAAATTCAGGTTCCTGCAGGAAAAATATCTTATCGGGTCGTAGAAATTCTCTGATTTTGTCAATGGAGTACAGGAACTATTTTTTTTTGCAAGAGGTCACTTTTGGTGGTTGAAAAAGCAATTCAGGTTAAAAGAAAAATGACTCGTGCGGGCGGTTTTATTCAAGCATGAATATTTCCCTTACCGGTAAGTGATGCATTGTTTTTTTTGTAACACCTCACTCTCGGGTGGAGAATCTCGTTCCCAAGCTCCAGCTTGGGAACGAGATTTCTGAAACACTACCGGTAAGTGAGGTATTACTTTTTTTTATAAAATTGTCTTGACAATATTTAACAAATTATGTATGTTAACTGCAACGTTTGCACAAGTCGAGCACAAAACTTTAAGAGCAGAGCGGTCAAGATGTGACTCGGGCAGAATTTATTTTTCTACCGATGGTTTGTGGGGTTCTTTTAAAAAATCGCCAGAATATCAGTCTCGTCTGCTGCAGGTAACGATGCGATAAAAACTTTCAATTATGGCTGGATCGCAATGAGGCTTGTTAATAATAAATTATTGTTTTTGGGCGGGCAGCGAAGGACTTTTTCTATTTTGTTGTTCCAAAACCATTCAGTTGTTCATCGTCATCTAAATCCACACTTCCGGTTCAGCATCAGCCATTCACCTCCACTAGTAAAATCTTATTCTTTCCTAAAATATAATTCGTAATGTTTTTAATAGGAGTTGATATTATGAAAAAAATGTTACTCTATTTCATGATTTTTATTGCTAGCCTTTTGTTTTTCCAGCCGCAGACGTCCTTTTCCGGTGTTACCGGCAAAATACGCGGTATTGTTAAAGACAAAGAAACCGGCGAACCACTCCCCGGTGCCAATGTAATCATTCAGGGAACGAACCTTGGCGCTTCGAGTGCTTTGGACGGAACTTTTATTATTCTGCTTGTTCCGCCGGGCAAACACTCCCTTGAGGCGAAAATGATGGGTTATAATGCCTCGGTTGTGAATGATGTCCAGGTTGAAATAGATCGAACGATTACTGTCAACTTTGCGCTGCAAAGTGCTGTCATTGCCGGCGAAGAAGTTGTTGTCGTTGCGAAAAGAGATTTGGTGAGGTCGGATGTTTCCGCTTCGGAAACAAATCTTAAGGGCGAAGAAATAAAAACCATCCCTTTTGCCAAGCGAGTTGAAGATATGATTGGCATGCAGGCTGGCATCAGCGGAAATTTGGTTGAGGGAGATCTGAAAATCCGCGAAGGAGACTATTTTGAAAATGATGTTCTGGTCGATGGCTATTCTACCACAGACGGCAAGTCCAGCAAACCTTCGTTTCCGGTCAATCAACAGAGCATCCAGGAAGTTCAGGTTTTGCGTGGTGGTTTCAATGCCGAATATGGTGAGGTACGTTCCGGAATCATCAATATCGTAACCAAGGATCCAAGCAACAAGTTTCATCTATCGATTGATTACCGCTATGACCCTGTACGAAACAGACATCTCGGAAGAGATCGCTACAATCCGATTTCCTTTTGGCCCTACCAATTATATGATGG
>Ga0114931_10004955_pt1 | contig 16525 bp, 13 predicted proteins | sample 2SBtaG_FD_89579 | JGI IMG/M metagenome (GOLD analysis project Ga0114931, IMG submission 89579) | Deep subsurface microbial communities from Kolumbo volcano to uncover new lineages of life (NeLLi) - 2SBTROV14_V59a metaG | ecosystem: Environmental > Aquatic > Marine > Volcanic | place: Kolumbo...
AATGGCGGCCTGACGGTCAAACATCGGCGGAAAAAAACGGCCCGGCTATAGGGGTCCAGCAGGCTTTTCTGCGGATCAAAGCGGTGGCCTTCCTTCAGGTTGATCAATGAACCCGGTTCGTTAAGGCGTCTGTGTGGCGTATATTTTCCTGCTCCGACCGACCGCGAGGCGGGTAAAATGAACCAACCGTCCTTTTCTAATTCGCGTAGCGCCTTTAGACAACCGGCCACTTGTTTATTGCCAACGGGGTCAAAGAAATTAAAATGTTCGCAGAGCTTTTCTGAAAACTGGGTTCTGCTCGCATTGCCTGATCGTTCCAAAGTGTGCGTTTAATCTGGTTTTGTTTATTCATGGTGCCACTATACGTGGCACGCAAGGTAATGTCCAGTGCTAGTTATGGGTAATGGGCAGGGCTAGCAGGCACTGCCCTTTACCCTAACCATTCAGGCCGGTGACTTCAACCGGTGCGCCTCCACGAGTATGAAAACTTAATGGGACTGAAAGTTAATAGGACAGCCATGATAAAAGCACTACCCGTTACCGAGTTCAAACCCTTCGCACATCAATTGCAGTATGGTATACCCATACCCCATGATTTGATGGCCGGGTGGCCGATCATTGTTTCGATTAAGATACCCGCCCAGCTTTGCCACCATGGTGACGGCGGCGCCGAGTTCCTTCGGGGGTGGTAGCGCTTTTTATTTAGCGTAGGCCTCGGCGAACGGCATCCGCCCGGATGGCGATGACCGGACAGGTCTACCCTGCCTTACGATAACGACGCATTTTGCGTATACACAACCGATTCGGACGACATAGTTTGCTGACTGAAATACACCACGTACAAATTACCATTCCCCACGGGCAGGGACTCGTCGCAAAGGCTTTTTACTGCCAGCTACTGGACTTAAAGGAAACGGAAAAGCCGGACGCACTTAAGACAAATGGTGGATTTTGGATCCAGTTAGGCAATAGCCAATTGCATATCGGCACAGAAAGCGGCGTGGATCGCAGCAAAACCAAAGCACATATCGCTTATAGTGTAACCGATATTGATATCTGGCGTCGCAAACTGCAAGCCAACTCTATTGAACTGCAAAAGACCCAGCCCATCCCCGGCTTCAAACGTATTACCTTCAGCGATCCTTTTGGCTATTGCATTGAATTGGTTGAAAAAATCATTTAAGGCAAAGCCACTGGCGCTTATATTGTGTCTGTGGGCTGCGTGTGCGAAAATCCGTGTTACTTGCCACCAAGGAGGGAATAGGATGAAAATTGCACTCGGTTGCGATGCGTATGGATTACCTTTAAAGGATTCCATAAAAGAATATCTCATTTACAACAAATACAATCTGCAGGATTTTGGCGTTAACGATGCATCCGATACAACACCATACTACACCACCGCTATTAAAGTCGCCCAACAGGTAAGCCAAGGTGAGTTCGAAAAGGCCATTTTATTCTGTGGCACCGGCATGGGCATGGCGATCATCGCCAACAAACAACCCGGTGTTTACGCCGCGGTTTGCGAAAGTACTTTCGCCGCCGAAAAATCAAGATCCATTAACAACGCCAATATCCTGACCCTTGGTTCCATGGTGACGACCGAAGCCGTCGCCAAAGACATCGTGGATGTTTGGCTGAAAACGGTTTTTACGGTGGGCTGGGATCCGGCGATTCAACAGTGGTTGCAAAACTCCATGAACGATATTGACGCGATTGAAGAAAGCCAATTTGATACGGCATCACATACGCACTAGTACAACACCCGGCAAATAATCAATAAATTGCTGGATGCTGTACATTACGCCCCCCATTTGGCATGCTTGTGCTGGACAAGTGCGGCAGCCGCAATGGGGGGGAGTTGTGAAACGACAACGAAAACAGCGTATCAAACGGAAAGAAGACGAGCCTGGGTGAGGCACGAACCCGGGTTATCAAAAATAAATAGGGTCTTCTCAAGATTTAGTGGGCAACTAGGTATAAATAAATAGGTCATAGAAAACGCAGAAAAACGACCAAGCAGCTTTTTGAACCCACAGGGAAATATTTGTTATTTATTTTTGATAACCCGGGTTCGTGCCTCACCCAGGCTACGGGTTCTGTGTGGTGAATTTGTGTTAATCAGGAGGGGGTAATTGCTGTTTTTGCGTGGGAGATTTCTTGCATAGCAAGTAACCGGCCGCCGTGTTGGCGTTGCGCCTGTATAGTTGCAGTGGCGACGATGATTTGCGGGGTTCTGGTTTGTCGAGGTTCTGTTATATTTCGATCACATTGAATGACAAAATGATGCGGGCCAACGATTGTGCCTATATGCTTCGAACCCGGAATCCGATGCAACCAAATAGCATGCCAATAACGGCGCGCGCGAAAGGAGGTAAGTATGCAAAAAAGCCAAAACGACGATCGACGAACAGTGATTCACGGTGCCGGCTGGAAAAAAAGTTTAACCATCGCAACGGACAAATTCGAGCCCATGGCAAAGGCCATCATGAGTTCACTTGACTCAAAACCCATGAAATATTCCGATCTCGTCGAACGAGTCCGAACCAAATTTAAAAAATATGATGGCTCCATTCCCTGGTATACCATTACATGTATCAGAGAACTGGAGATACAAGGGAAGGTCATCAAGCATACAAAGCCCGTGCGATATTCGAAAGCCTAGCGCCGGTCTGTCACAACCGGCTTTGATTGCCGGCCGTAACCGGCGTCAATTACGAAAAAGCGACCTGTTTTTGTTCGCCCAAATAGTAATGGTGAACGGCGTTCATACCATCATCGAATTCATACACCAGGGGTTTCCCGGTGGGTATGTCCAACTGAGTAATCTGCTCGTCGGATATACGGTCAAAACCTTTGACCAATGCCCGCAAGCTGTTGCCGTGGGCTACCACGAGAAGCCGTTGGCCCTCGCGCACTTTAGGAACCATGGTATCCTGCCAATACCGGTACGCCCTGGCCATGGTGTCCTGCAGGGACTCATGGGCCGGTAATTGCTCGGCGGACAAATTTTGGTAACGTTCGTCATAGCGGGGATGGCGAGTATCGTCGTACTCAATAGCGGGGGGACGAATTGCATAACCGCGTCGCCATTGATGCACCTGTTCAGCACCGTATTTTTGCGCGGTTTCCTGTTTATTCAAACCCTGTAAAGCCCCGTAATGCCTTTCATTCAACTGCCATGCCCGGGTTGTGGGCAGGCTACTGAGGCCCATGGTGTCTTTGATAAGTTGCAGGGTATCGATGGCGCGGCTCAAAAAAGACGTAAACGCCTCATCAAACCGGAATCCGTGGCCAGCCAGAGCGTTGCCCGCGGCAATCGCTTCTTGTTGGCCCAACGCAGTTAGACCTACATCGGTCCAACCCGTAAAACGATTCTCTTCATTCCACACACTTTGGCCGTGGCGGATAAAAACAACCGGTATCATTTTTTACCTCCAATTTATGGTTCAGGTACGCTATTTTAAATGGGCTGCGATGCCTACTGAGTTTATCGAACTTTCAGCCCAATGGTTTAGACGAGCGTCACACCCGACAGTTTTGTAACAAAAATGGCATATTTCAGTTGCGTCTTGACTTTACACTTCAAGCAATCGTTGTGCCACGTCAAGGAACGGCCTTGCATTGGAAGTAATTGGTCGTTTTCTTAGACTTGCATGCTGAGACTCTTTTATCACACCATTATAGACAGCGAACGTGACAACTTGTTTAATATCGTTTTAACTTTAATGTCTCTTTGGCATCAGCTTACTTAACGACGCCATCCACAACAAACGGAATAAATCATGCGTTTGGAACTCATCAGCTTTAAGATCTGCCCTTTCGTACAGCGATCGGTCATAACGTTGCACCATAAGCAAACACCATTTGAAATCCGTTTTATTGATATTTCGGATCCGCCCCAATGGTTCCAAGACATTTCACCGTTTGGCCAGGTTCCATTGCTTAGGGTTGATCACCGCCACACCCTATTCGAATCCGCTGTGATCAACGAGTTTCTTGACGAAATCACGCCCGACAGCCTGCTGCCCTCCGACCCTGTTAAACGGGCTTTGGACCGCAGCTGGATCGAGTTCGGATCAGCCTGCCTGCTAAAACTGAGCGGCATGATACACGCAAAAGAACAAAAAAGCTTTCTAGTCAACCGGCAAGCACTGCAAAAGCAATTTGCCTGGTTGGAAACCATCCTCGGTGACGGCCCGTATTTTAATGGACCGGTACTGTCATTGGTGGATTTCGCCTATGCGCCACTGTTCATGCGCACACAGATGCTAAACCTGGACACTGATCTGCACGACCCTAAAAACACCCCTAAAACAAGCCGCTGGGGTAAAAACCTGTTGCAATTGGCCTGCGTACAGGACTCGGTGGTTAACGATTTTCGGTCCTTGCTGGCAAAGCGTATCGCCAAAGCGCCCTATGCGGCTAAAAAACTATTGCCCGCATTACAAACGTAGAACAAGGGCATGTCCCGGCGATCTGTGCGAGCGGGGCGGGGCATCGGCGGCCATGCTCGATCCAGGATGCTCGATCCAGGGCGAAACGGCCAGTCATAAAAAGAGGCGGGTTGCATCATAGCGCCAACCCGCCTTACGTAGCCAAATCCGGGCCTTACAGCCGGCTTGTAATCAGCGTTGATAATTCCTTATTTTCTTTCATACCCTTGGTTAGCTTATGAATCCAGCGGCTTTGGGTGCGTTCAGGATGCTGGTGTTTGGCCCATAGACGAACAAAATGCCACACCACTTGAGCCTCATCGTGGCCCAGCTTAATCCATTGCTCCAGTAAGACCAACTAGTGCGGTGGAACCGAAAGATCTTGCAACACCTGCAGGGAGGAAACCTGTTGACCGGTTTTGGCGGCATTTACCAAGTTTGCAAGCAAGTCCATACCGGCAATGTCGCCGGCCTGATCCTTGAGTGGTTCGAGTGACTGCTTTTTGAATTTTTTACCCCTTAGCAGGGTCGTGGGCTTAGCAAGCCGCCTTTTTGAGCATTGCGCAGGCGGCGGTACTGACGCTGCTACGCAGGACGGCATAGCGCTTTCACATGCGTCCGCCATGACACTGCCGCTACCGCCCCAACCGGCTGCCAGCATTTGCGGTACCTTCACCAATTCGGGCATATCGGTAGCTTTGTTTTGCCGCTGATCGATCACCAACACATGGGTCTGCTCACAGATTAACTGGTAGCGCAGGGCCAATTGCAGGCGCAGGCTTGAGTCACAAGCTACGTTCTGCATTTTTTGCCAGGCAGCATAGCGCGGCAACACGTCAAGATCATGCCGTTCAAGTCCAACCTGCCGGCACCATTGCTGACCGCCACCTAAACTAAGTTCCAGGCTCACCTGCCCTTGGGGAGGTTTGGCGAAGCGGCCAAACACCACCACAGTATCGCCGTCATAGACCACTTCATGGGCGCGAACCTGTTCCAAGACGGGAACCGGCCAATGGATATGGACGTTGCCCGCCCTTGGAAAATAGATTCGTTTGGCATGACGCACAATATGCTCCGCCATGGACTCGTTGGGAGCCACCAGCTCACAGGCCCCGCCACTGCCAAGCGCAAGATCACGGACAAACCCTTCCGAAACCGCACTGCCGACACCGACACTGAAAATGCGGTGGCCGGAACGACATGCGGCATCCACGATCGTATCGCCCTGCCAAACTTCGCCGTCGGTGATCAACAACACATCGGCGGACCAGTCCGACGTCAAGGTTTTGGGTACCGCCTGATTATAGGCCTGCTGCAGAGCGGCACCTATTTCCGTACCACCCAGATTCGCTTCCAGGCTGTCAATCCAACGAAGCGCCGCGTGTTTGGTGCGCTCACCGGCCGGTAACATGTTTTTATCAAACACATCCGTATGACTGCCAAACGCCAGTAGTGCAAAACAATCCTGGGGACGCAGCAGTTGTATAATTTCGCGTAGCGCGTTTTTCGCCTGCTTGATGGAATCCCCCGCCATGGAACTGGAACAGTCCACGACAATCTTCAGACAGCGGGGCAGACTTTCTTCGATGGCGGGAAAGCGGGGATGAAACGCGGCCATGGCCACATATTCCTCGCCATCGGTGGTCCACACGGCCAGGTTTTTTTGTGCCTGGTCGGCCACCACATTCAAAACAAAATCCCGGTCCAATGCGGCACCTTCCGCGAGACTTACCCGAGTGCCCTCGCCTTCATGCGCAATGCGCACCGTGTGACTCGGTGAGTGCATACGCGCATGTGCCAGCTTGCCCTTAATCAGTAGTTGGAGTGAAAAGCCGTGCTCGACGCCGCTGTTCACCGCAGGCTCCAAGTAAGGCTGCAATCCACTGTCACCGTAGCGAGGCGCGATGACCGTTGGTAGATGAAATCGCATACTGTCATCCTGCCAGGCGTGCAACTGGCAATAGCTGAACACGATATGGATTTTTTCACCCGGCATAAGATTGCCCACATGCATGGTGTATAGGCCGTTATGGGTTTGCTGCAGCATAACAGCGCTGTCACCGTCCACCATGGCGTCTTCATAGCGTTGTTCGGCTTGCTGTTTTTCCACGACCACGCCTTTTAGATAGCGCTCGCCGATTTGCACCTGTAATGATGTCAAAACACTGTCACCGGGCAAAGGGAAGGTATACACCGCTTCGATGTTGTGCGCCAAGTGGTTGGCGTAGGATTGGCGCACCTCGACTTGGGAAAGCATATCGGTGAGTTCACCATTGATATGTACCCCTTGAAGCACCAGTTGTTCACCGCTGCTTGCTTGTAATGTTGTTGCTGGAATACTCATAACTTAACTTATCCTTTGTTGTCGCGCATTGCCGCGAGTATGGATCTAACATGCTGCAATAACGATCTGAGCTGTTCAGGCGCCAGTGCGGACTTGTCCGGATCAATATGCAATTCAACACCGTCTTCAATGATTAAGTGGCTCCAAACCTCTACGCTACCGGCCCGCGGCGGTGCCGGTGGCAGATCGTTTTGCAAACCTTGTTGAATAGATCGGATGCGCTCCAATGACAGACCGGCACGCTGCCAATGCTTAATGGTAAGCAACTGCTCCAAATGCCTGCCGGTATAGCAAGCCGAGCGACCGCTGCCCACCGGCCTGTCCAGCATGGATTCCTGGATGTAATAGCGCACAGTGCGCTTCGGCATCTCGACCAGCGTACAAAGTGCATCCAAACTATAGGTTTTCTCGCTTGTGTCTTTCATGACAGTAGTATATATCAGTTATACTGTCATATTCAAGCGTCATTAAAAAACCCATTTTTCCCATCAAATCAACAAGATAAAGAATAGGCATGCATAACTGCCGGTTAGGCTATAATAGGCGCATGTGCAATAGGATGACGATCAATACCTTATCGATGCTATTGGCGCTGGTCATGGGACTGGCTGGCGGTCAGACTTTGGCTGTCATGGCATTGGACAACGGTTCCGATCAGGCATTGGAATTGGGCGGTTTTCGCGCCGTGGTGATGGAAGTTCTCAGCCGCTATCCCCAACGGGTTTGGCCCAGTAACTTCTTCCCAACCGGTGTCAAAAAAATGCGTGAAACCCTGCACGACGACCAATTGCAAATCGTCATCAACCGTGACGGCATGCACCTGCAGCGGGGTGAACAAAGCAAATTTTTTCCTTATCCTAAAAATCCGGATAAAAGCCCTGAACCGTGGATGGCCTGGAGCTATGCTGTTATAGAATTCCTTCACGGTGTCTACAAGGGATCACAAATCAACGCCCTGGAAGTTCTGCTGCTGGATTCCATGTTGAAATCGCTGGATTGGAAATCCGGTTTTGTCCATGTAAACCGCCAAGTGACCAACGCCGATCTTGAAAACGTATACGGCATGCAGTTCGGTGTCTACCGTAATCGAATTTACGTCGCAGCCATGGTCAAAGACATTGAGAAATTCGATATCGCCATCGGTGACCAACTGGTTAAAATCAATGACGCCGATGTACAGCCTGGCAATTTCAACGCGATCTATCAATTGGCCAGCCGGCAAAACGATGGCAACATTACTTTTACACTTCAATCGCGGCAAAAGGGCCGGCAATACGCCGTGAAATTAACGGGAAAATACAGTAAACCCGTTCCCATCGAAAGCCGGCCCATGGATGGTTATTTGTATATTCGTATTCGTTCATTTGAAATGGACACCCATGATTTTCTGAGATCCATACTGCGCGCCAACAAATCCGGTACTAAAGGATTTATTATCGATCTGCGTGGTAATAGTGGAGGAGTCCTGGAAACCGTTGCCGCCTGTGCCGATTATTTTCTGGATAAAGGTGTCATCTATTACCAGGAAGGCCAAGGCCAAAAAATACTGGCTAAAATCCAGGCCACACCGCGTCGACTGGTACGCCAGCCCGTGGTGGTATTGATTGACCAATTTACCGCCTCCGGCGCCGAGGTTTTTGCCGCCGCCCTCGCGGAAAATCATGTTGGCTCGTTGATCGGTACGCGCAGTAACGGTTACGGTCTGGTTCATACCCTGATCCCCTTACCGAACGGTAATATATTGAAGACGGTTACCAGCCGCTTACTGACACCCGACAAACACGCTATCGGTACCGGCGTCAAACCAAGCTATTGCACCAGCCACCCGATCGACCGACAAAACATCGATCTTAACAAGCTGCATGCCGGACCCTGCCCCGCACGGCTGGGAGCATCCCCCATGGATCTGCGTGTGGCAAAAAAAGTACTTACCGGCGGCCGGTAGCTGTTACGCACGATTTGGCGGACAGAGAACGCATCGGAAGATTTCAGTAGTGCTTTAGCTCCACCCGTTGTTCGCCGAAGGCAGGAAAAGCCGCGGGCATTTCCACATGATAGCCTTGAATGTAGTCGACACCCAGTTCTTTAAGTTTCTCTTGCGTGGCGGCATCTTCGACGAATTCGGCAATGGTTTGCATACCCATCACATGGCCGATGTCATTGATGGCCGCGACCATGGCGGCATCCATGGGATTTTCGGCGATGGTTTTAACAAGCTTGCCGTCAATCTTCAAATAGTTCACGGGCAAGTCGCGCAGATAGCCGAATGATGATAAACCCGAACCAAAATCATCCAACGCAAATAAACACCCTATCCCCCGCAACTCCTGCATAAGATGGGTCGCGCGGGGCAAGTGTGAGATAGTGGCCGTTTCGGTGATCTCAAAACAAATCTGGCTGGGTAGGATGGCAAATTGATTTAGTTTCTGTTGGATATAACCCAACAATTCATCGTCACTGAGCGAAGCACCGGATAAATTGATGTCGATAAGAAAATTTTCCTGGGCGTGCCGGACCTTGAATTTAGCGAAACCGGCAAAGGTTTTCTCAATCACCCATCGATCGATGGCCGGCATTAGATTGAATCGTTCGGCGGCCGGAATAAAGGCGCCCGGATAGACCAATTCATTCTGCTCATCAAGCAGGCGAATTAGAATTTCCACATGGGTCATAGTCGACTCACCCCGGCAGGGTTTGATGGACTGGGCGTGCAAGACAAACCGTCCACTCTCCAAGGCCGTGGTAAGACGTGACACCCACATCATTTCACTGTGACGACGCAGTAATTCCTGGTCGCTTTCCTTGTATGCATGAACTCTGTTGCGACCGGATTCCTTGGCCGCATAGCACGCCATATCCGCGGCGGCCAACACATTGGCCATGCTCTCGGACTTGGCATGAATGGCCACAACCCCGATACTTACACTGACGTCAAAACTGCGATTCTGCCAGACGAACCGAAAATCACGGATTAAATTACGTAACTCTTCGGCAATCTGCAAAGCGCGTTCCATGGGGCAATGCTCCAACAGCACGCCGAATTCATCACCACCCAGACGAGCCAGCGTATCCCTGGCGCGCATACGTTGTTGCATCAACTGACTCAAGCGGGATAATAATTCATCCCCGGCATAGTGCCCACAGGTGTCGTTGATTATTTTGAACTGATCCAAATCGATATAGAAAAGTGCATGCTGAATATCGCCGTAAGCATGAGTAATGGCCCTATTTAACCGTTGTTCAAACTCGTGGCGATTGATCAGGCCGGTCATTGAATCATGGGTGGCCTGCCAGTTTAATTGTTTGGCCAGTTTTCGTGACTCCGACACATCGTGCAATACCAGTACACATCCGGTTTGCCGGCCCTGCCGGTCGCGAATGGGTGCCGCGGTAATTTCAATGCCGACTTCGTCGTCATGGGCGTTTACAATGGAGTATTCCCCACCCATGCGAACCACGTCGTCCTTCTCCAAACATTCGACAACCGGACTGGCGAAGGCTGCAACCTGATCTTCGCCCACAAAGCTGACAATATCGTCGATGTGCTTTCCCATGCAATCGGTGCTGCTCAATCCCAGCAGATTTTCCGCGGTGGGATTCACATATTGAACATAGCATTGCGCATCGGTGGTGACGACGCCGTCACCGATGGATAACAGGGTAACCTCGGCATGCTCTTTAGCGTAATACAGGGATTCTTCGGTTTCTTTAAGACTGGTAATATCATAAACGGCACCGTGAATCGTTGAATCTTTGCGACCACCGACAAACACCATTTTGCATAAATTATTAACCCATTTAATTTCACCGTTGGCCCGCTTGATGCGATAAATAATGGAACTGCTGTGCGGGGCACGGCTCACGATGTCGCGCATGGCCTGTTTAAAGCGATCAAGGTCGTCACGATAAACGATGCCATCCCACGTTAACCCGCCATGGAAAAACATGTCGCAGGGATAGCCGGTCATTTCCTCGACTTTACCATGCATCAAACGCATTTGATAGGTATGGGGACTGCACTCATAAGCAATACCTTGAAACTGCTCGAGAAATACCCGGTAACGTTGTTCACTTTCGAGCAATGCCGAATAGGCTGCCTGCATTTCCGAGGTCATGGCATTAACAGCGTAGACCACATCATCCAATGCATCCGCTGCTTTTTGATCGCGGGTTACGCGATCTAAAACAAGCTTTTCACCGGCATGCGGAAACTCCATGCATTGCAGATAAGCGGCTATACGGGTTAAGTGCCTGGTGATAATGCGGTGGAAAATAAAGAATATGAACGTTGCCACCAAGAACGTTTTGGCGGCGTTGCTGACCAGGATTTGCAGTGCCCGACCCCATAACCGATTATAGACTCCTTGCAGGTTAGCTACGATATACAATTTTCCCACCTCGATATTACGATCGCGATGGCGGAATACCATTGGCAATACGCGGGAAATGGTGTTGGCGACAGCCGGTTTCCCCGCCTGTGCCCAAACCTTGTCACCTTCCTTGACCGCCACATACTGCATGTCGCGCATACGTAATATGCCGTCCAGGTGAACTTGCAACTCGGATTGGTTGGTGGCCCAAAGTGTATGGGTTAAAACCGGCAAATGAATAAATTGGACTCGGGAAATGGACTGTTCAATGGCATGCACGTCACTGCGATAATCCATATACAGTTGGCCCGCCGATATCATAAGCGTCACCACCGAACTGAACATGACGATAGCCACGATCAGTCGCCGCGCCAGGGGAGATACTATTTTACCGGCGGCATGAATCATGGTGATATCGTAGTCAGTACCGTAAGTTTTTTCCGGTACAACTGATCATAGAAACCGTTTACTTTTAATTCACGCAACGATTCGGCAATTGCCGGCACCAGGGAACGATGTTTTTTATGCAGGTAAATATACATGGGCTTGACGGCAAAGGGTGGATCGATAACGTGAACATTGGCTAGACGGTGGTTTTTTATCAGGGCTAAGCCCAGCCACTTGGCATACAATACGACATCGACCCGATCTTTATCCAGCAAACTCATAAGCTGATCCTTACCGGCGACAGCCATGGCTATAGGCACATGAACTGTATTGCTTTCAAATATTTTCCACCCCCGAATATAGGCCACGCTGCTGGAATCCAAGTGACGCCACAGCCCTCCTTTCAGGCCATGTCGACGGGTAAAACCGACAAAATGCATGTCAAATATCTTTTCTGGAACACGCATCAAGTTCGGGTAATGATGCTCCATGCCCTTTATTCGGCTTAAGTCACCATCCTCTATACCCGCATTGGCATTGAGAAGTGCTCTTTCGGCGGGTAATCGAATCAGTGAAAGTTCGATTTCAGCATGCTGAAAGGCCCGACCGACAAGAATATCTAGAAACCCATCCTTTTCAGGTGTTGTGAGGGGCTCACCGGTGGGATCATTCAACACTAAAATTTTCGGTGAGGCATAGGTTCCGATCGAGAATGCCACGGCGAGCAACAGAATGACATAGCGCATATCACCCCTTTGCCAATCGGCGAATTTTTAAACATTACCCCAATCCGGGTAGCCATACAAGCTTTACACACCCGGCAGTCCTATTAAAAGCCAGCGACGGGCGGGCTGAATAAGGTCAAAACCAACGCGGTCTTACAACAAGCAATTTTCACGGCGAAACCCTGAACTCGCCGCCGACCCAATGCGCACCGTGCCACTTACCCATGGTATTGGAGAGTTGGAATGGTTCGCGCGGATTGAATAAGCGGCTTATGCCGAAATCACGCGGCGGGTACCCGCCGTAAAATATTAATGATGATTACTGCGCGGCACAATCATGTCAGCTTGCTATATCATGCATTTGATGGGGGGACCCAGGGTGATATAGCGCCGAAGGCGATGGACTACATTTCCGTCGGGGGTGAATAATTCGGATCGTTCGGATTTTTAAATATAAAATTAAATTCTCCCTGGCCAAGATCCACGTAGTCGATTTCCATGCCCTTAACCAAAGGCACCGTGTCGGCGCCCATAACGACCTGAATGCCCGCCACTTTTATTTCCACATCCTCGTCCCGGCCACGGTCATCAAACCCCATGGCATACTGCAAACTTCCATCATCCTTCTTCAAACAGGCAATACGCATGGCCAACCCTTCCATTTTTCCCTGCCGGGCTGATTGGCGAATTTGATCGGCCGCGGCCGGGGTAATAGCGATGAGTTCTGTGCGCTCTGACATATGTTTCCCCTACAAGCCGGCTGAGCGTTTGCTTGCGCCGGATTTACATTGCTGAATAAAGCGTATAAAACGGGTTGTCCAGTGGTTACGTTGCGTGTCGCGCAAATGACTGTAACAAGCCAGCACGTTGTTCACCATAACACCATCATATTTTCCGGAAATGCCAAAGCCCCGCTGTACTTTGTACGCGTACCGAAACGATGGATCCCTATTGACCAGACTGGAATAGTGAAATTCATGGCCGACAATTTCTTCGCCTTGTTCACTCGGCCAAGGGTGATGTACCGTTTCGCTTAACCGAACATAGCCCCGACCTTGCGGTTTGTCGTGCATCACCACATCGGCGCCAATACAGCCAACCATTTCAAAGGTTTCGCCTTGCCACTGAATACTTCGGCTAAGGTACATCAAGCCGCCGCACTCGGCATAAACCGGCATGCCGTTGTGAACTGCCTCGGCAATGGCCGAGCGCATGGCACGGTTCGCCTGCAGTGGTTGCAAATGGGTTTCAGGAAATCCACCGCCGATAAACAGCGCGTCGGCCCTTGGTAAACGCTGATCGGTCAAGCTATCGAAAAATTCAAGCTCCGCCCCCTGACGCCGAAGCGCGTCAAAATCGTCCGGATAGTAAAAACCAAACGCCCGATCCTTGGCCACGGCGATGCGCAAAGGTCGCGACATGCTGATTGCCGGTGCTCTACTGTTGATTGCTTGAACTTGACCAATTGTCGCCGCGCTTCCGGCAATTGCTTTAATAGCGCGTAAATCCACCTGCGCGGCAACGGCAGCGGCGATGTTTTGGATCAATTGTTCAGCTTGGGGTGTTTCACTACTCGGCATCAGCCCCAAGTGCCGCTCCACCAGCGCCAACGACGGATCACGGTGAACAGCCCCGACCACCGGGACATGGGTATAGTGCTCAATGACCGCACGAAGTTTGCTTTCATGCCGGCTGCCGCCCAATTGATTGAGAATGACACCGGCGATATGAATGGTCGGCTCAAATGCCTGATAACCCAATATCAACGGCGCAATACCTCGGGTCATGCCCCGCGCATCAATCACCAACACGACCGGCACACCCAGTAAACGGGCCAGTGCGGCATTGCTGTTGCTGCCATCCAGATCCAATCCGTCGTAAAGACCCTTGTTGCCTTCTATCAGGCATATATCCGCGTCCGCGCCCCGGCTGCTAAAGACTTGGCTGATTTCCTGTCGTGATTGGGTATAAAAGTCCAGGTTATAACAGGCCCGGCCCGTAGCCTGAGCCAACCACATGGGATCTATGTAATCGGGGCCCTTTTTATATGCCTGAACCGTGCTATGACGGTCACACAGGGCACGGCATAATCCCATGCTTAGGGTGGTCTTGCCCGATGACTTATGGGCGGCGGAAATAAAAAGATGGGCCATGCGTTAACAACCTGATTTTGTCAGTCGGTGGGTCATTACCGGGATTCCGGATTTTAACGCCGACACAACTCCCGACGTAAAATAAAATCGGCAAAACCCGCCCCGATACGGATCGGCCTTGACTACGCGGCTTGCGCCTGCGAGGGTTTGTGGTGGGGATCCACATCGGCGTCGGCCAGCGATACTGGCATGATTCTGAAAAGTTTAATGCCCAATGTGACCATCACCAATGCCAGCGCGACGCCACCCAAACCTAATAATATTTCCGGCGCGGTAGCGGAATAGGCGTTCACCTCACCATCGGCAAATAGACTTTTCACCACTTTACCCGGGAAAATCTGCAGTGGGTAGGCTTGTCCGGCAATGATAATTACATACATTTGTGCCAGCCCGCCAACAATGGCCAATACACTGGCGGTTGTCACCACCTTGACAGACCGGCTCCAGCCGGGGTGCAGCAACATAGCCAAAGGCAACACACTGCCGATGACAACATGTCCGACCCAGAATACCGTGGTATAGATGCCACCGTCGAAAAGGACAAAATTAGCATATTCATTGCTGGCGGTATAATACAGTTTTGTCAAATAAAACACCGCGGTCATATACAGCACAGCGGCAACAAAAACCGCCAGCAGCCGTTTTAATCGGCGGATCACCTCACCGCCCAGTACAATCCCACTACCTTTGCAAATAGCCGCCAGCGCCACCAGATAGGTGGCCGTGCCGAAAGACAGCGACATGATGATAAACATCGGCGCCATCATGGCAAAATCATACGATGTACGAGCGACCAGGAAACCAAATATTAGCCCGGTACCGGAAGTCAGGACCAGACGAGCGATAAACGCGGCCCAACCCGCCACCGTGCTGTATTTGTTCATTTTCGGTTCCAGCATAAACCACAGATAGATCGCCGAAAATGCCATAAAAACAGGATACAGAATAACGTTCCAGGCAAACACTGAAGTCGGGTTGAGGTGATTGGGATCGACAATGATCATAAACACCTCGATAAACGGCCTGCCCAAATCCAGTACCAGCACCATCAATCCGCCGGCCACCAACCCCAACGCCAGCAGGGCTGACAACCTGGCCATGGGCTTGTAAATGGATTGCCCGAATACCGACGCCACCGACGCCACGTTTAAGGCACCGGAAGCGGCCACGATTAACCAAACCGCAAACACATGAGGCATTCCCCATACGATTTGATTGTTCATACCCGTAATATAATGACCGTTGAATTCCATATAGAAACCGGCCGCCACACCCGCCAGCAGCAATGCCACTGAGAAAACCAGCCATGCATAATAGGCCTGACTGCTCCCTGCTATTTCCTGATAACGTAATTTTTTCATGTTATACCAAACCCTGGTAGCGCACGCCCAGATTCAATCCCAAATCCGCGCGCAACTCGATACAGCCGAACTTATACAAACGTTTGGAAATATCACTGTTGGGATCATTAAGATTGCCGAACAGCATGGAATCGTTTTCCTTACCGCAGGCTTCAACACAGGCGGGTGTGGGTGTTTCATCTCGGTCGACGCGATGAACACAAAAAGTACAACTTTCCACCGTGCCCTTACCCCGCGGCGAATGGGATTTCTGGTCATGCAGGTGTTCATGCACAAAAGACCGGGCTTTGTACGGACAAGCCATCATGCAATAGCGGCAACCGATACAACGGTGTTTATCCACCAGAACAATACCGTCGGACCGCTTAAAGGAGGCACCGGTAGGACAAACATCCACACATGGCGGGTGCTTACAATGTTGGCACAACAACGGTAATTCCTGAGCTTGGTGGGTTTGCTTGTCTTCAACGGTAACTTTACGGATCCATTGAGGATCGGTCAATGGCCGATGATGACCGGTCAAACCATTTTCATCATTACAGGCTTTGACGCACACATCGCAGTCTTCGCAATGGCTGGTATCAATCAACATGCCCCATCGTACCGTGGAACTTGCGGGCTCATCGGCAGGCCTGGCCTGGGCAACTTCATACAGAAATACGCCGGGCGCCAGAACCAGCCCCGCGGCACCGGCGGCACCGGCTAAAAACTGCCGCCGGGATTGATCGGGTGCGTCACTGTATGCATCA
>Ga0114931_10004956_pt1 | contig 16523 bp, 15 predicted proteins | sample 2SBtaG_FD_89579 | JGI IMG/M metagenome (GOLD analysis project Ga0114931, IMG submission 89579) | Deep subsurface microbial communities from Kolumbo volcano to uncover new lineages of life (NeLLi) - 2SBTROV14_V59a metaG | ecosystem: Environmental > Aquatic > Marine > Volcanic | place: Kolumbo...
CGAGCTTTCTTCACTACGAGCTTTCTTCACTACGAGATAGTGCCGTTCAGAAACTTCGGATTGCCGTGAGTCGATCTGGTTGGATATCGAGAATTTTATCGAGAAGCATTGCTTCCACGGACCACATCGATTCTCGACTCAAGTTGCAATACTTGAGTTCTTTGCCAAGGTCACGAGCCTTTTTGTTTTTGGAAGCGAGAAACCCCATCGCCAGCGAGTTCCAGAACTTAATTTGCGAAAAATCGATCACGATTTTCTCCTGTGGAATCTCTGTCAAAAGTCGATCGACCGTGGCGGATGCTTCCTGAATCTGCTCGAAGCGAAAAATGTCCTCGTTCCTGACGGTGATCACCGAGATAAAATCGGTGGTCTCGATCTCGAACCAGTCGTGCATATTTTTCTCGTTACGGTTTCATTTCCGGGATTGATTCTCAGCTACGCCCAAGTAATGTAACGTCTTCTTTAATATCTCGGAAGCGAAAGGTGCCGCGACCGTGCCCCCGTAATGATGTTGACCACCCTTCGGTTCGTCCACAACCACCAAAACGAGAACTTTGGGATCATCGACGGGAGCACCGCCGATGAACGAGCCGACGTGCAATGTATGAGACATTTTGCCCGTTTGGGGATCGGGCTTTTGGGAAGTCCCCGTTTTGCCGAAGACTTGGTAATCCTCGAGCCTTGCTTTCCTGCCGGTACCGCGTGTGATGACTTCCCGCATCGCTTCCTTGACCAGCCAGTCGCATGACTCGCGCGAAGCAACACGCGAGACCGTCTGCCCGCCGATCGATTTAGTTTGCTTGTCGTTTTCGAGAGTTTTCAGAACCAGCTTAGGGCTGAGCCATGTTCCGCCGTTGGCGATAGCGGCGTGTGCCATCACAAGTTGAATCGGCGTCACGGCAATTTCCTGCCCCATCGGAATAGATCCCGTCGAATAGCCGGTCCAGTCTGAAAGCGGTCTCAAAATACCGAATTGCTCGCCGGGTAGTTCGCACCCCGTCGGACGACCGAAACCAAATGCAACGGCGGCCTCATAAAGCAGAGGGTTCCCCATCCTCTCTCCGATTTTCGCCATTCCGATATTACTCGACTTGACCAGCACATCCTTCAGGCTGAGTTCTCCATAGGAATGATGGTCACGGAGAAGTCGTCTACCCATGCGGTATCGTCCGTGCTCGCATTGGAATGTTTCATCGACCCCAAAAATATCATGGTCCAGCCCCCATGCTACGACGAACGGTTTGAACGTCGAACCGGGGGGATACATCGACGAGAGACACAGGTTGGTCCAGTTCGCCTCGTCAAATGATTTGGGATTGGAATAATCGACCGTAGGACGCGAAGCCATCGCGAGGACTTCACCAGTCTTCGGTTCGACAACCACGGCCGAGCAACCCAAGGGTTTCCATTTTTCGACGATGCGGTCGAGTTGATCTTCGGCAAAAAGCTGGATCACCGAGTCGATTGAGAGCACGATCGATTTTCCACGTTTCGGCATGCGTTCGGCTCGATCGAGAATGTGGATGATTTTGCCACGAGCATCGCGAATCATCGTCCGCTGACCGTTGACGCCTCGCAATTCGCCATCACGAGATTCTTCGATACCTCCTCGACCTTTGCCATCGATGTCGCGATAACCGATGACATGGGCGGCAAGTTTTCCCTGCGGATAAACCCGGACATATTCTTTTCGGAACCCCCAGGTTCCTTCTTCGAGTTTCAGTTTTTCGATCGCCTCCACTTCAGTTTCTGCAAGGCGACGTTTCACCCAGACGAATTTTTTATTTTTCTGATGGTAGATTATTTTCGAGAGCGTCATGACGTCGAGTTTCAATATTCCGCTTAACTTCTGGGCGAACGATTGCGGATGATCGATGCGGCTGGGGTCGATCCAAAGGCTTTTCGCTGTGATCGTCGTCGCAAGCAATCGACCTCGGCGGTCGAGAATTTCTCCAGGTCGTGAGGGGATTTCTTCAACGACCAAATGTTGGCGGCGAGCATACGCGATCAGTTCTGCGTGTTCGAAATGTTGTAGCTGCACTAATCTTGCGCCGATTCCAGTTGCTACCAGAAGAAAAGCCGCACCGACGAGTTTCACTCGAGGATCGGCATGACAAGTTCGTTTTTCGGCAAGAGCCTGCATGATGGTTGTTACTTTTGCAGTTGGGGTTTCCGTTCTAATGACGGAGCGGAACCAATTTGGGAGGAATGACCCACTCGCGGAAGTAGTGGACTTCGAGTAAAATGCGAGTTTCTACGCTCGCTTAATCGTTCGGGGGTGCTCAGCGATTCGGCGAGCAAACGGCTGCGCACTTCCTGTTCCTTGAGGATATCGAGACGAAAGTGCTGTCTGCTGATAGCGCGGTGTAAATCGAGACAACGTCTTTCCCAAAGATTACCCACAAGTCCGATGAAAACGACAAAAACGAGGACGCTCAAAAAGCGGAATGTCATACCAAACTCGAGTGAAGGAACACGAAGAAAAAACCCCGGCTCTTCGAAACGGATTCAAAGTCCTCCGTCTGCTCTACGCAGTTGGGGTGTTGTGATGCAACCGGTACCTCTCTTATCGGATTTCGCGGAAATCCTGCACAATTCGGACATTGCTGGCATCGGAGGGGAGACGCAATTCGATGCCGATTTTTAGATTGTTCGGGTTTTTCAGAATCTGCCGGTTCATCTCGTAGATTTGAATCCAGCGGGAAGAACGCCCCAGATGTTTTTCTGCGATTTGGGTTAATACATCGTTTTTGCCAGTGCGATACATTGGCTGGCCGTTGGAGCCGCGGAAATAACCGGATTTCACAAGGGGAGAGCGATTGCGATTGTTGCTGGAATTGCCCCCTCCCGAAATATATTTCCTGAACCGTCGATTCAATATCTCTTTGGAAGGGATCAACACGATCATTCCTTCGCGCATTTTCTTCGGATTTGAAATACGGTGTTTGTTGTAAGCTTCCAAAGCACGGAAGTAACGTCCTGCCTGGTAATACTTTTTCGAGATCTTCCAGTAATTGTCTCCGTTTGCGATTTTATGGTACCGGGGTCGATCCGTAGAAAGAGGCAGAGGTGCGGTAGGTTGCGATTGACGGTAGCGGGAACCGTTCGACGAATTGTTGTCGGAAGCATCGTAACCGTTTGCAGGTTTGCTCGTCGAATTGAAGTTCGACGATTCAGGTTGGTGGCGATTGCTTCGTGAATTTTGAGCAGTGCTGGTTGGTCGATACTCACCAAATCGGTTGTCCTGATTTTGGTTCGTAGCACGATTCGTTCGAGTGTTGGAATCTTGCGAGTTCCAGTCGCTCGAGTCGGTCTTGTTGTTCTGTGTGAACCGATCGGGTTTGGAGCCGGTTTCGAATCCCGCGGTTCTCGTTTCGGTTTTTTCGAAATCTTTCTGGTTATTCTCTCTCACGGGTTTAGAGAATTCGTTCCGTTGTTCGGTGATTGCACTGTCCGTCTTTTCCGAGTCGTGCTGGAACGATTCACGATCGGTTTGCGGAGGATGTTCGTCGTGAGAATCCTGCTTCCCAAGAAATTTTGCAGATTCTGTTTCGGCGAGAGGTTTGTCGGAATTCGTTTGCGGGTCGGCACTCTCGCGATTTCCAAACGGATTCCCGCCGTTCTCGTTTTGGTCTTCGGTTTCGTTGTTCGATTTCGAAGTGCGATTCGGATGATCGTTCGTGTCATTTCCTGCAAAAGGATTCGAAGCCAGCGATTCACCATTCTGGGAGAGATTTTCAGTCCCCGTGTTGTTCGACTGATCGCCGACCGAATTCGTATCGGGTTCCTGTTGCGACTGTGCTGCGCTTTCACCGAAGGGATTCGAATCCGAATTCACGCTCGGCAATGACGTGAATTCGTTTTCCTGCGGTTCGCCCGGTTTCTCGGTGCTTTCTTCGTTCAAAACGACCGGTTCGTTTTCGGTTGAATTTCCTGAGCCGAATTTATGATATCCCAAGTAACCCAAAACGCTTCCGATGACGACGATTATGGCGAGTCCCATTTTCGCTTCTTTCGAAAATCCCGAATGCGAATCTTCGAAGCTCCATTCGTCGTCGTTCGGTTTTTTCTTTTTTTCGTTTTCGGACATGGCAATCACTTTTTCCTTGCTGCCCGCAACTTGGCGGTTCGGCTGCGTGGATTGGTTTTGATTTCGATTTGACTGGCCTGGACGGGCTTGGACGTGAGTATGTCCCATCGGTTTTTATCCCGAAAATGTTGTTTGACGATTCGATCTTCCAACGAATGGAAGGAGATGACGGCGACGATGCCGCCAGACACTAAGGAATTGGGAATATCGTTCTCTAAGGCTTGGATCAGTTGGTCTAACTCGTTGTTGACTGCGATTCGCAGTGCCTGAAAAATTCTGGTTGCGGGATTCTTTTCCGATTTTTGTTTTGCCGATTTTGGGATCGCGGCAACGATGCAACCCGCAATGTCTTTTGCAGACCGCAATGATCGATTTCTTCGGGTTTCGACGAATCGTCTGGAAATTATTTTGGAAAATCGTTCTTCACCGTATTCCCGAAAAAGGATTTCCAATTGTTTTTCTGTCGAAATTTCTAAAAGTTTCCAGGCTGGTTGTCCCTGGCTGATGTCGAATCTCAAATCGAGATCGCCGTCGGATTCGAATCCGAACCCGCGACTTTCGTCGGCAAGTTGGTCCGACGACAATCCCAGGTCCAACAAAACCCGATCAACCTTCGCGATTTGCTGCTCTTCCAACACAGAAGTGAGATTTGCATAACTCGACGCAACAAGTCTGACATTGGAAAAACCTTGCAAGACCTCCGATGCGAGATTGAGCATCATCGGGTCACGATCCAGCCCCAGAAGAATGCCTTTGGAACCAATTTGTTTTAATATCTCTCGGCTATGACCGCCCGCTCCCACGGTGCCGTCTACAACGCTCTCACCCGAATGTAAATCGAGAAGCTCCAGAACTTCTCGAACTAAAACGGGACGATGAATCGGGAACACTTTGGGAGGATTATCCATCGAAGATGGAATGTCGTTTGGAAGTGAAATATCAGCCAACAGCCGGTGGAATTGAGAAAAGGAGTCGACTTGAATGAATCGGAAAATCAAGCGGAACAATCGCTTTTCACCTTCCGAAGGGCGTGTTTCATAAGAAGAAACCGCGTTTGAATCAAGGCCAATTTTAATCCATCTTCCGGGTGAAGAGTCCCCTTGAAAACCGTGTCTCCGATTGAGTTGTAAGTCTTTTTGAGGCAGTCGCTTCCGCCGGAAAGCTCGTTTGTTTATAATCCATCGACAGATGTGAGATTGGAAAAATCGAGGTCTTTTCACACACTTGACCAGCTTATTTGAAAGAGGAGACAGCCATGTCCAGAAAAATTGTACTTGTAAAGATGACTTGTCTTGTGTTTGTTTTTGCCATTCTTGGGAGTTCTCCCACGTTTGCGCAGGATGGGTCGGGATTCATAAAAATCTTCGATGGGAAAACCCTGAAAAACTGGGATGGAAATCGGAAATTCTGGAAGGTCGAGGACGGGACAATCACCGGTCAGACGACAAAAGACAATCCGCTGAAGTCAAATACTTTCATCATCTGGAACGGTGGCAAGGTGAAAGATTTTGAACTCAAACTCGAATATCGCATCGTGGGGGGGAACTCTGGAATTCAGTACCGCAGTTTCAGAATCCCCAACCAAAAATGGGTGATCGGTGGTTATCAGGCTGATTTTGAAGCAGGCGATGTCTGGTCCGGCGCATTGTACGGCGAACGTTTTCGAGGGATTCTCGCAAAAAGAGGTCAGCGAACAAATCTCGTCAGACGCAAAAATGGCAAATTCAAAGTCGAGGTCACCGGTTCGGTAGGAAAATCCGCAGACATTCAAGCTAAAATAAAGAAAGAAGATTGGAACGAATATCATATCATTGTGAGCGATTACAGTTTCATTCATAAAATTAACGGTATTACCACGATCAACTCATACGATAGTGACCTAAAACGGAGAAGATCCGAAGGGATTCTGGCATTGCAACTCCACGCCGGTGCCCCCATGAAAGTCCAATTCCGTAACATTCGTCTTAAGGATCTAAGCCCCCTCAAAAGACTGGGAGTCCCTTTGCCGATGACTGCCTCATCTACTAAGGGAATTGGCAGCAGCAAGACTAAAAAAAAACGAAAAAAATAGTTCTGATCGCAGGACATAAAAGCCACGGATTCGGTGCTCACGAACACAAAGCGGGTTGTCTGTTATTGGCGAAGGCGCTCAACGAAAGTGGCTTGCCTGTTCGTGCGGAAGTCGTCACCGGCGGTTGGCCCAAAAATTCCAGCGTTCTTAGTGATGCCGACTCGATCGTCATCTATGCCGATGGCGGTGGAGGTCACCCCTTCAACAATCATCTTGCTGAAATAGACAAGTTGATGAAAAAAGGCGTGGGGCTGGTTTGCATTCATTATGGTGTCGAGGTACTCAAAGGAAAATCGGGAGATGCGTTCCTCGATTGGATTGGCGGGTACTTCGAAGCCAACTGGTCGGTGAACCCACATTGGTTGGCAAACTATCGCAAATTCCCCCGTCATCCGATCACTCGCGGTGTCAAACCGTTTCGCATTAACGACGAGTGGTACTACCACATGCGATTTCGAAAGAACATGAAGGGCGTGACTCCTATTCTTACCGACCTGCCTCCCCAAACCACGCTGCGAAGAAAAGACGGCCCGCATAGCGGAAATCGATTCGTCAGAGACGAGGTCGCCAAGGGAGTTTCTCAGCACATGGCATGGGCCTATCAACGTGCTGAGGGTGGAAGGGGTTTTGGTTTTACCGGCGGACATTTCCATTGGAACTGGGGACACAACGACTTTCGCAAACTGGTGTTGAACGCGATCGTCTGGACTGCGAATTCGAAAATTCCCAAGGACGGCATCCCTTCCAAACCTCTCACCGTCGAAGACCTGCTTGCCAACCAGGATTATCCCAGACCGAAAAACTTCAACAAGGCTCGCATCCAAAAGATGCTCGATGAGTGGAATCGACAGAAAGAGACGACAAACTGATCGACACAAAACAAATCCCCGGAATCTTGAAGATTCCGGGGATTTTTTCGTCATGGTCAGTCTTCAACTCGATGACTCTACGAGATGCACCTGAGAGAAGCGTTTCAATCGAGCATGCAAAATTGCATGTGGGAATGATTTTTTAGTAGCCTGCTTTATAGGGATTGAAATCGATAACCAATACCTCGGACAGTTTCGATCAATCCGGCCCGATCTTCCAACTTATATCTTAAAGCTCGAATATGCACGTCGATGGTTCGTTCCATGGCATTGGCATCTTCACCACGACACACATCCATCAATTCGTTCCGTCGGTAAGGTCGCCCTGGCTGTTTTGCCAAAGTCCAGAGTACTCGAAATTCCGTAGGAGTGAGTTGAAGTTCGTTGCCATCCAGTCGAACGACGTGATTGATCCGGTCGATATAAATTCCCCTGGTTTCGATCACGTCTGAGGAAGATTTCATTCCCATGGGGCGTCGTAAGAGTGCTTTGATGCGATGAATTAGTGGTTTGATTTTGAAAGGTTTTGTCACATAATCGTCGGCCCCCATGTTAAAGCCGACAATCTCGTCTAACTCTTCGCTTTTCGCAGTGAGCATCAAAATGGGAATATCCTGGGTAGCGGTGTACGACCGAATTTGACGACAGACCTGCAATCCGTCGACGACGGGTAACATTAAATCCAGAATAATCAGATCGGGTAAACTCGCCTGGGTTTTACGAATTCCTTCCTGGCCATCTCTGGCTGTAATCACGTGAAACCCTTCCTGCTCAAGGTTGTAGGTTAGCACCTCGATAATCGCGATTTCGTCTTCGACAATAAGAATGGTTCGATCTGACATATTAGTAAGTCTACGACAATTTGCCTTCTTTGAAACTGTTTTCTTTGTGACCTTGATGCCTGATGATCGTTCCTTCGACCAAATAGACGACATCTTCTGCAATATTTGTTGCGTGATCGGCAACCCGTTCAACATGTCGCGATGCGGAAAACAAATTGAGAGCGGCATCGATTTGTCGAGGGTTGTTTTGCATGAAGTCGAGTAATTCTCCGATGATTTCCCTGTTCAACTCATCGACGATGTCGTCTTGCTGACAGACTTTTCTTGCCAGATTGCTATCGAGTTGAACGTAAGCATCAATACTTTGATGAAGCATATCGACCGCCGTTTTCGCCATTTGGCGCAACTTACCAGGGACAGCTATTTCAGGACTATTGACCATGGCACAGGCACGTTCTGCAACGTGAACCCCCAAATCGGCAACCCGTTCGAGTTCCGCCGAGATTTTGAGAACCGTTGTGATTCGTCTTAAATCTATCGCAACCGGTTGATGCAAGGCGAGAATCTTCAGACAATTTTCCTCAATACGCACATCCCACTGATCGATCTCATGATCTTGCTGTTCCAACGCTTCCGCCGCTTCGTAGCTTGGCGAACTTAATCCTTCAACCGCTTCATGGATCATTTCTTCCACCTTGCCGCACATTGAGAGAAGCGACTGGTGTAAGTTTTCGAGATCGCGTATGAGATGTATGGTCATGGTTGGTTTTTACCTTCTCAAGTCCACCTAACCGAACCGGCCTGTAATGTAGTCTTCGGTTTGTTTTTTGTCGGGATTTGTAAAAATTTCTTTCGTTTTTCCGAATTCGATCAACTCTCCCTCGAAGAAAAAGGCTGTCAGATTGCTGACTCGAGCCGCTTGTTGCATGTTATGAGTCACGATCACAATGGTGTAGTTTTTTTTCAGTTGGAAGATCAAGTCTTCGATTCTTGCGGTCGATGCAGGATCGAGTGCCGACGCTGGTTCGTCCATCAAAAGAACATCGGGGCTGTTAGCGATGGCTCTGGCGATACAAAGTCGCTGTTGTTGCCCTCCCGAAAGTGCCATCGCAGAATCTTTCAGCCGATCCTTGACTTCTTCCCACAACGCCGCTTTTTTTAAGGATTCTTCGACAATTTCTTTGAGATGGGATTTACTTCGCTCTCCAGCAACTCGAGGACCATAGGCAACATTATCGAACACCGACTTCGGAAACGGTGTCGATTTCTGAAAGACCATCCCAATTCTTTTTCGTAACAAGACGACATCGATCCTGGATTGATAAACGTCGACACCGTCGAGTAAGACTTCCCCAGTCTGTCTTGTTCCCTCGATCAGTTCATTCATTCGATTAAGAGTTCTTAAAAACGTACTTTTTCCGCAACCGGAGGGACCAATGAGTGCCGTCACTTTTTTTTTGGGAATTTGTATGGAAACATCGTGTAACGCTTTTGTCGAGGAGTAATAAAAACAAAGGTTCCTGGTTTCAAATTTTGTTCGGGTTCCCACATCTGTCTGCGATACTTCAGAAGTCGAGGTCTTATCCGACTCTACAAAATTATCAAATGATTTCAGTGTCATCATAGTCGATTTCCAATTTCACAAATTCAATTCGTGCGTCATAGGTCGTCTGATTTCATGTCTTCCGAGAGATTACAATTGAAGTTTTTTCTTAAAATGATGTCTTAGGAAGATCGCCGTAGCATTCATCGCAAGCAAAAACACCAGCATGAGAACAATCCCTGCGGCAGCGACATGTCGATATTCTTCTTTGGGACGAGAAACCCAGTTATAAATCTGTAAGGGCATCGCTGTGAATGTGTCGAATGGTGCTTTTGCAATACCTTGGGGATTCGTCACAAGTTGAACGGGAGATTCGATATCGCCGGGGCTGAATGCAACGTAAGTCAACGCGCCGATCATCACCAGGGGTGCTGTTTCACCGATGGCTCGAGAAATGGAAAGGATGATCCCTGTGAGTATTCCAGGAGCTGCCGACGGGATAATATGATGTTTGACTGTCTGCCATCGGGTGGCTCCCAGTGCCAAAGAAGCGTTTTGCAAAGATGAAGGGACGGCTTTTAAGGCTTCCTGAGCTGCGACAATCACGACGGGTAAAATCAAGAGACTTAACGTCAAAGCTCCCGCAACCAAAGTCCGACCGAGAGGTAAGGGAATTTTCACAGAAGTGAGGATGAGAAAAATCTCGATTTCCTTATCCTGATCCCCTTGAAACAGATCGAACATTCTTACAAAAAAGGTGAGTCCCAAAATTCCATAAACAATGGAAGGAACGCCTGCAAGGTTGGCGATATTGACCTGAATGAACCGTGTTAATCGAGAATTCGGCGCGAATTCTTCGAGGTAAACTGCTGCACCAACACCGATTGGAACAGTAAATAACGTTGTGAGAATCGCGAGCCAGAAACTTCCCCAGAATCCTGCCAGAATTCCTGCGTTCTCGGGATGTCGGGAATCGTAGTGTGAAAGGTAATCCCAATCCAGCCAGCCCCACGCTTTCCAGAGCACTGCCACAAGTAAAACCACAAGAACGACAATTCCGGTCCAGGTTGAAGCGCAACAGATTGATTTGAAAATCCTGCCTGCGAAATGTCTTTTCTTGAGATGAGTTGAAAAATCTCGCTCGGTTTTCTTCATTCATAAACCTCGCGAAACCGAGACAGAACTTTTTGAGAGACAAGATTCATCGTAAGCGTAATGCAGAACAAAGTTAATCCCACGGCGTACAAACTTTGATACTCGACCGTTCCTGCCGGTGTATCTCCCAGGCTGACATTCACAATATAGGTCGTCATCGTTTCGACGCTCCGAAACGGGTTGAGAGTCATCGACGGTTTTTGTCCGGCAGCGATAGTCACGGCCATCGTTTCGCCAATGGCCCGTGCAAAAGCTAACATGAAGGAAGCTACGACTCCTGACGATGCAGCCGGGAGAATGACTCTCACAGAAACGTCATATTTTGTCGAGCCGAGTGCGTAGCCAGCCTCTCGCAACTGTCTGGGAACGGCTCGGAGAGCGTCTTCGCTCATTGAGGCTACGGTAGGGAGAATCATAATTCCGACAACAATACCGGCACTGGTGGCGTTAAAAATATCGACGGAGAATCCCATCAAATCTTGAAAGATCGGTCTCAAAATGTAAGGAGTAACAAAAACTAAAGCAAAATAACCGTAGACCACGGTGGGAATCCCAGCCAGAAGTTCCAGGGTGGGTTTCAGAAATTTTCGCGATTTCAGCGACGCATATTCACTGAGATAAACTGCCGACCCCAAACCCAGCGGCATCCCAATAAGAGCGGCTATCCCCGCAATAAGAAAGGTTCCACATAGAAGTGGTAATATCCCAAAATGTTTTTCTGCGTACTGAGGTGTCCATTGCGTATCGGTAAAGAAATCTACCAGCGAAACGTGCTCGAAAAACGCCTCGTTGCCACCCATGGCAAATACAGAATTACTTAGCAAGACATAGATAATCCCAATGGTTGTTGCAATGGAAGCCACACCGCACATAAAAAGCACAAGGTAAATTGCGCGTTCTTTCATACTGAAAATTGTGATCTTTTTCTCCAAAGAAGAAAAATTGCGTTTCACAATTTCATCGCGCGCTAATGAAGCATCGGTCAGCGATTTTGAAATTTTCAGTTCCCTGCCTTCATTTGACGAGATTCTCACAGGTTTCGTTCGCGGTCATCAATTTAACGGTTCAAAGAATGATTCATCTTTGTGATTGTTTTCTTCAGTTCGGTGGCACTTAATCGGACATAACCCACCTCACTCACCAAATTCTGTCCGTCGCTTTCGCCGATATAGTACTTGAGGAATTCCTGAACCTGCGGTTTTTCGAGAGAATTTTTATTGACGTAAAGAAAGAGGGGACGAGAAAGAGGAATATAATTTCCACCTTCAATTGTCTCATTCGTCGGTTTGACGGCATGTGCGGGATTGGAATCTGGCGAGACGCCAACCGCGCGAAGTTTATCTTTATTCTCGACATAATAAGCATACCCGAAGTATCCCAGTGCAAACGTCTCTCCGGAGATTCCATTGACGAGAACATTATCGTCGGTACTGGCAGCGTAATCGCTTCGACTTTTTCCACTTTTTCCGCAGACGACCTCAGTAAAGTAATCGAAGGTTCCGGAATCGGTATCGGGACCGAAAAGCTTAATTTCTTCGGCAGGCCAATTCGAATTGACGTCTTTCCATGTTTTCACTTTCGAACCCGGCTCCCAGATTTTTTTTAGTTGATCGACCGTCAACGTTTCACAGAAGTCGTTTTTTGGATTCACCAGAACGGACAACCCGTCGATGGCAATTTTCAACTCGATGTATTCGATCCCATTTTTTCTACAGGCGTCGATTTCTTTTTGTTTGATGGGACGACTGGCATCGTTGATGTCGGTTTCGCCTTTGACAAACTTCTTAAATCCACCACCCGTTCCGGAAGTGCCCACGGTCACACGTACTCGCTGATGGACTTTCTGAAACTCCTCGGCCACGGCTTGGGAAATCGGAAAAACTGTGCTGGAACCGTCAATTTTCACAACGCCTGAAAGTTCAGCACCTTCACCGGAACTGCTCTTTTTCCCATTGTCCCCATCGGATTTATCCTTGATCGCACAACCGCTTTGAACCAGTAATCCCGCAATAAACAAGCCAAGCCACAAAGATAGGCGGGCAGACTTCGCAATTCTCATAAACTCTCTCCTAAATAACTTTTGAATTCAACGGGGGGTTGTTTTCAAGAAATTATTGAGGGAGATTGTTAAGACTATGCTGTAGGAAATGTTAAGATTTGAAGAAGATCGTCAATGGGTCGAATCCTTCGGAAAAATCAGTGAAAAAATACTCCCCTTGCCGACTTCACTCTGCAATTCCACCTCGCCATGAAATGTCTGCACCAGATGTTTCACGATGGAAAGCCCTAATCCTGTTCCCCCTAACTCGCGAGATCGTGCTTTATCGACACGGTAAAATCGCTCGAAAATCCGGCTTTGATGCTTCTCCGGAATACCTATTCCGCTGTCTTGCACTGCAATGACGATGCTTCCATCACTCTCGAACCAGCGCAGATTCACCTGACCTCCCTCCGGTGTATAATTGATTGCATTATCGATGAGATTATTCAGAATCGTTTGAAGCCCCTCCGCATCGGCTTTCATAGAGAGCGACGTTGCCGGAGGATTTGACGTGAGTTCGATTTTTTTCGTTTCACAAATTGCAGCACGATGGGCGATGCACGATTGCACGATCTCCTCAATCTCAACGATGGTGAATTCAAAAACGTCTGCACCCGATTCGATGCGGGAAAGCTGAAGTAAATCGAGTATTAAAGTGTGCAACCGATCGGCTTGGTTCTCGATCCCTTCCAGAAACTTGCGGTTGTGTTCGGTATCGTTGATCGCTCCAGACAAAAGCGTTTCGGCATACGCGCGAATGGATGTGAGTGGCGTTTTCAATTCGTGAGAGACATTCGAAACAAAATCGCGACGAATCCTTTCCAGGCGGCGTAAATCTGTCACATCGTGAAAGACCAGCACCACCCCAGGACACGGTTCGCCCGGCAGGCGAGATGCAAGAATTGCCACAACCGTCTGTGATCGTGAAATTTCCAATTCGACACGACGTTGTTCCTTCGACTCTAAATTGCTCTGAACGACAGACTGAATTTTGGGACTCCTGACCGTTTCCCAAATCGGACGACCGACAATTTCTGGAGTTGAGATATCCAGAAGTGTTTTCGCGGCATTGTTGGCAAATAACACACGCTGATTCGCATCAACCGCTATCACTCCCTCGACCATAGCCCCCAGCACCGTTTCCAGTCTTTCGCTGTTACTGGCGAGTTCGCTGCTTGTTTGTTGGAGTTGTACGATTCGTCTCTCCAGCTCTCGACTCATCAAGTTAAATGCGTTGGCCAATGTTCCCAATTCGTCGCGGCTGGATACCTCGACTTGCTGATGCACATCTCCAATCGCGATATTTTCTGCCGCTGTGGTTAATGTCAACAGCGGTCGAATGATTCGTCCCACAACAAAATAAGTGATTGCCAGCGAGGCAAGGCTGATTGTCAACGCAGTGACCCAGATCAGTCTTTGAACGGATGACACTTGTTGATTGACGGATTCCATTGCCATCGACACGCGAACAAATCCGACCGTCTTTCCGTTTTTTTCAACCCTCAGTGCAAAATACATCATGGGAATGCCGTGAGTGTCACTCTGCCGTTGCGATACTCCAATACCGTTCTTTCTCGCCCTGGCCAGCAACAACTCTTCGCGGTTTCGATGATTGTCCATAACCGCCGGGTCTTCAGCAGAATCTCCAATGACGGTGCCATCTTCGGCTATCAATGTCATCCGTGTCTCGCTCTGTTGTCCAAGCTGGTTGAGAGTTTTCTGTAGATTGTCGCTCATCCCTTGTTCAAAAGCGTCGGCCATATAGCTTCGCAGAACGATCGCCGAATCGTGAAGCCGCTGTTGAACCTGATCGACCACAATTTCCCGCTGCTGTCCTGTTTGAATTGCAATGAACGCAAATGCTGCAAAAAGCGAGAGTGCAGCATAGGTTCCGAAAATCTTCCAATACAGACGGGAAGACAGCATTCTCAAACTCCAGCATTATTGTAAAGACGACTTCCGGCTTCGAATCACTCCGTTTTTCTAACGATGACCTGAGATTTGGAGAATCGTCTCGCAGAAACGAATTGACGAATTGAAGCGATTTCTTCTCATCCTTAAAAATTCACTTTCTCTTCATCATATTTTCATGGATCGGCCTTAATTTTTCCAACAAAGAAAAGCTATGGACTCATCCCGATTTTCCGGGTGGGCAACATTCGGCAAGGGAAAAATTTGCTTTTCGAAATTCACAATCAACTCATAGTAAGTTCATCATGAGTTCGCAATCGATTTCTAAGATGTTTTCAAAACAAAATTCTGTCGTGACACATTTAGGACATCATATTTCATTTTCTATGAACAATTCGAAGAAAGGGGGCGTCCATGAACAAGTACAAAATAACCGACGCATTGTAATTCGGCAGTTTTTTTCGTGTTTGTCATTCGTAATGAAGATCCTGTGACAGTTTCAAATGATTCAATTTTACAAAGGAATCCTTGTATGAAATCTTTTCGTCAGAAAAATGACCGTCGTGGTTTTACTCTCATCGAGCTACTTGTGGTGATTTCCATCATTGCCATTCTTGTGGCTTTACTTCTGCCTGCCGTCAATGCCGCCCGTGCAGCGGCACGCAGTGCACAGTGTAAAAACAATCTGCGTCAAATCGGTCTCGCCTTGAATGCTTTTGCGTCGAGCGATCCCAGGGGGCGTTTGTGTTCGGGTGCTTATGACTGGAAACGCGACGGCGACCCAACCGTATTCAGTTGGGTTTCCAACGTGATCACCGTCAATGGTGGAAATGTCAATGAACTTCGTTGCCCGTCCAACGCATTGCGAGGATTGGAAAAACTTAACGATATGGTGGGGCGTACCAATACTTCCAACACTTCGGTGATGCCACCCGAGCGGGTTGGAGTTGGAAAAAACGGCAATAAACTTTTAGCTCTCCCACCAGGCAGCCCAGCCAGACTTGAGCTAATCTCAGAGTTGATTCGCAAAGGATACAACACAAACTATGCTTCCAGTTGGCACATGGTTCGTGGCGGTGTGAAGCTGATTAACGAAGAACTGACCCCGGGAGATCCGGCAACGCGAACCGGAAATGTTTTGATCGACGACAAGGGCGGATTGAAGGATTTTGGAAACACCCTCGGACCGCTTCGACTCCAACAACTCGACAACGGCGATATCCCTTCCAGTAACGTACCCATGATGGCCGATGCTGCACCGGGCGACGTGAAAGAAGCAATTCTCGATGCCAATATCAACGAAGAATTATTCGCCGGTTCCAGATTGGGGGAATCTTTCAACGACGGTCCTGCCTACTACAATGGTGTCGGGCTGGTCCTTTTGAAAAATTTGAAGCCCAATCTTCTGGCAACTTTCCCGCAAAAATTTCCCAAAGTAGGGAATGTTGTTGTGGATCCCACGGATATTGGAACGACCGTCGGGACTCCCGAGACGAATTTCGCTTCGCTGACTCCTTTCATGAGTGCTGCAGGTTCAAGTGTGAACCGACTGATTTTGCAGGATACCAGAGATTGGTACGCCGTTCATAACGGACAAGCGAATATCCTAATGGCAGACGGAAGTGTGAAAGTCTTAAACGATCTGAACGGCGATGGATTTTTTAATCCGGGATTTCCGGTCATCCCTTCGACTTCACCGAACAATGCCGCCAACAACGCACAAAACGTAGGATTCACCGACGGTGTTTGTGAAATCAACAGTTGGGATATCTTCACCGGAACACTGTTGAACGCAACTCTCTACTCGAAAACCAATTTTGAAAAATAGAACGGCCAGGATGGAAAGACCATTCGACCCACCGCAAGAAACCGGCAGAGATTTACTCTGTCGGTTTTGTTTGTGAACTGCGATCTCTCTGGAATCGATTGACGAAGTTCTCGCGCAGATGTAGGGCAGGCTCCCGCCTGCCAGGAATTAAAGGTGTCAGGAACCGTTTTTGATCATCTTCTTACGATTCTTGAACCTGTAGGGAACGGAAGACTGAAACGAAGCCGAGTGCC
>Ga0114931_10004957_pt1 | contig 16519 bp, 10 predicted proteins | sample 2SBtaG_FD_89579 | JGI IMG/M metagenome (GOLD analysis project Ga0114931, IMG submission 89579) | Deep subsurface microbial communities from Kolumbo volcano to uncover new lineages of life (NeLLi) - 2SBTROV14_V59a metaG | ecosystem: Environmental > Aquatic > Marine > Volcanic | place: Kolumbo...
CCTCGCCCGCGATTAGCGGTGAAACCACAGCCAGCAGAAACATGCAACCGCCGGACAACGCTTTGTTCGATAGCATGGAACCCTATCCCGACCTGCGTTCTGAGTTTTTCCGAAAAAGTTACGACTCCCGCGTAACGAATCGTGCCATTCGTGCGTCTAAGAGAACTGACGCCAATGCGAACCGCTTCCGCACGCGATCCGGTTTCCCTGCGCGAAAGCATGCCCGGCTGTCTGCACCAACAACCTCCAATCGGCGGTTGGTTCAACGAGCCGAAATGCGAGCGCGAAAGAGCCACTTGCGCTAAGTTCGGTCCGCCAAGCCAAGAAATCCAGTTGATCTAGGCTGATTCCTCCGGTTTTAAGGAACAGCACCGATGCGACCGGTAGCAACGAAACTTCCGGCCGTTGCCTCCACGCTCCACAGGGCCGGGCCTTCGCACATAACTATGTCGTAACTCTTTTATTAAAAACAGGTTAGTTATTGTCACCAGGCCCGAAATGAATCCACAAAACATCCACTTTTCCAGTGGCTTTTTGGCGAAAAAGCGAACTTTGAATGAGCCAAATGCCACTTTGATGCGTAGAGCCAAGTAGCCACTTATTTGGTCCGGTCAGCCGGTGGCCACATCTTGTCTTTTTTCTCGCCACCGGCCGCGATCTGGCCAAGTGGTTTGCGTCATTTCGGCCACGGACGGTCCGAAAAGCACAATTCCTAGTGAAATTTTCGATTGCGGATTAAACTAACTCTCGTTCCCGAACTCCGTTGCAAGCGTCTGTCATCCACCGCGAATGATTCGTGTGCCCCACAAAATGATGTCAGACCACGATGCAAGAGAACGGAAACGGCGGCTCGCCGGAGAAGAGGTCGCTGCGATGCATGCCGAATACTTAAATCCTGCCATTCGTCAGTTACGCGATCAGTTCGTGCGGTTCGCGCCGCGCGAACGCAAGCTCGAACAGGTCGATCGGGCCGAGAGGCTACTCCAGGAACTCGATCCGAACCGTACTTATCCTTATGACTATCTATGCTTTCGCATCACCGAATTTCGGCCGGATTCGTACCCTGACCTGAAGATTCCCGGTTCCGAAGCGCAGCATGATCTGCGGCTGTTTATCGAGGACGTTTCGGATTCGGCCGACGTCCCGGCCGAATCGGTCGGCGAAAACGTCATGACGGTCAACGACTTGAGCCGATTGTTTGACGTCTCGACTAAGACCATTTCTCGCTGGCGACGACAAGGGCTTGTCAGTCGGCGGTTTGTTTTCGGTGGCCGAAAGCGGGTTGGTTTTCTGAAAAGTTCGGTCGATCGGTTCGTAGCCCAAAATCGTGATCGCGTCACTCGTGGCAGCCGGTTCAGCCAGTTAAGCACTGACGAGCGAACCGAGATTATCGATCGCGCGCTGCGAATGGCCCGCGCCGGCGGTTGCCCGGCCGAGGTCACGCGACGTCTGGCCAAGCGGACGGGCCGAAGTATCGAAACCATTCGCTACACGCTCAAACAGTGGGACCGTGACAATCCGGATATGGCGATTTTCCCGGAAAGCACGGGTCCGCTGAGCGACGAGGCGAAGAAGAAGATCTACCAGCAGTTTCGCCGCGGCGTGGCCGCCGAAGTGCTGGCAAAGCGCTACTGCCGCACGAAGACCAGCATCTATCGGATCATCAACGAGACACGCGCCAAGCGAATCTTCGAGCTGCCGCTCGACTCGATGTACAACGAGCTGTTCGACAAGCCCGGCGCAGAGAAAACCATTCTTGGCCCGATGCCTGAAAACGATGCGGCCCAAGGCAAGTCGCCGCGGCGACCAACTGGACTGCCTCCCTATCTGGCCAGCTTGTACGAGGTTCCGCTGCTGACCCGCGAGCAGGAAGTCCACTTGTTCCGCAAGATGAACTACCTGAAGCACAAGGCGGCCCGACTTCGTGAGAAGCTCGATCCATCGCGGGCGAAAAGCAGCCTGATGGACGAAATCGAACGGCTTTACGAAGAATCGGTACAGACGAAAAATCAGGTCATCCGTGCGAATCTGCGGCTCGTCGTGTCGATCGCCAAGCGGCATGTCGGGGGTTCGGACAATTTTTTCGAGCTGGTCTCCGACGGCAACATCTCGTTGATCCGCGCTGTGCAAAAGTTCGACTACGCGCGGGGCAATAAGTTCAGCACGTATGCAAGCTGGGCGATCATGAAGAACTTTGCCCGCACAATCCCCGGTGAACATCGCCTGCGAGACCGGTTTCGGACCAGTTATGACGAAATGTTCAGTGCCACCGAAGATGGGCGTTCGGACCAGTACGCCCAGGAATCCGCGAACGCCACTCGCATCGCACACATCCGCCATATTCTGAAGCAGCTTGACGGCCGCGAGCAAAAAATTATAATCAGCCGGTTCGGGCTTGATCACAAACAAGAACCCCAGACGCTGAAAGAAGTTGGCGCCGAGATGGGCGTGACCAAGGAGCGAATTCGCCAAATCGAGGCTCGTGCACTGAACAAGCTGCGAAAGGCGGTTGAAGAGGAGAAGCTGGATATCCCAGGCATCGATTAGGCCCGAGGTTGATTGGGCGCCGGTTGCTGGGGTCGCCCCATGACTGTTGGCTCTCGGAGGCGGTTGGGCCTCACCTAGGGAGCGAGCCTCCTTGGCAGCGTTATTTTCGGCAGCGGCCTTTGATGGGCCTTTTCTTCTTTCCAGGTTGTTGGAAGCAAATTGCGGAGGTTCCGCAAAGCTAGCAGAAGCATTGACAAGGCGAGTGTTGTCGCGAAGGAGAATCGCTTCCGAACCGCGAATTGTTAAACTTCCAGCCTTTTTCGGCTACGGCGACCCCACGCACGAAGACGCTTGCTGCACTGACGCCAGGGCAGTTTTATTTTCTCGGCGGGGGGGAGCCAACTCTTGCTGGCACCGGTGAAGACCTGCCCCCGCAGCTCGAATGAAATTCGCGATTCGCCCGTCTTGCATGAACTACGAAGTTCACTATATTTACAGGTTTCCGTAGCCGGGTTTTTGCACGCTAGCGTAGCTCAATTGGCAGAGCAGCTGATTTGTAATCAGCAGGTTGTGGGTTCAAGTCCCTCCGCTAGCCCGTTTCGTTCCTGCTTTGCGGCGGAAGGGCCTAGAGAACAACCGAGGCCGAGTGTGGCAACCGAGACCGAGCGGAGAGTAAACGACCCGTGGCTCGCGACCCGAACAAGTCACCTGCCGGCTAAGCCAAGAGTCGCTTCAAGGTAGCTTTGGCGAAAGTTCGGGGGAGGTTCGTTGGGGGGTTTCCCGAGCGGTCAAAGGGGTCAGACTGTAAATCTGATGGCATTGCCTTCGCAGGTTCGAATCCTGCACCCCCCATATTCATTCATTTACATTCCCCGTTTTTCCAGCAAAGGCGACGGCACCGAGATTCGCCAATGCTTACTGGCAAGACCGCGGTAGTAATAGACGTTTGATCGAGTAAATTGTACAAGCAACTTTGACGGCCAACCACACCCGCTTGCTTGGCGAAGCACGGACGTGCCTACGTCTGACGGGTTGCTAGAGACCGCAAAGCTTATCAAGGACGGGTAGTACGCGACCGAAGCATTGACCACTGCGACCTTAAGTCCGCCCGACCGTGAGTTGATCGCTTACCTCACTCAATGAGATCGTCTGACGGGAAGTGGGTTGACGGGAAACCGCGACAAGCCGACCCGGTTGGCACGATCGACCAGACAGCGCCACCAACGACACCTCGCCACTAACGACACCGCCGCGTTTCGCTGCACTGAGCCTAGAAGCGGGTGTAGCTCAATGGTAGAGCAGTAGCCTTCCAAGCTAAATACGAGGGTTCGATTCCCTTCACCCGCTCTTTGGTTAGCTGTATGGCCGAGGCCGAGCGAGATAACGAAATCAACCTTTTTCGAGTTTTGAAAACAAGTTCTTCACCGGCGACGACTTCGAACAAAGGAGCGAGCAAGGCGACAGCGGCTTATGGCAACGGCTCATGGCAGCGTCCGTAGTATCGCTATGGACGAAGCGTGGATTCTGCGATGACAGATCCGTTCTGTCTGCGGGATCTCGACGTACGACAGCCCTGGCCAATCGGGCGTTCGCGCTGAGGTTGGCGGTGTTCGTGCTGCCAGGATTTGTTTGATAGCGTGAGTATTCCGGCGACCGACCGTCCGCATCGGCGGATTCGACCGGCTGCTGTAGCTCAGTTGGTAGAGCGCGTCCTTGGTAAGGACGAGGTCATGGGTCCGAGTCCCATCAGCAGCTCTTTTGTTCGTTATGGGATTTTACGAGACATTTTTTCTAGCGAGAGAGAATCATAGGGAGTCAGAATGGCCAAGGAAACCTTCGAGCGAACCAAACCTCATGTCAACGTGGGGACGATCGGCCACATCGATCACGGGAAAACGACTCTTACCGGCGCCATTTTGGCGGTTCAGGCCGAGAAGGGTCTAGCCAACTTCAAGTCGTATGCCGATATTGCCAAAGGCGGTACGGTTCGCGACTCAACCAAGACCGTCACGATCGCGGTGGCACACGTCGAATATGAAAGCGATAAGCGGCACTACGCACATATCGACTGCCCCGGTCACGCCGACTTTATCAAGAACATGATCACCGGTGCTGCCCAAATGGACGGTGGAATTCTTGTCGTCTCGGCGGCTGATGGGCCGATGCCGCAGACGCGGGAACATATCCTCTTAGCCCGTCAAGTCGGCGTACCCAATTTGGTCGTGTTCCTGAACAAGGTCGATCTGGTCGACGACGAGGAGCTGCTCGAGCTGGTCGAGCTTGAGCTGCGTGAGCTGCTGACGCACTACGGCTTCCCGGGCGAAGAAATTCCCATCGTTCGCGGCTCGGCTAAGGCGGCCTATGAAAACCCCGCCGATCCCGAGGCTTCGGCCTGCATCACCGAGTTGCTGAAGGCCGTTGACGATTACATCCCGGAGCCGCCACGCGAGACGGACAAACCGTTCTTGATGGCGATCGAGGATGTCTTCTCGATTGAAGGCCGGGGAACGGTGGCCACTGGGCGCATCGAGCGTGGGGTGATCAAGGTCGGCGAAGAGGTCGAGATTGTCGGTCTTACCGATCAGCCTAGCAAGACGACCGTGACCGGCGTCGAGATGTTCAACAAGACGCTCGACGAAGGGCATGCCGGAGACAACGTCGGCTGTCTACTGCGAGGCGTCAAGCGTGACGATATCGAGCGCGGCCAAGTATTGGCCAAGCCCGGCTCGATCACGCCACATCGTAAGTTCGAGGCCGAAGTCTACGTGCTGTCGAAGGACGAGGGAGGGCGACATACGCCGTTCTTTAGTGGATATCGTCCGCAGTTCTACTTCCGCACGACGGATGTGACAGGCAGTTCGAATTTGCTGGGCGACGCCGAGATGTGCATGCCCGGCGACAATGCACGGCTCAACGTCGAGTTGATCTCGCCGATCGCCATGGACGAAGGCGTCCGCTTTGCGATTCGCGAAGGTGGCAAGACGGTGGGCTCAGGCGTGGTCACTAAGATCATCGAATGACCCTTATTCCTCTTAACGAAGCCCTCGGGCTGGCCGGTTGCGGCCGGGAGCTAACCAGAAAACCATCGGAGCACAAAGGGGCGTAGCTCAATTGGCAGAGCGCTGGTCTCCAAAACCAGAGGTTGCGAGTTCGATTCCCGCCGCCCCTGTAGTATGCCATCTGTACTATGCCATCGCCTGGAGGCTGGCCCTCGGCCGCATCCTTTCGGCGATGTGCGTTGAATTGCCGACCGTGGTTTTGATGTTCGTCGTAAACGCAAGTGGCCTCGGAGAAAAAGGGCGATGGCACGTGACAAGGCCTCTACGGTAGGGCCGATTTTTCGAGAGCTGGTCAGCGTTGAAGTTTACAAACGCAGCCAAGGCCGAATCGTTCGGCAGGTGACGTTTGTGACTCTGGCCATCACGCTGGCTATCGGCTGCTGGCGAATGAGCGTTGCGTTGGACGAATCATCGCCCACGGTTCGTTATTTGGTGCCCACCGTTTTGGCCGTGGTGGGGCTGTGGGTTAGCTATCGTGCCGTCAACTGGCCACTGTTTGCTGACTTTTTGATTGCCGTTGAAGCCGAGGTCAATAAGGTATCATGGCCGGATCGGCCACAGTTGTTTCGAGCTTCGGCCGTTGTCATGATTACCATCTTCAGCTTGGCCGCGATGCTGTTCATCTTTGATTTAATCTGGCGAGGCCTGTGGGCATGGCTGGGTGTCTTGGGCGGCTGAAGCGCCCAAGCAAGTAACTTTTTAAGAATTCATCGAGGGGGGGAAATCGCGGTGAGCGACCAGCCGGAACCTGCCAGCGGCGCCAAGGAATCTCGTCCTGACGACGAGACCACCCTGGGGACGGTTGCGGGAAGCGCGGCCGCCGCCGCATCCGAGAAAGAGGTGCCTCCGACAGAGACTCCTTCGACAATCGCCGAGAATGCGCTAGGCACGCCTTCGCCCGAACAGCCGCTTGAAGCATCCGCGGCAATCGAAGAACCCCCCGCCGCGACGGATTCATCGGACTCCGCGGAGCCGAACGAAAAAGAGCTTCCCACGGCCGAAGCGGATTCGCCGCTGGGCGAGGTGGATTCATCCGACTCCGCAATGGCGCAGCCCGACGAGGGGGCGCAGCCCGACGAGGGGACTCAGCCCGACGAGGGCCCCGCAATCGACGAAGCGGGCGAAGATGAAGACGAACAGAACAAGAAAGACTGGTACATCCTCAAGGTGCAGAGCAACCGCGAGAACACGATTCGCGAAGCGCTCCTGCGGCGGGCCAAAATCGAGGATCTGGAGCAGTTTTTCGGTGACGTGATCGTGCCTACCGAAACGGTAACTGAGTTCAAAAACGGCAAGAAACGGATCGTCAAGCGAAAGCTGTATCCCGGCTACATCGTTGTCAACATGGCAATCAACGACGAAACTTGGTTTCTCGTTCGCGATACACCCGGCATCGGCGATTTTACCGGCGCGGCGGGCAAGCCGGTTCCCATGTTGCCGCATGAAGTTTCGCGCATCCTGGCCACGGAAGAGGAAGCGACCGATGAGGCACCCAAGCTGAAGATCAGCTTTAAGCCGGGTGATCGTGTAAAATCAACGAGGGGACTTTTGAAAGCTTCGAAGGCGAAGTCGACACCGTCGATGAAGCCAACGGCCGGGTCACGGTGATGATCAATATCTTCGGGCGTTCGACACCCGTGGAACTCGAATACTGGCAAATTGAATCGATTTAGGCATTACGCTGGGTAGCTCAAGCTCGCCCGAATGGAATTTATACGATGGCAAAACAACTGGTCGCGGAATCGCGTTTTCAGGTTCCTGGCGGTCAAGCCACGCCGGCCCCGCCGGTGGGCACCTCCTTGGGTAAGCACGGCATCAACCTGGGACAGTTTGTTCAGCAGTTCAACGATCGAACCAAAGACGCCAACGGGATGCCCATCCCGGTGGTGGTACGGGTCTATAGCGATCGCAGCTTTGATTTCGATACCAAAAGTCCTCCGGCCGCGGCCCTGCTGAAGCAGGCTGCCGGAATCGTCAAAGGCTCGGGAGTTCCCAACCGTGACAAAGTCGGGACGGTGACTCGCCAGCAAGTTGACGACATCATCAAGATGAAAACCAAGGATCTTAACGCCAGCGACATTGAAAGTGCCCGGCGGTTGATTGCTGGAACGGCACGCAGCATGGGCCTTGAAATCGTTGACTGATTTGGCTTCCGCGCGGCGGACGGCTCGTAGCGATCAACTTTCGATAAAGCTAAAAAGACTAGAGAAAACTGCAACCATGCCCAAGTTATCCAAGCGAATGCGGTCATTGGCGGCCAAAAAGCCCTCGCAAGCCGCGCTCGATCTGCCCAAGGCCGTCGAATTGCTCAAACAATTTGCCACGACCAAGTTCCACCAAACCGTCGAAATTGCCATTCGCCTGGGTGTCGATCCGAAGCAGGCCGATCAGATCGTCCGCGGTTCGATTGTTTTGCCCCACGGCATCGGCAAGACGCTACGCGTGGTCGTCTTCGCGAAAGATGAGCTGGCCAAGCAGGCCGAAGAGGCGGGCGCCGACCTGGTCGGCGACGAAGATCTGGCAAAGAAGATCCAAGGCGGATGGACCGACTTCGACGCCTGTATCGCTTCTCCGGACATGATGAAGATCGTGGGGCCGCTCGGCCGTATTCTCGGTCCCCGGGGCCTAATGCCCTCTCCCCGGGCGGGCACGGTCACTTCGGATATCGCCAAAACGGTGTCCGAATACAAGGCCGGCAAGGTCGAGTTCCGCAATGATTCCGCGGGAATTGTCCACGCCCCGGTCGGCAAATTGAGCTTCGAGCCCCAAACGCTGGTCGACAACATCCGCGCGTTCCTGGATCGCATCGCGCAGATGAAGCCTGCCGCGGTCAAAGGACAATATGTTCGTAGCATAACGATCAGCGCCACGATGAGCCCCGGCGTTAAGGTGGCCGCTTGAACAAGGCAACCGTCCCCGCAATTTCATTCAACCCGCCGCGTCGCAAGACGCTTTGAAACCATGAGCAAATACGTTAAGCAGCTGGTCACCGATCACCTTCGCGAGCAGTTCGACGGTGTTACCGACGCCTTGCTGGTGAACCTTACGGGGATGGATGCTAACCACAACACGGCGATGCGGGCCGAGCTGCGGGCCAGCGACATCCATGTGTTGATGGTCAAGAACAGCATGGCCCGGCGAGCCGCTGAGGGGTTGCCTCTGGCCCCGGCGTTTGATGAACTGACCGGCCCCACCGCAGTGATCTGGGGTGGTGAGGACATTGTCTCTTTGGCGAAATCCATCACTCGGTTGGCCGAAGACCCGCGGTTCGCGCCGCTGGCGGCCACCGGCGGAGTGATGGACGGCTCGCCGATGTCGGCTGAAGAGGTCAAAGCCGTCAGCAAATGGCCGAGCCGCGAAGAGCAGCTCGCGATCGTGGCTGGACAGATTCTCTCGGTCGGCGCCACACTGGCCTCGCAGCTTACCGGTCCTACCGCCATCGTGGCTGGACAGATCAAACAGAAGGCCGAAGGCGATTCTCCGGAAGACGAAGCCAACGAGAGTTGAAGTGGATCCCCTACCGTAGTGAGCGCAACCTCCCGCATCCGCAGGCTACGTGGCAAGACAATTGACGACCCAACGTAAGTTTTTCGCTCGTCGCAAACGGCGACAAGGCAAGAAAGGACCAAAACGACCATGGCCACTGACGAAGCAACCCGCGAATTCGCGGCCTCAATCAAAGAACTAGGCGACCAAATTGTCGGCCTGACGTTGAAAGAGGCCAAGGAGCTTAGTGATTACTTGGAAGATGTCCACGGCATCAAGGCGGCATCCGGAGCTGCCGTGATGATGGCTGCTCCTGGGGCCGGTGGTGCCGAGGGTGGTGCGGCGGCCGAAGAGCAGACCGAGTTCGATGTGGTTCTCGAAGGCTTTGGTGACAAGAAGATCAGTGTTATCAAGGTCGTCCGTGCCGCGACTTCATTGGGCCTGAAAGAGGCCAAAGATCTGGTCGAAGGCTTCCCCAGTAAGGTCAAGGAAGGCATCTCGAAAGAGGACGCTGAAAAACTCAAGGCCGATCTAGAAGAAGCCGGTGCCACGGTTTCCATCAAGTAACTTGTTATCCGCTGCACCGTCGAAGTCCCCCTCGATCGCCCGCGCTGTTGATTTTTTCGGCGTAAAAGGGAACGATATGGATCGATTCCCCCCTTTGCGCCCACACGTCTCGGAGAGTTGCGTGTTGGCTTGTATGCGCCGCGCAATGTTGCAGTCGCCCCGGCCGGGGTCGACGTATGCGCCGATTGCTTCAAGCCACAGCCAGTCGATCTCTTGCCCGTCCATCGCTAATCCGCAGGAGTTTTCTGCCCTATGGCCACACCGGTAGAACGACGCATTATTCCTGGGCAAACTCGCCAGTTCGGCACGAGTCGCGAGCTGTATCCGATTCCGGATCTGACCGAGATTCAAACCGCTAGCTACGAGACTTTTCTGCAGCGTGACGCGGCGATGCTCAAGCGCAAGGACCACGGTCTTGAGGCCGTTTTGCGCGAAATCTTTCCGATCGAAAGTTACGACAAAAGCCTGCGGCTGGAATACATCGGCTACGAGCTGGGCAAGCCACGATACGAGCCGGCCGAATGTCGGCAACTACGGCTTACCTACGGTCGACCGTTCAAGGTTCGGCTCCGCCTGACCAAAGAACAGCCGATCGAGGAAGAGGTCTATCTTGGCGATCTGCCAATCATGCTCGGCGGTGGTGAGTTCATTATCAACGGTGCAGAACGCGTCGTGGTCAGCCAGTTGCATCGCAGTCCGGGCGTCGATTTCGTTTCTGAAATGGAGGGCAATGAACGCCGCTTGCATAGCTGCCGGATTATTCCCGAACGCGGAAGCTGGATCGAACTGAACGTCACCAAGAAAGAGTCGCTTAGCGTGCGGATCGACCAGAGCGGTAAGTTCTCGGCCATGACGCTGCTGCGAGCCATGAGCCCTAAGCTAGGACAAGACGCCGATCTGATCCGTACGTTCTATAGCTCCTCGACTGAAAAAATCGTCGATGGCCGTAGCCTCTCGAAAGTCGAAGGCAAGATCGCCGTCAGCGACATTGTTTATCCCGCCTCAAGCGAGCGTGCTGGTGAGATCATCGTCGAAAGCGGCCAGCGGATCACGAAAAACGTCGCCGAGGTGATCTGCACCTCGGGAGTTAAGCAGGTCGAGGTGATGGGATCGGTCCGCGATCCGCTGATCTTCAACGCCCTAACCGATGACAACACGGGCAGCCACGAAGAAGCGTTGCTACGGATCTATCAACGGCTGAGGCCGGGCAACCCCCCACAGTTGGAAAAAGCCCGGGCGCTGTTCCACGAAAAGTTTTTCGATACGAACCGCTATCGGCTCGGCAGGGTAGGTCGGTTTCGCATCAACCGCAAGCTGAAGTTGAAGATTCCCGAATCGGAAATGACGCTGCGAGTCGAAGATCTGATCAGCTCGATCAAATACATCTTACGACTGCGAGCCAACGACCCGGACGCCGCCGTCGACGACATCGACCACCTTGGTAATCGCCGCTTGCGGACCATTGACGAACTGGCTTCGGACGAGCTGCGCAAAGGCTTTCTGAAGTTGCGTCGAACCGTTCAAGAACGGATGAGCCTAAAAGACGTCGAGGACATGACGCCCCGCAGCTTGATCAACCCCAAGAGCATCTCGGCGGCGATCGAATATTTCTTCGGTCGCGGCGAGCTGTCGCAGGTCGTCGACCAGACGAACCCGTTATCCATGCTGACGCATGAACGGCGTCTTTCGGCGTTGGGCCCGGGGGGCTTGAATCGCAAACGTGCCGGATTCGAAGTGCGTGACGTGCATATCTCGCACTACGGTCGTATTTGCCCCATCGAAACGCCGGAAGGCACGAACATCGGGCTCATTTCCAGCTTGGCCCTTTACGCCACGGTCGACGAATACGGCTTCTTGATCACAGCCTACCGTGCCGTGAAGAACGGCAAACTTACCGAGGAAGTCGTTTGGCTGCGTGCTGACCAAGAGTTCGATGCCTACATGGCCCCCGCCGACGCGCCGCTGGTAAACGGTCGCATTCAGGGTGAAAACATCATCGCCCGCTACCGCGCTGACTTTGTCACGGTACCGGTCGAACAGGTGCAGTACATGGACGTTTCTCCGAGCCAGATGGTCGGTGTCTCGGCCGGGTTGATTCCATTCCTCGAACATGACGACGCCAACCGCGCTCTGATGGGTTCCAACATGCAGCGTCAAGCCGTGCCACTGCTGGTAAGCGAACCGCCGCTGGTCGCCACGGGCATGGAGCGCAATGTGGCCGAGAACTCCGGCATGTTGGTACGATCGCGCCGCAAAGGAACGGTTTCCTATGTCGATTCCAATCGGATCGAAGTCGGAGACGACGTTTACAAGCTACGGAAATTCGTGGGTCTGAACGAGCGCACCTGCCAAAACCAGAAACCGACCGTCAGCCTCGGAGACAAGATCGAAAAAGGGCAGGTTCTCGCTGATGGCGCGGCCACGTTCCAGGGCCAATTGGCGCTGGGTCGCAATGTGCTGTGTGCGTTCATGTCGTGGGATGGCTTCAACTTCGAGGACGCCATCATCATCAGCGAAAACTTGGTCAAGAACGACACCTACACCTCGATTCATATCGAGGAATTTGACATCGAGATTCGCGAAACGAAGCTCGGCCGCGAGGAATTTACGCGGGATATTCCCAACGTCAGCGAAAAGGCCCTACGCAACCTGGACGAAAACGGGATCGTGCAGGTGGGCACTTATGTCCGCCCAGGGGACATCCTGGTTGGCAAGGTCTCGCCAAAATCGAAAACCGAGTTGACCCCCGAAGAAAAACTGCTGCAAGCGATCTTCGGCCGGGCTGGTGAAGACGTGAAGAACGACTCACTGGACGTTCCTTCGGGAGTGGAAGGAATCGTCATCGACCGACAAAAGTTCTCACGCCGCCTGAGCCTTTCGGAGGACGAACGAAGAGAATTCGAGAAGCAACTCAAGAAGATCGAAGAAGAGGGCAACCAGCGAATCGCCGAAGCCTTCGGCACGATGATTCGCGACATCGAACACGTCGTGCAGCGCAAGTTGACCGATGAAGACGGCAACCCCTTGGCCGGTGACCAGGAATCGAAGTATGTCGCCGAACAGACGCAGCGATTCCGCCCCGAATCGGTCGAGTTCCGCAGCCCACAACGCAAACAGGAATTCGAGAGCCTTTACAAACAACATTGGCCGGCGGTCGAAGAGGCCATCGATGCCCGCGATCGAGCGCTGAATTCGATGAAGCGTGGCGACGAACTTCGCAGCGGCGTGCTGCAAATGATCAAGGTCTATATCGCCACGAAGCGGGTCATCTCGGTCGGCGACAAAATGGCGGGCCGTCACGGCAACAAGGGTGTGATTTCCAAGATTCTGCCGGCCGAAGATATGCCCTTCCTGCCGGACGGCACGCCGATTGACATCATGCTCAATCCCCTGGGGGTTCCAAGCCGGATGAACGTGGGACAAATCTTGGAAACCCATCTTGGCTGGGCGGGGGCGAAACTCGGCTTTCAGGCCATCACGCCGGTGTTCGACGGCGCCACGGAGAAAGACATCGGCCGTTGCCTCAAAGAGGCCGGCCTGCCCGAGAGCGGCAAGATTCGGCTCTACGATGGCCGCACCGGGGAACCGATGGAACAGGAAACCACGGTTGGCCACATCTATATGCTGAAGCTGCACCACTTGGTGGACGACGAGGTGCATGCCCGCTCGACGGGGCCTTACTCGCTCATCACGCAGCAGCCTTTGGGCGGCAAGGCCCGTTTCGGCGGCCAGCGTTTCGGCGAGATGGAAGTCTGGGCCCTCGAGGCTTACGGTGCGGCTTACATTCTTCAGGAGTTGGTAACCGTCAAAAGCGACGACGTCGAGGGGCGCACGAAAATCTATGAGTCGATGGTCAAAGGCGAAAATACGCTTGAAGCCGGCACGCCGGCCAGCTTCGATGTGCTGACCAACGAAATCCGCGGTTTGGCCTTGAACATGCAGTTGGAAAAACGACGCGTCTGAACTTCAGATGCTCTTCGGTTCGCACCACCGTATTCGGCCGCGAACCATGATCGATCCGAGAAAAAACGACCCCGCTCCGGCAGACCATTCGCCGGGGTTCCCCTGAGAAGGAGCTTCGCATCGTGACCATTGCCGAACGCTCGTACGATCGAATTAACGATTACGCCTCGGTGAAAATCAACCTCGCCCGCCCCCACGACATCCGTAGCTGGTCGTTCGGCGAAGTGAAAAAACCCGAGACGATCAATTACCGCACATACCGTCCGGAAAAAGACGGCTTGTTCTGCGAACGTATCTTCGGGCCGGAGAAAGATTGGGAGTGCGCCTGCGGCAAATATCGCGGGATGAAATACAAGGGCATGATCTGCGACCGTTGCGGCGTGAAAATCACACACAGTCGCGTACGACGCAAGCGGATGGGCCACATCGAGCTGGCCGCGCCCGTGGTGCATATTTGGTTTTTCAAGGCGATGCCGAGCCGCCTGGGAAACCTGCTCAACATGAAGACGACCAGTCTGGAAAAGGTGATTTATTTCCAAGACTACGTGGTCATCGAACCGGGCGATACGCCGCTCAAGCCCCGACAGCTCTTGACGGAAGAAGAGTATCGGTCCGCCCGGGCCCAATATGGCGAGGGCTCGTTTGAAGCAGACATGGGGGCTGAAGCGGTTCGCAAGCTGCTCATCAAACTGGACCTGGTCGAGCTGTCCAGCCAACTGCGCACGGATCTGGCCGAGACCGGCTCGAAGCAGAAACGCAAGGACTATATCAATCGGCTGAAGATCATCGAGGCCATCCGCGACAGCGATAATAAACCGGAATGGATGGTGCTGGATGTCATTCCGGTGATTCCGCCGGACTTGCGGCCGCTGGTTCTGTTGGATTCGGGAAACTTCGCCACCAGTGACCTGAACGATCTGTACCGGCGGATCATCAATCGCAACAACCGGCTCAAAAAGTTGGTTGATCTCAACGCCCCCGAGGTCATCATTCGCAACGAAAAGCGGATGCTGCAACAGTCGGTCGATGCGTTGTTCGACAACACACGCTGCAAACGCCCGGTGCTCGGCTCGAGCAACCGGCCGCTGAAGTCGTTGACCGACATGATCAAAGGCAAGCAGGGCCGATTTCGCGAAAACTTGCTGGGCAAGCGGGTTGACTATTCGGCTCGTAGCGTAATCGTCGTCGGTCCGTCGTTGCGACTACACCAATGTGGCCTGCCGAAGAAGATTGCCCTCGAACTGTATCAGCCGTTTATTATTCGTCGACTCAAGGATCTGGGTCACGCCGACACGATTAAAAGCGCGAAGAAGATGCTGGAGCGCAAGGATGAAGAGGTCTGGGACATCCTCGAAGAGGTGATTCGCAACCATCCGGTGATGCTCAATCGCGCTCCCACGCTGCATCGCATGGGGATTCAGGGATTTGAACCGAACCTGGTCGAAGGCAATGCGATCAAGCTTCACCCGCTCGTCTGCAAAGGCTTCAATGCCGACTTCGATGGCGACCAAATGGCGGTGCATCTGCCGCTGTCGATCGAAGCACAGGTCGAAGCGCACACGTTGCTGATGGCAACGAACAACATTTTCAGCCCAGCCAACGGCGCGCCGATCATCAGCCCGTCGCAAGACATCGTGATGGGCTGTTACTATCTAACGATGAGCGTGCCCGAGGCCACTGGCGACGGCATGTCCTTTAGCTCACTGGACGAAGTGCAGCTCGCCTACTCACTGGGGGTTATCGGCACGCACGCACGCATCAAGATACGCCTTCCGGAAAACCATACCGTCAAGTCCGAAGGTGAAGCGGAACCATCGGTGCCGAGCGGTCTGGTCGAAACCACCACGGGCCGCGTGCTGTTCAACGTGACCTTGCCAGAAGGAATGTCCTTTTACAACCTCGCCATGCGGTCGGGCGAGTTGTCCAAGGTCATTTCCGACTGTTACCAGCAGCTCGGACGCGGAAAGACGATTGACCTGCTGGACGACTTGAACCGCTTGGGATTCCGCCAAAGCACCAAAAGTGGCCTCTCTTTCGCGACCGACGATCTGATCACGCCGCCTAATAAATCGAAGATCATCGCCGCGGCGGAAAAGAACGTTTTAAAGATTAAAAAGCTCTATCAACGCGGCGTTATCACCGAGGGCGAACGATACAACCAGGTGCTTGATGCCTGGACCCATGCCCGAGAAAGCATTACAGCCGAAATGATGAGCGAATTGGAAAGCGACTATCGCGAAGTCGGCTACGTCAACCCTATTCACCTGATGGCACATTCCGGGGCTCGTGGCGGGGTCGAACAGATTCGCCAATTGGCCGGCATGCGCGGCCTGATGGCCAAGCCCTCGGGCAAGATCATTGAAACACCGATCAAGGCCAACTTCCGCGAAGGCCTTTCAGTGTTGGAGTATTTCAGTTCGACCCACGGAGCCCGCAAAGGGCTGGCCGATACAGCGCTCAAGACAGCCGATTCGGGCTACCTGACGCGAAAGCTGGCCGACGTGGCTCAAAACATGGTCGTCACGAGGCATGATTGCGGCACGACGCAGGGCATCACCAAAGGCGTCATCTATCGAGGCGAAAAAGTTGAGATTTCCCTGGCCGACTCAATTCGTGGGCGAGTCAGCCGGTCGAATATCGTGAACCCGATTACCGACGAAACCATCGTCGCTGAAGGCGAGCTGATTACTCCGGCGATCGCCCGCCGAATCGAAGAATTGGGCTTGGAAAAAATCCAGGTTCGCAGCCCGATGACCTGCGACGCGCCGTTGGGCCTTTGCGCGCTTTGCTACGGGATGGACTTGTCGACAGGAAATCTGGTCGAACAGGGCATGGCCGTGGGAATCATCGCCGCTCAAAGCATCGGCGAGCCGGGAACGCAGCTCACGATGCGAACGTTCCACATCGGCGGCACGGCGGCACGCGCCGTTGAAGAAAGCGAAATCCGTGCCAAGAAG
>Ga0114931_10004958_pt1 | contig 16517 bp, 8 predicted proteins | sample 2SBtaG_FD_89579 | JGI IMG/M metagenome (GOLD analysis project Ga0114931, IMG submission 89579) | Deep subsurface microbial communities from Kolumbo volcano to uncover new lineages of life (NeLLi) - 2SBTROV14_V59a metaG | ecosystem: Environmental > Aquatic > Marine > Volcanic | place: Kolumbo...
ATCCACCGCGCTGAAAAATCCGCTATCGTCGTTGTCGGTAGTGGACGATTTCCGCTGGAATCCCGTCGCCGCCGAAAACCCTGCGCTCGCCATTGCGGTGTGGTGGCTCGCCGTGCAGATGATAGGGTTGCTGGCGTTTCCCGTCACTTTTACCCTGCTGAAAAACTTGGCGGGCAGCGGCTGGCTGTTGAGCAAAAGTTTGGGGTTGCTGCTGGTCAGTTATGGCGTGTGGCTGTTGGCAAGTTTTGGGCTGGCTGCCAACCGGCTGTGGGTTATTTGGGCGATGATGGTACTGCTCGGCGCGGCGAGTTTCGCGCTGTGGCGGCGCAATCGGGCGGCAATCGGGGCGACGGTGCGCGAAAAACGCGCGTTCATTCTCGCGGGCGAAGGGGTATTCGCGCTGGTATTTTTGCTTTTTGTGGCATATCGGCTGGCAAACCCGGATTTGTGGCAACCGTGGAATGGCGGCGAGAAAATGCTGGAAATCGGTTTTTTGAATGCCATCGTTAAAAGCGCCACCATGCCACCCTATGATCCGTTTTTCGCCGGACACGCCATCAACTATTATTATTACGGGCTGTTCATTGTGGGCGTGCTGGTAAAACTGACCGGCATCATTCCGACCACCGCCTTTAATTTGGCTGTGCCGCTGATTGCCGCGCTGACCGCCGTCAACGTTTTCGCGCTGGGCGGAAGTCTCAAAGTTCAAAGTTCAAAGTTCAAAGTTCAAAGTTGGCACGCGGTCGGCATCGGGTTGCTGGCGGTGCTGGTGGTGGTATTTTTCAGCAATTTGGACGGCATGGGACAATTTTTGCGCAATCTGGCAGAAGCCAGTGGCAGCGATTTTAAAAGCGCCCTGCCGGGGCTTGAAACGCTGGTGCGCGGCATCATCGGGTTCGGAAAGGCGCTGGCGGGCACACCTATCCGCGAATACAATTATTGGGATGTGTCGCGGGTCATTCCCGCCACCATCAACGAATTTCCATACTGGTCATTTCTGTTTGCCGATTTACACCCGCACATGATTGGCATTCCGTTTACCGTGCTGTTTCTGGCGCTGTCCTTTGGACAATTTCAGGTTCAAAGTTCAAAGTTCAAAGTTACAGGGGAGCAATCAGCGGTCAGCAATCACGCTTTCACGTTTTACGCATCGCATTATTCATTATTCATTATTCATTATTCATTATTCATTGCCTTTGTTTTGGGTGCGCTGGCGGTCATCAACACATGGGATATGCCGACATATTTGGGGCTGGCGATGGCGGCATTCGGGTTGAGCCGCTATCGTGCGGGGCAAAATTTGTGGCGCGTGGCGGGCGATATGCTGTTGTTCGGCGTGGCAATTTTTGCGGGCGCGATGATTCTCTACCGCCCGTTTTTTGCCAATTATCAGGCGTTGGATGTCGGGCTGGGGGTGGTAAAAGATAAAATCCCGCTCGACCAGTTTTTCAAATTGTGGGGATTTTTCGGGCTGGTGATTTTCATATGGCTGTGGCTGGAATTGCGCCGCCCGCGCACCCGTTTCGCCCCACTGCGGATGGTCTCGTTGGGGCTGCGACGGTGGAATGTGCTGCCACATCTGCTGGAAGTTGCCCGCCCGTGTGTCGCGATCTCCCGCCGTAAAAAATACACTCACCGCCTTGGGGGTGGCTTTTGTAACCGCGATCGCACTGGCATTTTTCCGCTTCGATAGCATTGCCATCGTGCTGCCCGCACTGGCAGTATCGCTGCTGTTACTGCTCCGGCGCGAAACATCGGCGGCACAAGCATTTGTGGAACTGCTGATATTCACCGGTCTGCTGCTGCTACTGGGCGTGCAAATTTTCTTCCTGCGCGATTTTCTCGGTGGCGGCGATTATTACCGCATGAACACCTATTTTAAATTTTTCATTCAGGTATGGACACTGTTTGGCATTGCCACGGCAGTAACATTACCCGTGCTGTGGGAACGTTCGGCGGGGTGGCAGTGGGGGTGGCGGTCGGCATGGCGGGTAACGGTAGCGGTGATGGTGTTCAGCAGTTTGGTGTTTTTTGTGCTGGGCACACGTGCCCGGTTAAACAACCGTTTTCCGGGGGCGCAACCGCCACGAAACACCCTCGACGGGATGGCATATATGACCGTCGGGCAATTCAGTTGGGAAAATGTAACCTACGATTTGCGCTACGATTATGATGCCATCAAATGGATGCAGGAAAATATCCACGGCACACCCATCATCGCCGAGGCAAAAATCGGCTATTACCGGGAATGGGGGATGCGCGTGGCGGCATACACCGGGCTGCCATCAGTGTTGGGGGGGCTGCATCAAAGCGAACAGCATTTCCCGCAGGAATTGGGACAGCGCGACGGGCTGGTCAACCAATTTTGGTTCGCCACCGACCCCGGACGGACGCTCGATTTGATGAATGAACTCGGCATTGAATATGTCTATTTCGGGCAAATTGAACGCGCACTGTACGGTGAACAATCACAAGCGCGGTTTGATGCGTTGGTGCAAGCGGGCGAAATGGAAGTGGCATATCGCAACGAGCGCACGGTGATATATCGGCGGGTGAACACCGGAAATTAGAAAACGCGCAGGCGAGAAAGCAAGCGAATGAGCGGGGGAGTCGTCATTCGTCACCCGTTTCATTTTTTGATGGAATGCTCATAAGGGCTATAATTGTGGTTTGTGGGAAAAATTTCTCACCGATTTCGCCGCAAAAGGAGTGACAATGAGCATTTCATACAAACGTATCAAACGCATCCTCTTCGGAGAACCTTTCCCCACCCGCGCAGAAATGCACGAGCGGCTCGATAAGGTCCGCGCACTGGCAGTTTTCGCCTCCGACCCCATCAGCAGTAACGCTTACGCCACCGAAGCCATTATGACCGTGCTGATTCTCGTCGGCTCATCAGCGCTGAAACTCACCCTGCCCTTGGCGCTCGGTGTGATGACGCTGGTATTGCTGGTGGTGTTCAGTTACACGCAAACCATCACCCACTACCCAAAAGGTGGCGGGGCGTACATGGTCACCAAAGACAATCTGGGCACCCTGCCATCGCTGTTTGCTGCGGCGGCACTACTGATTGACTATATTTTGACGGTTTCGGTGTCCGTTTCTGCGGGCGTGCGCGCCATCACATCCGCCCTGCCGCAACTTTTTCCATACAGTTTGGAATTGGCACTGCTGGCAGTTTTAATTCTCACATGGATAAACCTGCGCGGCGTGCGCGAAAGCGGCACCATCTTTGCCATCCCAACATATGCTTTCGTGCTCGGCGTGCTGATAACCGTCATCATCGGGCTGATTCGGTTGTTTGGCGTATTTGGTGCGCCGCCCCCCGTATCGATTGAGCATCCGCTGCCCAGTTTCGCCGGAATGGACAGCACCGCCGTCGGATTTTTGTACATTTGGCTGCTCACCCGTGCATTCGCAGCGGGTTGTACCGCGCTCACCGGCATCGAAGCCATCAGCGACGGCGTACAAGCCTTCAAACCACCGGAGGCAAAAAACGCCGCGGAAACGATGGTTGCCATGGGTACCATTGCGATGACCCTCTTTGTCGGCATCACTTTTCTATCCACCCACCTGCACCTGATGCCATACGAAGCGGAAAGCATCCTGTCGCAAATGACCCGTGCCGTCACCACCGGCTTGCCCGGCGGCACTTTTATTTACGGCTGGGTGCAGTTTTTCACGATGATGATTTTGGTTTTGGCGGCAAACACCGGTTTTCAGGATTTTCCGCGCGTCAGTTCGTTTTTGGCACACGACGGTTTTATGCCCCGTTGGATGCAGAACCGCGGCGACCGGCTGGTTTACAATGCCGGTATCATCACTTTGGCGACGCTGGCATCTATCATCATTATTGTTTTTCACGCCAACGAAATTCGCATGCTGCCGCTGTATGCTCTCGGCGTGATGCTCGGTTTCACACTGTCGCAGCAAGGCATGGTGCGGCTGTTCAACAAAATTATGCAGCTGAAACCGGGAGAGACCGCCGAAACGCTGGTAACCACTATCCATTATGAAGCCTCGGCAAAATACAAACGGTTTCTGCCGATGTTCGGTTCGGTGGTGACGGGTGTGGTGCTGGTAGCGCTGGTTGCCACCAAATTTACCGAAGGGGCGTGGATTGTCGTCACCGCCATCCCGCTGTTGGTGATGATGTTCCGTGCAATCCGCCATCATTACGATGTGGTGGCGCAAGAGTTGAGCACTCGCAATTTGAACCCTGCCGAGTTGCAATCATTCGCCGATGTCATCATCATCCCGATGGGTGACATTCACCGCGGCACTTTGCGCGCCATGAAATACGCACAACGATTTTCAAATAATGTGCGTGCCATTGCCATTTCCACCAGCCCGGAACATCACGAACGGCTGGTACGCCGCTGGAATCGTTTCCCGGATATCACCAAAGGGATTGATTTGACCATCATTGATTATGAATACCGCGACCTGCTCAATCCGTTGGTTGATTTCATCACCGAAATCACCGAAAAAGAATACCCCGGACTGCTGGTGACGGTTGTCATTCCGGAATTTGTGCCCGATTCGCTGTTTGGGCAATTGCTGCACAATCAAACCGCCAACCTGCTGCGATTGCGATTGCGGGCGATAGAAAATGTAGTGCTGATTGATGTGCCTTTCCATATTCACGAGAAAAATCATGCTTAAAGGTTTATGGCTTCTATTCTTCTGTCCGTCTTAATTTTTTGGACAATTCTGCAAATTTTCAACCTCATTGGTTTGCCGATTGTCTTTCGGTTGTTGAAAAATCTACCCGACCGAGGCTATGCTTTCGCGCGGGCGGCAGGCTTGCTTTTCAGCGGTTACACGCTGTGGATTGCGGGTAGCTTCGGCTTGCTGAAAAATAATCTGGGCGGCACAATTTTGGCGATGGTGATTGTCAGCGGGTTGGGCGTATGGTGGCAATGGCAACACCGCACCGACTCGCTGCGCGAATGGCTGCGCACACACCTGAAATATGTGCTGACGGTAGAAACGCTTTTCGCACTGGCATTGGTTGATTGGGCGGTGTTCAAAAGTTATAACCCCGCCATCGAAACGGCAGGCGGCGAAAAATGGATGGAAACGGCTTTCGTCAATTCCACCCTGCTCAGCCCCGCTTTTCCCCCGCGCGACCCGTGGTTGGCCGGTTACGGCATCAGTTATTATTATTTTGGGTATGTGCTGATGTCCATTCCGGCACGATTGAGCGGCATCGTGCCAACCACTGCCTTCAATCTGTTCATCCCCACCCTTTTTGCCCTGACGCTCACCGGCGCGTTTGGGATAACCGCCAATTTGATTGCGCTGTATGAACGCCGCCACCACCCCGAAATGAGCGTCGCCACCGGCGCGATACGCTCGGCGGGGCTGCTGGGAGCGCTGTTTGTGGGGATAATGGGACACTGGGAAGGGCTGCTGGAAGTGCTGCACGCCCGCGGGTTACTGTCGGCGCGATTTTGGCAGTGGCTCGATATTCTCGACCTGCGCGACCCCGCTGTACCCGGCAGCTGGCTGCCCGCCCGATTTTTGTGGTGGTGGCGCGGCTCGCGAGTGGTACTCGATTATTCGCTGACCGGACAACCGCAGGAAATGATCGATGAATTTCCGTTTTTCAGTTTTATGCTCGGCGATGTGCACCCCCATGTGCTGGCACTGCCGTTTGTGCTGCTGACAATCGCACTGGCGCTGAATTTGCTGCTGGCAAAACGCCCCGCTGCACCATCGGCATCGCTTGCCGCCGGATTTTCTGCGCTGGTGGATGCCACCGGCGGGCAGCTCGGATTTGCGCTGACGGTCATTGCCATCGGTGCGCTGGGATTTTTGAACACGTGGGATTTACCCATCTATCTGACGATTTTCGGGCTGGCATTCGTGCTGTGGCTGGGACGGGCACGGCTCACCGAAGCCGTCATCGGCGCAGGAATTTTCGCCGGGCTGGCGGGTATCATCTATTTGCCATTCTACCTCAGTTTTCAATCGCAGGCGGGCGGCATTCTGCCCAACCTGTGGAATCCCACCCGGTTGCGGCAATTTGTGGTCTTTTTCGGCCCTTTTCTGCTGATGGTCACGGCACTGCTGGCGATGGTTTCGCGGCGGGCAAAATGGGACTGGCAGCAGGAACTCGGCGGCACACTGACAGTGACGGTGCTGGGTCCGGTGGTGCTGTTGGGAGCGCTGGTGACGGCATTTTTGGTGCTGCCCGGCGGACGCGCTTTTGTGCAAAATGTGCTGAATGACCCGAATGTGCAATCTGCGCTGAACGGGGCATCGGTGAACGATTTGCTGCGAGAAATTATGCGGCGGCGGCTGGCCGCCCCATGGACATTCCTGCTGTTGGGCGGGCTGACCGGCTGGGCGCTGGCGCATCTGTGGGCAGGCACACCCAAAGAACCGTCAACCGCGCCGGTAGATTTTCGCGCCGAAAAATTCGCACTGGTGCTGGCGCTGGTCGGGCTGGCGTTGCCGCTGGCAGTGGAATTTGTCTATTTGAAAGATTTGTTCGGCTACCGGATGAATACCGTTTTTAAATTTTATTTTCAAGCATGGGTGCTGCTGGCGCTGGCGAGCGCGTTTGGGGTGTATTATGTTTCGCGGGAATTGCGCGGCGTGTGGCGCGGCGTGTGGCAAACGGCGATCATTGCTGCCGTTGCCGCGGCGATGGTGTATCCTGTGCTGGCAATTCCCACCAAAGCACAGAATTTCCGCCCGCAACCGACACTCGACGGTATCGCATGGGTGCGGAATCAGCATCCCGATGATTATGCCGCTATTTTATGGCTGCGAAAGCATGCCCCCCTCGATGCGGTGGTGCTGGAACGTCCCGGCAAATCGTACAGTTACCTCAGCCGTGTGAGCGCGCTCACCGGACGGCAAACGCTAGTCGGTTGGGATTTTCACGAATATCAATGGCGCGGCACGCTCGATGTGGTAAATGCACGTCTGCCCGATATTGAAAAAATTTACAACGGGCTAGACCCGGCAACTACTTTGACCCTGCTGGATAAATATGCTATAACCTACATCTATGTGGGGCCATCAGAACGAGAAGCATATGCACCCAATGGACTGGCGAAATTCGACCGGCTGTTGAATGTGGTATATCAACACGGCGCGGTTACAATTTATGAAAGATAGAAATTGTCCACAGATGAACACAGATACACACAGATTTTTTGGGGATTTTCATAATGGATTATCCTGACAAAGAACTGACCCAGCATATCATCGGCGCAGCCTATGAAGTTCACAATCAATTGGGGGCGGGTTTTCTGGAAAATGTGTATAAAAATGCACTGATGGTCGAATTAAATTTACAGAGTATTACCGCGCAGGCAGAAGTGCGTTTACCCGTCCATTATAAAAATATCCGTGTTGGTGAATATTTTGCTGATATTTTGGTTGAGAACCGGGTCATTTTGGAATTGAAGGCATTGAGCGACCTAACACCACAACACGAAGCGCAATTGCTGAACTATTTAAAAGCAACCGGCATACAAATCGGCCTGTTACTCAATTTTGGCGCATCCCGTGTTCAAGTTAAACGAAAAATCTTGTAATCTGTGTCCATCTGTGTTTATCTGTGGACTGATTTTTGCGATAACCTATGACAACTCAAACACTCACACAAACTGAACATTCTGTTTCACACGCAAACACCCTCACCATCGAAACGGCGCTGTGGGGCGGCATTGCCCTCGCCGCGCTGGCTCTGCGACTGACGGCACTCACCCGCTACCCACTGAATGAAGCCGAAGCAACGCAAACGATGGCGGCACTGAATCTGTACCGCGGCGGCATACCCGGCGGCGATTACAGCCCACTGCTGGCATCGCTGACCGGCGGCGCGTTTTTGCTTTTCGGCGCGACAGATTGGGCAGCACGGCTGGCAAATGTACTGCTTGGCACCCTGTTGGTGTTGCTGCCATTCGGCTTGCGGCGCGAATTGGGACATGTCGGCGCACTGGCGGCGGCAATCCTGCTGACCATCTCCGCCGTTCCGCTCTTTTTCTCGCGTGCCATTGGCGGCGATATGGCTGCCGTTGTCGGCGCGATGCTGGTTTTGGTCGGCGGTGTGCGCTGGCTCGGCAAAAACCGTCCGCACGGATTGTATGCCATCGGCGGTGGATTGGCACTGCTGCTCACTGCCGGCACCGGCGGATTTTCGGCGTTGGCGGTGATGCTGCTGACGCTGGCATTTGTGGCGGGCAGCAACCGGCAAGCCATCACCGCAGTTAAAACCCGATTCGCCGCCGAAAACCGGACGGTTCGCCGTGCAGTATTATGGTTCGGCATTGCAATTTTTGTTTTGGCAACCGCCGCCACTTTTAACCTGAACGGGCTTGCCGCCATTTCGGAACAATTTACCCGCTGGCTGACCGGTTTCGGCATCACACCGCGCCCCGGCGGCGCACTACCGGCAGTGGTCAACCTGCTTTTTTACGAACCGCTGGTGGTCGTTTTTGGTGCGGTGGGGCTGGCACGCGCTACCGCCGGAAGAGACCCGCTGCGCTGGCTACTCATTGCGTGGATTGCGCTGGCAATCCTGCTGGACATCGTGCAATCGGGGCGCAGTGACGGACAATTGCTGCTGATTTTTGTGCCGTTGGCGCTGCTGGCGGGCGAACAACTCGGCGCGCTGTGGCACACGTGGCGAAATTCGGCACGCACAGAAAGCGACGGGTTGCTGGTTGCCATTGGGTTGATGGTGACCGTGTTTGTGTATGTCAGCCTGATGAGCTGGACGAAATGCACCGCCGCACAAGCCGGCTGCGGCACGGCGTGGATACTCCCTGCGGCGGGTGCGGCGCTCATCATTGGGCTGGCGGTGGTGTTCGGCAACTGGTACGGGCGCGATACCGCTTTCCGCGGGCTGGCAATGATTGCGCTGGTGGTCTTCGGGGTGCTATCGGTGGGGCTTTCGTGGCGATTGAGTTTCGGCAAATTGTACGATTTACCGTTTGAGCCGGTTTATCCCCTGCCCGCATCGAGCCGCCTGCCCGATTTGAGTCACGATTTACAGAAATTTTCGATGGAACGCGCCGGCGACGCGCACGAAATTGACATCGCCGTGGTAGATGCCGATGTGCCGCAGCTGCGCTGGTATCTGCGCGATTTTCGTGCCGCAAAATTTGTGCCCGATTTCGCCTCGGCGCAAGATGCGTCCATCGTGCTCGCCCGCCCGCAAACGGGCAATCCAAACGGTAGTTACACCGGCGAAGAATTCGCGCTGGTTTCATATTGGACGCCCACGCAATTGCAGGGCAAAGACTGGCTGCGCTGGTACATCTATCGCCATTTGCCGAACCATAACCCCGGCCACGACCAATTGGTGCTGTGGCTGCGGGCAGGCGGATAGAAGTTGGAAACCGGTCATTTTCCACCTGCAAATTCGCTGACGGTTGAAAACCTTGAACTCGGAACATAAAATCTATGATGAACAAAAAAACTACTTTTCTGGAAAAACCGCTATTTGAAACCATCACCATCAACTGGGAATTGGTGCTGTATCTGACCATTTTTGTGCTGGCGGTGGCGACTCGTTTCTACCATTTGGGCGACCGGGTGATGAGCCACGATGAAAGTTTGCACGCCCTCTTCTCGTTCAAACTGTACAATGGCGAAGGGTATGTGCATGACCCACTGATGCACGGCCCGCTGCAATTCCATTTGGTGGCGCTGTCGTACCTGCTTTTCGGCGTAAACGACTTCGCGGCACGCATTCCGGCAGCAGTCTTCGGCGTGGCGCTGGTGATGCTGCCCATCGCCTTCCGGCAGTGGATGGGAAAATTCGGCGCGCTGGCAACCAGCATCGGGCTGCTCATCTCGCCCATCATTCTGTATTACGCGCGTTACATCCGCAACGAAAGTTACAGCGCGTTTTTCACGGCAATGATGGCACTGGCACTCTTCCAATTTATGCGCACCCGCAAACAACGCTGGCTGTATGTGGAAGCCATCACCATCGCGCTGTTTCTTTCGGCGAAAGAGATTGCATTCATTCATGGTTTCATCGGGGTAGTGTTTGTGCTGGGGGTGCTGCTGTGGGAAAATCTTTCCGACAAACGCCATCGTCAGGTTTTTTATGCCCTGTTGGGATTGACGATTGCCGGTTTGTTCATCGCCACGTTTTTAGACCGCCTCCCCACCCCGGAAGAGGGGATAGCGTGGAGCAAAATCGGCAGTTTGCTGCTGATGGTTTTCGGGATTTCGGCGGGGGTACTGACCATCGCCGCCAATACCAACCGCCATCACAAACCGATGACCGCCGCTATGAAAACTCTGCTCGCCGAACGCGAAACCGCGCTGGCTCTGCTGGCGGGGCCCGTCATCGCGGCGGCAGTGGTGTTTTTTCTGTTGCACACCACCTTTTTCACCAACCCCGCCGGATTCATCAGCGGCACATGGGGCGCGGTGAGCTACTGGCTCAAACAACAGGGCGTTGAACGCGGCGGACAGCCGGGGTACTACTATTTGGTCGTCACGCCGATGTACGAATTTTTGCCGTTGCTGCTCGGCGGTCTCGGCGGAATATGGTATCTGTTCAAAAAAGCGCCAACATGGGGCGACCGCGATGTATCGGATGCGAAACCGGAAACGCCCCCGCACAGCAAACATCACAAACACCCCCACCCCCAAACGGCTACCCCGACCGCGCCGTTCCACTCTGACGGCGGCACATTTTTGGCGTATCTCATCTTTTGGGCAGTCGGCGCATTTGTGATTTACAGTTGGGCGGGCGAAAAAATGCCGTGGCTGGCAGTACACATCACCCTGCCGTTTATCTTTTTGATGGGTTATGTCAGCCAAATTGCGCTCGACCGTTTCGATTGGGCAAGCCTGAAAATCGGTGACGGCATGCTCTTTGTGCTGTTGACTCCCCTCCTCGGCGCAACGGTTTTGGTCGCACTCACCAGTAAACCGTTTCAGGGACAAAGCATCCAAGACCTGCAAGCCACGTCGCGGTTCATCATCGCCGTGGTTATTGCCGCATTCATCGCATGGCGTGTGTGGCGCATCGGGCGAAAACTCGGCGCGGCGCGCATCAAACCGATGCTCTATCTGGTGGTGTTCGGTGTGCTGGGTGTGCTCACCGTGCGGTTTGCGGTGATGGCATCTTTCATCAATTACGATTATGTGAATGAATTTCTGGTCTATGCCCATGCCGCGCCCGATGTGAAATGGGTCATCAACGAAATTGACGACATTTCACGGCGCACCGTGGGCGACAAACAGATAAAAGTGGCGTATGGCGGCGTTATCTGGCCGCTGGAATGGTACATGCGCGACTATCCGAACCGCGCCTTTTTCGGCGGCAATCCCACCCGCGACGCCATCAATGATGCGCCGGTGGTCATCGTTTCGCCGGATGACCAAGTGAAGTTGGAAGATGTGACCCCCTTCCTCGGCGACAATTATCAGCGGTTCGATTACCGGCAGGTATGGTGGCCGCTGGAAAATTACAAAGGACAGTCACTGTCGCGCATTTGGCACGATTTTGTTTCGCCGAAACTGCCCGCTATCCCCGAACAGGGGCAATCGCAAGAAGAAGCCGACCGGTTGGCACGAGAGCGGGTAAAAACAAACCGAAAATGGCTGTGGGACGTGCTTTTCTATCGCAAAATTGATGACCACACGTTTAAAGATTGGCCATTCCGCACCCAAATGTACATGTTTGTGCGAAAAGATGTGGTCAACCAATTGTGGAACTACCAAACCGGTGCGGCAGCAACAGCCGCCGAACCCGCAGTTGACCCGTATGCCGACGTGCGGCGGCAACTTTCGGCGGAACGGGTATGGGGCAGCACCGGCGCCGGCGAAGGTCAATTTGTCAATCCGCGTGCGATGGCACTTTCGCCGCAGGGGCAGTTATATGTCGCCGATAGCGGCAACCACCGCATTCAGATTTTCGACCAAAACGGCACATTCCTCAAATCGTGGGCGGTTCCGGCGGGCAACGCACCCGGTCAGGTTGGCGATGAGATGTGGGGCATTGCGGTCAGTGCGGATGGGAAAGTGTACATTTCCGACACATGGAATCATCGCGTGGAAATTTTCGATGAGGATGGCAATTTCATCAGCGAGTTCGGTTCGTTTGCCGATACGCAGGGTGATGCAGCTGCCTTCCCCGGCACATTCTGGGGCCCGCGCGATATTGTGCTCGATGCCGACGGCAATCTATATGTTACCGACACGGGCAACAAACGGATAGAAAAATTCTCGGCTACCGGCGAGTTTTTAGGAGCGTGGGGCGGAGGCGGTATCACCCCCGGACATTTTGAAGAGCCAACCGGGCTGGCAATGGATGCCGACGGCAATTTATACGTCGCCGATACGTGGAATCAGCGGGTGCAAGTGCTAGACAAAATGATGCAACCGGTTACCCAATGGCAGGTGGTCGGTTGGGATACCCAAAACGTGCTAAACAAGCCGTTCGTCGCCGTGGATGGCGACAAACGTGTTTTCATCAGCGACCCGGAAAATTACCGCGTCATCGTGTACAATAACAGCGGCGACATTTTGTTCACCTTTGGGCAATACGGGCAGGATGTACAATCGTTCAAACTGCCGCTGGATATTGCCGTGGCAGATGACGGCTCGTTATTTGTGCTAGATTCGGGCAACAACCGCGTGATGAAATTCGCGGCGGCAACGTTGAAATAATTTTTTGGTTCTAGCCGTCGGCAAACGTCAACAGAACCCAATAGCGAGTGATGAATGACCTATGACAAATGACCAGCAACCAATGACAGAGATTCACTACTGCTACCGTCATCCCACGGTGGAAACCAGCTTGCGCTGCAAAAAATGCGGCAAATACATTTGCAGTAAATGTGCAAACCGCACACCAACCGGGTATATTTGCCCGGATTGTTTGCGCGAGCAGGAAAATCGCTTTTACACCGGCAGTCTCGGCGATTATCCCCTGGCGGTGATTGTGGCATTACCGCTATCGCTCATCGCCGGGGGGCTTTTTACCTTCCTCATCGGCAGTATCGGCTGGTTTTCGTGGCTCATCGCCTTCTTTTTATCGCCCATCGTTGCCGGATTCATCGCCGAAGCCGTGCGCTGGGCAGTGCGCCGCCGCCGCTCACGCTATTTGGCGCATGTCGTCGTCGGGTCGCTGGTGGGAGGCGTCGCACCGTTTTTGGTGCTGATGCTGTTCGCCGGAAATTTTTACGGGCTAATCGTGCCCGGCATTCTGCTTTTTATGGGCACCGGAACCATTATGGCACGGTTGAGATGATGTTTCGGGGTTTGAGTTTCTGCGACTGAACAAACGGGCAAACCTATGCTATCAGAACTGACCATCAAAAATTTTGCCATCATAGATGAACTACACCTCACGTTCACCCCCGGCTTCACCGTATTCACCGGCGAAACGGGCGCGGGGAAATCCATCATCATTGATGCGGTGAGCCTGCTGTTGGGCGGACGCGCCAGCAGCGATGTTGTGCGTGCCAACACCAAATCGGCGGTGGTCGAAGGACATTTTCAACTGCCTGATACTCTACAGCAGCAGATTTTCCCCATTTTGGAGCGCGAAGGGCTGGAAGGCGACACGCCGGAAGTGCTGGTGCTGGGGCGTGAAATTCGCGCCACCGGGCGAAATTTTTCTCGGGTGAACGGGCGCACCGTCAGCGCAAGCCTGCTGGCAGAAATTGCCGCCCCGCTGGTGGACATTCACGGGCAGCACGAGCATTTGAGCCTGCTGCGCCCCAAAATGCACGGCGCATTTCTGGACAGATTCGGCGGGTTGGGCGACCGGCGGCAGCGCGTCAGCGAAAAATACCGTGAACTGCAACAGATTCGCCGTGAGTTGCGGCAACTGAGGGAAGATGCCCAACAAACCGCACGCCGTATTGACCAGCTCACCTTTCAGGTAGAAGAAATTTTAGCGGCAAACCTACAACCGGGAGAAGAAGACGACCTGAACACCGAGCGCACCCGGCTTGCCAACGCCGAAAAAATCAGCCAGCTGGCGGGCGAAGCCTATCGCTTGCTGGTGGAAGGCAACGACGAGCAACCCGCTGCCGGCGATTTGCTCGGAGAAGTGGCGCGCGCGCTGTCATCGCTGCTGCGAATTGACGACAGCACGCAAAGCATCTCAGAATTGGCAGACTCAATCGTCTATCAGTTGGAAGATTTGGCAGGGCAACTGCAAACTTACGCAGAAAATATCGAATTCAGCCCGGAACGCCTGCAAGAGGTGGAAGAACGGCTGGGGCTGATATACCTGCTCAAACGAAAATACGGCGACAGCATCGAAGAAATTTTGGCGTTTGGCGAGCAGGCGCAAGCGGAACTGGATGCCATCACCCATTCGGAAGAGCGGATAACGGCACTGCAAACCCGCGAAACCGAACTGCGGCACGAATTGGGCGCCCTGGCGGCAGACCTGTCGGCGGCGCGGCGCAAAGCGGGCGATGCACTGGCTCGCGGGGTCGAAACCGAATTGCAGGCGCTCGGCATGGCGCGCACCCAATTTTTCGTCAGTTTGACCCACACCCCGGCAGAAGACGGTGTTTTTGTCGGCGAGGAGACCTTTGCCTGCGATGAAACCGGCATTGACCGCATCGAGTTTTTGATTGCCCCTAACCCCGGCGAGCCGCTCAAACCGATGGTGAAAATCGCATCCGGCGGCGAAACCAGCCGTTTGATGCTGGCACTAAAAACCGTGCTCGCCCGCGCCGACGACACCCCCACCCTGATTTTCGATGAAATTGACCAAGGCATCGGCGGGCGCATCGGCGGCATCGTGGGCGAAAAATTGGCGGGGCTGGCTCATAACACCAACCATCAAGTTTTGTGCATCACCCATCTACCACAAATTGCCGCATTCGGCGACACCCATTTTCACGTGCGAAAAATCGTCGGCAAACGCACTACCACCACTGTTGCCCCTCTCTCCGGCAAGGCGCGGGTGGAAGAGTTGGCGCAAATGCTCGGCACCCTGTCAGACCCCACCCGTCAATCCGCCCGCGAAATGCTGGCGGCAGCGGCTAATGGTGGAACAGCCGCACCCCGCTGAAAATAAGCGTCATGCCGTATTCATAGGCGGCACGGATGACATCCTCATCTCGCACCGAGCCCCCCGGTTCAACCACAAATTGCACCCCGCTGCGTGCCGCGCGGTCAATATTATCCCGAAACGGGAAAAACGCATCGGAGCTGAGTGACACGCCGTTTAATTTTGCCAGCCATTCAGATTTCATTTCGGCAGAAAAAGGCGGCGGTGATGCGGCAAAATTTTCCGCCCATGCGGCGCGTTCTTTTTCCCCCATTTGCCCGGAAATATACAAATCCACCGCGTTACTTTTTACCGCTCGCGGGGTATTCGGCTTGAATTGCAATTCCAGCACCGCCGGATGCCGACGCAGCCACCAATTGTCGGCTTTATCGCCCGCCAAACGGGTGCAATGGATACGCGATTGCTGCCCCGCCCCCAGCCCGATGACCTGCCCGTCCAGCGCGAAACAAACCGAGTTGGACTGAGTATATTTCAGGGCGATGGTTGCCACCAGCAAATCGCGGATGGCAGCTTCCGGCAGCGATTTTTGCGCAGAAACGATATTGGTCAGCAAATTGCGGTCGATGCGCACATCGTTGCGGCGTTGTGCCAGCGTCAACCCAAACAGAGTGCGATATTCCATCGTCTCCGGCTCAAAATCGGGGTCAATTTGCAGGATGGTATATCGTCCGCCCTTCTTTCCCCGCAAAATTTCCAATGCTTCCGGTGCATATCCGGGCGCAATCACCCCGTCCGAAACTTCGCGGGCGATGATGCGCGCAGTGGACACATCCACCGGGTCGCTGAGCGAAATCCAATCGCCGAAAGATGACATACGGTCTGCACCGCGAGCGCGGGCATACGCTGTCGCCAGCGGGCTGAGGTCGCCCAAATCGTCCACAAAATACGATTGCGCCAGTTCCGCCGAAAGAGGCGCGGCAACGGCTGCTCCCGCCGGGCTGACGTGTTTGAAGGATGCGGCAGCCGGCGCGCCGAGCGCGGCTTTCAGTTCGCGCACCAATTGCCAGCCGTTTAGCGCATCCAGCAGATTAATGTATCCCGGTGCGCCGTTCAGCACGGTAATGGGCAGTGCGCCGCGGGTGGAAAAAATCATCGCCGGTTTTTGATGCGGATTTGCCCCATAGCGCAATTGCAATTGGCTTTTGGTTTGCGGAAATTGTCGGCGGAGATAGCCCGAAATTGCCGCATCGTATGCTGCCGTGTGCTGAAATGCTTTCAGCGCAAGCCGTTCACGGGTGGCAGCAGACGTTTTGCCGTGTGTGCGGAGTTCATCCAGCACAGCAGCATAATCGGCGGGGTCGCACACAACGGTCACCCGCGCATAATTTTTCGCCGCGGCACGGAGCAGCGTCACCCCGCCGATGTCAATCTGTTCCACCGCCTGCGCCGGCGTCACGTTTTCGCGTGCCACCGTTTCTTCAAACGGATACAAATTGCACACCACCATATCAATGAAATCATATCCCTGCGCATCCAAATCGGCGCGGTC
>Ga0114931_10004959_pt1 | contig 16517 bp, 12 predicted proteins | sample 2SBtaG_FD_89579 | JGI IMG/M metagenome (GOLD analysis project Ga0114931, IMG submission 89579) | Deep subsurface microbial communities from Kolumbo volcano to uncover new lineages of life (NeLLi) - 2SBTROV14_V59a metaG | ecosystem: Environmental > Aquatic > Marine > Volcanic | place: Kolumbo...
CTAAAGAGACACCTAAAGAGACACTTAACGGTCTACAGCGGCGCATTCAACTCGCAACCGCAAGGATTTTAGTTCCTTTGGGTCCTTTTTGTCTTCCTGATCCGCTGGCTCTTTTACCCAAGGCTGATTATGGCATTGGGTGGTTTTATTTTTTCCAGGAATAACGTCTTTCAACAATACAGATTTCGATACGGTAGTTGGAATACCAGTGGTTTTTGCCTTGTTCGCGGGCCTGGCTGTGCAATGCATGCTCGCGCCAGTTTTGTATGCTCTGGGTGTCTTTCCAGTACGATACAGTAATACCTGTTTTACCGCTTCGGGCGGATTGAAAGCCAAGAAAGCCGGGCTGGTCTTGCACCCGTGCGGCCAGTTGGGCGTCCATGTGTTGGTATTGCGCGTCGTCCAGCACCAGTTCGGATGTAAAGATGACGGCGTAGTAGGGCGGTGTCAGATCTAAGTCTTTCATATCATTCCGTTGTCCGTTGTTGTCTGAATGCAGGCAGTTCTTCGCCGGCAATCCAGGAGATAATCAGGGTGGTATAAAAGGCCGGTAGGGCAAACAGCAGCAGGTGACTGTTGGCCGCCGATATCCATGTCATCGGTTGGCCCATGACCGGAAGCAGGCCTAAAATATTGCCCCAGGATATAAACCAGTGCACGGAAAACATCCAGGCCGCGCCGAATACCACGATGCTGATGATTTGCCAGAATTCCCTGTCTCGATAGTCCCGTCCGAGGCTGTAGGCATGGGCATGATCGCTAAGCCGCCATAGCAGGAACAGCAGTGTCAACTGGGTAAACAACAGTGCCAGACCCGCGTATCCGCCGAATTTATGCAGTAAAAACGCGCCGACAAAATCGTTGTGAATGGCGGGTACTTTAACCACGTCGCCGTTTTCACCAAACCAGGAATCGGTGCCGCCGGTCCATTGGCCTAAATGCACATACTTGATGGCGCCGAGTAATTGGGATCCGGTATGGGGATAGGCCGGCGGATTGGCCCAGACACGCAATCGATCGTACTGGGGTATCCAATCCACATCTTCGGGTTGGTATTGGTAAATATAAAACCCTAGTCCGATGATCAGGATCAAGGGAACCAGTACTAGACCGCGCAAGGCCCAGGTGATCAGGGTATTGCCTTTTTCCGGATGCGCCGCCAGTCGCCATACCAGGGCGGACATAAAGGTAAAGACGATCAGAAACGGCGAGAAATCCCGTACCGCCAGCATGATGGCGATAGTGAAGACGATAAACATCAAAGCCGTGGCGGTGGTCGCGGCCAGAAAGTATAGTGGGTTGTAACGGTAGGTTTCCGCGCCGATTCGACGAATTTCGATCAAACGGCTGCCGACGATGGCGGCCATCAGAATGACGACAAATTTCACCGTTTCGATGGGTTGCACGCCGAATAATCCGGATTCACTACCAACCAGCGCTTGCAGTATCAACACCGCAATAAGCGACAGCGGAATGGCAAAACGCAGCACTACCCAGACACGGTTGCGTCCTCCCGCCAGACCTTGCACGGCTTGCCGCCATAAAGGGGCCGGTAGAATGGTCAGCAATAAAACAAACCATGCGAATACACTAACAATAAATATATGTTTATAGGCAAAACCCATCCAGCGGCTGTTGAGCGCGCCGACTCCCAGTTGGGTAAGGGTTAGGGTTCCGATCACGCCAAGCATGGCGGCACTGCACCATAGGATTCCCGAGGTGGCTTTCAGTCTGCCGCCCCAATGCATGACCAGGGTGGTCCAGAACCAACCCAGCGCCAGTACACTCAGCAATACACTGAGGTCGGCTTTGCCCGGCAAAAGATGCAGGCCCAGTGTAAGCAGGCCCATGCACAGTGCCGGTACGATCACGCTGATTTCATAAGCTGTTTTTTGTATGGGTTCGCCGAGTCGGCGGGAAAAATACACCATGACGGTGAATAGTACGATGGCCAAGCCGGCGCAGATGGAAAAAAAGATGCGATGTTTTTCAATCCAGGCTTTGGGCAATAAACCTTCGCCCAGCCAACGAACCGGTTGTAATCTCTGCTGGATGGTTTGATCGGCGGATTTACAATGGATTGCGCCGCCGATTTGTACCGGTTCGCAATGATGTTTGAGCAGTGTATCGGTATAAAAATAATCCTGGCCGGAGGTGGGAGTCAGAATCAGCCGGTCTTTTGCCAATGTCACCTGGAAATGGGTCCGGCCGATGATAAACCGATTGACCTTGCCGTACTCGGGGCTGATCAGTGGAAAGCGTATTTGGGTAAAGGTACGCCATGCCCGCGTTTGCGTGCTTTGCCGGGCAAAGTAAACTTCGGTCAGGCTGCCGCCCGGACCCAGGGTGAATTCACCGTGGCGCCAGTTTACCCAGGCGCTTAGCAATTGCGCGCCGGGCACGGACCAGCGATCCACGCAGTCTTTAAGTCCGCCGAGACTGAACAACCTTAGTTCTTCACGGCGTCCCAATTGCCGCCACCACCAGGCACCATGGGATCTGCCGCATTCGGCCAAAGCGTCATGGCTGATGCCTTTTAATGCCAGATCCCCTTTGTGCCAGGTCAGTTGTTGACCGGTGGCTTCGTTTTCCAATACCAGTTTGACCGCGCTTGCGTTGGCTTCACGGACCAGGATGATCTGGCCCGCCATTTCGATGGCGTCACCGGCTTTTAGTGTCCAGCGTTTTAAAAATCGCGATCGTTCTGTGTCGGTTCGAACGTCGACACGTTTTTGCACGGCGACGTTGGCCGCCCACCAGTGACCTTGAGCGTCCCGCTTGATCTGCACATGGTTTTGTTCGGCGGCTCCGGCGGCCGGGCGTTGCAGCAGTTCTTTACGGCCGATGGTAATGTCTTCGCCCGGTTGCAACTGGATGGCCAATGACTGCAAGGTAAATAGGTCCTTGGGCGATTGGTGAATCATAGCATGACCCAAGTAGACCGCCAGCGCGATCACGCCGTATGTCACCAGCGCGGGCAGATGATGCTTGAAAATGTCGACGATATTCACGGCGTTTGTGCTGCCGTGGGGGGTTGGCAGGCGGGTATATCCACGGGCTCGGGTTTGTTGATACGGCGTAGAAACTCCGCCACGATGGGCGCGCAGGTACCACCACCGGTACCGCCCGCGTGGGTTACCATGCATGCAAATGCCAGGCGGCGGGTTTCACCCCGTTGCTTGTCACCGCTGGGCTTTGGTTCACGCCAACCCACGAACCAGACCGATTTGGTGTCCTGCAGCAGTTGTTTCTTGATTTTGACTTTGACTTCCGCGGTACCGGTTTTGCCGTAGGTGATTTCCGTGTCCGGATGCCGTGACCAGTGAAACGCACCCGACGCGGTGCCGGCTTCCGGTACGGCTTTCATCCCGGCGTGAATATAACCGAGCACTTCGGGCAGAATGTTCAGTGACTGGAATGTGGGAAGGTGAACGTCTTGATCACCCAGGCGATTAAACAGTTTGGGTTTGATCAGCCGGTTATTGGCAATGGATGCGACCACCGTGGCGATATGCAGCGGGGTGATTTGTACACCGGCCTGGCCGATGGCGGTTTGCGCCAGCGGCCATTCGGTGTGCGTATCGAACATGACTTTGACGTTAAAAACGTTGGCGCTGCTTGGTGGCGCGGACAGCGTGGTATGCACATAATCGGCTTTTGGCCAGCCCACATTGGGATAATCACGCCAGTTTAAAAACGGCAGTCGCTTGGTAAATCCAAAGCGTTCCATGGTCCGGCGAAGAATAATGGGCCTTTCCTGCAGGGCGTTTTCGATAATTTGCTTTTTTGTCACGGTGTCGGCGTTGCGATATTCCTTACGCCAGACCTTTTGTTTCTGGTCATACGCGTAGGCATTGCTACGGTCGACGATCATTTCCAGTTTGATAAACCACAGGTTGCTGGAAAACTGGATGGCTTGTTTTAACCCCAATTGACCGTCGCGAAAATATTTGCTTAACGGTTCGTGCTTGAAATTTTCGATGGATTTTTTACCCGGTACCGGTGTGTAGGCGCCGTCGCTGTAACGCGGCCGACCGATGTAAGCAGGTGGCAGGCGGCCTTCATGGCGGTCCCATTCGGCCATCTTGCTGTTCCATTGCGAGGCTTTGATGCCGGCGATGTACTCACGCAAAAACGGTGGTCCGTTGGTGACCGCGCTGGCTGCCGAGGCGGCAACAATCGGTTTAAAAATGGACCCTGGTGTATTGTCCCGGTTGAGTATTTGCCAGGCTTGAATTTCCAATGGACTGATGTGGCCATGTTTCTCATAAACCTTATGGTAGGCACGCAAATCCCATGATGTTACCTGATCCAACGGCGGCACCGTTGGCCAGCCAGCAGTTGCCAGGATGTCGCCGCTGTCGGCGTCCAGTACCACCAAAGCGGCGCGACGAAGTTGATCCTCGCTTTTCTTCAGCGAGCTTTGCAATTTGGCAAACCATGACGGTTTGCGGTGCGCGGTTTTTTCGCCGTCGTTTATCGGACGGGTCATGGCTTCGGTGAGTACACGGTGGGCATGTTGCTGTAATCGCGCATCAATGCTCAGCTGCACCGGAAAATCATCCCGTGGCAGGCGTGATTGCGCGAACAACCCGTTGATGGAAAATGCGAAACTTCGGTCGAAACCGATCACCGGAACCAGTCCCAGGGCTTCACCGCAGGCATTGACGCGGCCGTCCTTGCGCAACAAGGGGTAGTGGTAGGGTTGCGCGGAATAAAATTGGTAGGTGGATTTTTTTTCGGCGATTTTCGGTGCCAACGGCCGCCAGGTGAAGCGGTTATTGTTGTCGATTTTTACCCGCAGTCCGTCAACGTGTTTGATGTCGTTATGCACCGATGCCAAGTGAATTTCAATCGTGGCATCACTGGGATAATCGACCGCTTCCAGGTTCAGGTGCAGGGATCCCGCGCGGGCTTTTTTTTCCGTGCAGTCCGGATCGCGCAGGGTGATATAACGGGGATCGCAGGAAAATGTTACATCGGTCTTGTCCAAACGGCGGGATTGGCCGCCCGTCGTTAACAGGCCGCCGCGAAACCTGCCGATAAATTGAATATGCATGGTTTGTTTTTGGGTTACGCGTAGGGCCTGTCGGAACGCCACCACATGGGTGCTGCCGACCGCGGCGTCCCATTGCTTGTAGCCGGTCCGCAGATGGTTGCCGTGAACAAATCCGAATGCTTCCGGCACGGTGCTGGTGGTACGAACCCGGAATCGGCGCAGTTTGTTGCTGCCGCCGCTGCGTCGTAATTGAAAGGCTTCCCAGGGTTGGTCTTCGAGGCTTTTGTCAGGCGTGGATTCGGAAATCCGTTTATGGCGTATCGCGGCCACGGTGCGGCTGTCGTTCCAGCGCTGAACTTCGCGCTTGATAATACGACCCGGCTCGCTGAAGTACAGCCGTTTAAGGGTTTTTACTTTGGCGTTTTCTTTTTTGGTATCCAGGGCGTCGATGGGCAGGATTTCCAGGCGCTGGTTGACACCCGGATTGATCAGCTGCAGCCTGCGTGCCTTGCGAAAAAGGCAGTCGTCTTCCAGGATACACGAGCCGTCCTGGCCGACGGCGGGAGGCGGCGTTTGCGGTTCGTAGAGCATGGTGAGCCGGTAGTAAACAACGGCGGCAATCGCAACGGCGATGAATAAATACCGCAACCCCAGTGTTTGGCGCATCTCCCTTCTTTCTTACCGTTGCACGGCTGTTTTTGGCTTACCGTGGTATCATGTCGGTTGCACTAAGCTGTCAAAGCGCAATAAGTAATTGCCAACCAGTATACGGTCGCCGTCCTCAAGCACCAAGGTTTCTTCGATGCCTGATTCCACGTATTTCCCGTCGTCCAATGCTTTGTTGAACTGAAATATACGGTGCCCCAAGGCCAGGTTGACCGTAAGTTTGTTATCCTGAACTTCGGCCCAGGCGTGTTGCCGGGACAGGCCCAAATTGGTAAATGTTGCCCGATGGCCGCCGCCCCCTTGGTTGTTTTCCCAGTGCAGGCTGTTGGGGTGGGTTAATTGATCCAGTTGAATGTCGGCCTGCATGGAATCGGGTTCCGGATTGTGACGACCGATTAAATAACGGCCTTCTTCAAGTGCATAAGCGAACGGATTGGCGAATTGCAGCAGCGCCAGCCACTCGGGAAACGGTGAGTTGACCACTTCAATGGAAGCGTCGCCGAACGGCACACTCATGGGGAAGTCGTCCACGGGAACAAAATGGGCCATGCGTGACGGACGGTAGAACAGTTTTGAGCTTTTGTTGTTGGCGGAAAAAGTGGTCACGCTATTGTCTTTCTGCGGGTCGATTTCCGGGTTATTGACGGGATTGCCGTGTTGGTCCAACCATAGTGACCAGCTTTGCAGGCAGTCGATGGCGTACTCGTCGTCGATGCGGGGCAGGGCAACACCTTAGGCTACCAACGCATGGGTATGGGTGAGCGTGCGCGAATTGCGTCCCGGAATGATGGTGACGCCGAATTCCGCATAGCTTTCCTGCACCGGCTCCGGTTTTTTATAGGGTTTGGGCTGAATACCGATTTTTTTACCGTCTTCGGTTTCCCTCGATTGGCTGATACCCACCGGCTTGCCGGAATGGTTGTCCATTTCGATGTTGGCCATCTTCAGGTATTTTTTAATGTCCGCGTCGGACAACGGGCGAACACCCAGGTTAAGGGTGAATTGAACAGCATGGCCTTCCAGGGTGATGTTGCCGTTGGGGTAAAGGAAATGGGTGCCACCTTCCTTGGCTGAGCGCGCCATTTGATTAAGTTGCTTGCCTTCGGCGAAGAAACATTCCCACAGCTTGTTTTCCAGTTGATTAACCAGTAAATACCCTTTGTTGTCACCAAATTGAAACGGTGACTGCACATCCTTGGCCAGCAGGCTGTCAATGCTGATCAGCAGGGATTGTTGTTCTTCATACAAGCCGATATAACGTTCCGAGCGCCGCCGCCCGTCGATAAAAAACAACCACGGCCGTATTTGTTTTTTGTCTTTAAGGTCGTAGTTTTTAACCAGCACTTCAAAATTGAGCTTGGCGATCAGTTGGTCGGTGGGTTTGGGTATGAATACGCCACGTCCGAATTGAAAACGCACCTGGGTGAAATCCAGGTCTTCGGACGGCATCACCACATAATTGGGGTAGCGGTTGCGGTATAAGGAGCTTTCAAAGTCCCGGTGGTGATTGCGTGCCAGATTGTGAGCGAGCATTTTGATTCGTGCCGCGCCGGCGGCCATATCTTCAAGCCAAACTTGGCTGGCAACCCATACCACCACATCGGTATAAACAAAACTGCGTCCAAGTAATCGCCCGGATGTATCGTTTTGGGGCACGGTGACGCGATGGTCGTCCAAGGCGTTTTTCAGCCTTTTCCAACGTTGGTTGCTGGTGCCTTCCACGTTGGTGATGCCCTTGCTGCCGGAATATTGGTCATCCCAAACGGCGTCAGCGTCAAACGGGTTATAGACGTTTTCCAGGGTAAGGCTATACAGATGGGGATGCGCGGGACCCAGCCAGTGTGGCAGGGCTCCTTTGGGTTTAAATATGCGCGTAAACATCTATCTTTCGCCTCGCCAGTACATGCAAGTTCTCAACACTGAATGCCAGTAATATAAGAAAATTTTAATATAGATCGATTCTTGTAAAGGGTAAAGTTGGGTTCGAAACATTTTACACCATTCAAATTACTGGCAAAGGGGTTTTATCCGGCCATCGCCAGTGCATCCGCCAGTGCATCAGACTTTTTGCACATCATCCGAAAGAATAGTGAGCCGAATTTAGACCGGTGGGGGAAATTCCATAGCAGGTATCAACAGCACACCTGCTTGTCCGCTATTATACACTATTCAGCCGGGATTCGGCACGCCGAGCGTTTTGCTCTGAACTGGCAGTGCTGCAAGGCCCGACATCGTCGGTTCCAACAACCCGCTTGCTCGCCGCCATACAGAGGATTACGGTTAAGCTGTTGTTTTCCCGTGCTCTCGACAGCATAGCCGGTGGAACTTACCTTTAAGTAACATACGAGTATATCGCCGACAGACGGTGTAATGGGTAGAATATCCGGTGGGAGGTCTGATCACCTATGACGTTATCGGAATTGGCGTATTTTTACACACCAGACCAGTGGGTCGGTATAGGCTTCGGTCTTGCCGCGATTATTGTTCTGGTGTACTTCTGGCGCAGCCATCGTAAAACCACAGCCCTGGATCGGCATCTTAAGCAAGCGGTCGACCAAGTGGGCAGCACCCGTATGCGAGACGCCATGTTACCCGATGGTATGGAGGGATTTATTTTTATCGATTATATCATCTTAACCCCAGGCGGTATCATGTTGTTTTACCTGGTCAATATGCCCGGGTATATCTTCGGCGCCATGAAGATGGATGAATGGACGCAGATGATCGGCCGAAAAAGCATCCGATTCCGAAATCCCTTGTATGGACTGGGGGAGGCCATTCGGGTGGTGTGCAACTACGTGCCCAATATACCGGTGGACGGACGTGTGGTTTTTGCCGATAGCGCGGAATTTCCAAAGGGTGTGCCTGAAAAGGTCTGTTCCCTGAAAAATTTACCCGAAGAACTGGGGAAATTTAGCAAACACATTGATGAATTTGACTTACAGGCGGCGTGGAATCAGTTGACGGCCACGGTGGAACAAACCCGGGCGGAGAATCAAGTTGATCAACGAATCACCCGTTATAACCGGGTTTGAATTAAACAACCGGCTGATCGACAGGGATGGGTATGTGGATTACCACGCAGGTTTTCTCGGCGCTTGCCAAGCCGACGCATTGTTTAGCTGTTTACAGCAGGCTATTGAGTGGCGGCATGAGCGGATCACCGTGTACGGTCGCTCCGTGTGTGTACCGCGCCTGGTTGCCTGGTATGGGGATCCGGGTGCTGTTTATACCTATTCCGGTGTTCGTCATGAGCCGTTGCCTTGGTTGGCGCCGTTGGCCGATTTAAGAACGCGTTTGGAAGATTATTGTGCCGTCACTTTTAACAGTGTGCTGGCAAATTTGTACCGGGATGGTCAAGACGGTATGGGTTGGCACAGCGACGCTGAACAGGCATTGGGTGAGCAGCCTCTTATCGCCTCCTTAAGTTTGGGTGCAAGCCGATTATTTAAGTTACGCCACAAAAAGAAGGCTTATAAAGAGTTGTCGCTAGCACTGGCCAGCGGTAGTTTGCTGGTCATGGGGGGAATGTTGCAGAAAAAATGGCGTCACTGTGTAGTGAAAACACGTAAGCCGGTGGGGCACCGTATCAACCTGACTTTTCGCCTGATCAATTCGACGCTAAAACCTGGCTCGGACCACTGACAATCAACCAGTCCACAAATAAATTGCGTGTGGCCGTGACGGCAGGCAGGTTATTGTCGTTCTTAAGCCAAACACTGAATATTTGAATACCCGGATAGGCAACATGGATTTGGGTCAGGTAAAATCCGGGATTGTCGGCCTTATCTTTGACCTGAAATGTTTTAACCGGGTTGCCGTCTAATTCGAATTCCATATTTACCGCTTCTGCACGGTCCCGGTCGGTCCATGCCCGTACCGCCAGCGTGTATTGTCCGGCGGCCGGAAAGTCTACCGCGGCACTGATATAGCCCAGATTGTTAAGCATCCAGCTGTCAGGCAGTGCATAACCACTGGTTCCCACCAGGTCTTCAGCTTCCTGGTAGCTGATGGTGGCACTGTTTAAGCTCATGCTGGTCGATTTGCTGCTTTTATCCCCGTTGTCCCAGATATATTGCGCGATATCGTCCGCGCAGCTACCGGTGCATTCATCGGGGTTGGCGGCAGGCATATCGGCGTCAATCTTATTACGCAGGTTTTGCAGGTTTGGCTGTCTGCCGGGCACTAAATTGACGGGATTGTCACCGATTTCCGTGCCTTCAATTCGGTGGCAGTTGACGCAGCCCTTTTCGGTAAACAATTGTTCACCCTTGCTCGCATCGCCGATGGGTTCGATTTTACCCTCAACGTCGCCGTCGCTACCCGCGCAGGCCACCAGGCCCAGTGCACCCAGGCCAAGGGTCATGCTTAGTATGACGACGCGTATCCTTTGAAAAGCCACCTGTTTCTCCAATTTGGCCCGGTCGCCAAGTATATATTTTTTTTCCGCATTAGGGCTGTGAGGCCAGACACAGTTATCAGCTTAAACGCTTCATTTGCCTGGTTGTTTCACCAAGTAGTGCCATATGCCCCACGGCAACTGCTTTGACGAGACGTCTATACTATATAAGTCTCTTGAAAGCATATTTCAAGCCTATAAAACCATGTATTATTTAAGGTTATAATCGCGGTCACCGACAATCATCGCCCGGTTGGACTTACGTTGAGTAAACACCCGTGCAGGCACAATGCTCTACACGGAATCCGGTGGCCGGCGCTTACGGGTATTCCATGCGAAATAGCGCATGACCCTCGGTGGCATCCGGGAATTCCCATTGCCGTAACATGGCGTGAATGACTTTTTTGGGTACGCTGTGTTGGCGTTGCGCGTTTTGTCGCCACAGGGTTTGATGTTGGGCGTCGACCGCTACAATCTCCACCCGTGCATGATAGGATCGAAACAAGCTGATTAACTTGTTACGCCGGTCAAAAGTGAGGTTGGTGGCATCCCAAACAAAATTCTGCCGCGCCCGCAAATACCGGCGTGCTTGCTCCAATGCCGCGCGTCGAACCGTGCCGTCGTTGTCGCCGGGATTGCATCTTAATTCGCGCCGAATTGCGTCCATGCTTACCACGGGAACGTCCGGCCGTTGGTTTTCACACCAATAACTTTTACCGGCTCCCGGCAGGCCGCTCATAAGTATGGCGGTACTGCGGGTATCATCAAAGGTCTCGTCGATGGTGGCGCGACGTCCGGCAAAAAACAAGTACCGGGTATGTTCGGAGGGAAAACTTCGCGGCTGCACTAAACAGTTTAATTCGCGCGCATATTCGGTAAACAAGGTGATGGCATCGAGCTTCTTGTCCAGGTCCTCGCAAAGTCGACCGCGCATGTCGGCTTCGGCGACCAACCCCAAGTGATACAAGCAACAGCGCATGCTGGCCGCGCTGACCCGTAATTCACTGCCGCTGTCGTTTAAAACATGGATGGGTAATTGGTGATGGCGCACAAGGGCGCATACTTGTTCCCGTTCGGTCGGATTCATTCCCGCCTCCCATAACAGGCGGCGGGTATGCACGGCACCCCTGGGGGAGTGATGGAAAGATCGAATACGACCGTCAATCAATTGGCTGCAGGTGGGTTTGGCGATGTCATGAAACAGCACACCCAGCCAGCAAAGCAATCGTGCCCGCTGGTCAAGCTCGCGCCAGGCTTGCATATCGGCTAATGCCTGGCAAACCATTCGGGTATGAATCCAAACGTCGCCTTCGGCGTGCCAGATGGGGTCCTGTTCCACGCCGCGCATCTGCCGTATCCATTCAAAACGCCGATCGAGGGCATCCCAGTTCACCCCCCAATGGGGGGCTTTGGGCATAAAAAAATAGTCGTCAAACGAATTTGTATTCATGCAAGTTTTCTAACAAAGTAGTCGGAAGATATATTGAGGTCGGCACCATTGTCATCAGAGGCTACCGGATCGTTATGCGTATGATTTTTAAGTACCGAAAAATGTGAATGTTTCATAAAAATCGCCGCCGGGGGTTGTTTTAATCTAATCATCAGCTTTGAAAATATCCGTGCCTGTCGCAAGTCGGTTGGGAATGATCGGCCGGTTCAGCCAATGACTGTCCGATTCAATGATCGACTGTAAAAAACTGGCGCGGATAAATTTAAAGCGCCCAAGCACTTGATCGTCGTCTTCGTGTTTAATGTATAAGCCTTCGGCAAGATTTTCGGGATCGGTTTGCTGCATGACCCGTTGATGATCGAGTTGCGTGCGCGCCACCTGATCGGCTAAAACCTCCCGCCATTGAGAGCTTTTGTAAAGGGAGGTGGTTATCAGCTTGCGCAATTCCTTTGGCCGGTTGATGCAACCGTTATAAACCACCGGCACGGACACCACCGGCGAGCCGGCCAGCAGTTCAACACGGCGTGGTGTGGACAGAAAAATGCGCTCCTTTCGATCCCATATATCAAACTCCATAAACCAATGGGCAAGTTGATCATAGTAAACGGTATGCTTGGCATACAACCATTCGCCGAACATGATATAGCGATTTTGTAAAACAGCCCATAACTGCTTTGCATGGCAGGCGGCCCAGGTTTTCAGCATGGCGAAGTGTTTTTCGCGGTAGCCCCCGCTTAGAAAATGGCCGCGGCTTTGCAGTTTCAGGTTGCCTTCGGTCGTAAAGGAGATTGCCGAGTTGGCGCCATCCAGCTTTTCTTCGATAACAAGATGGGCGCGGTGCAGATCGGTGATCGGCACCTGGCTGAGATCTTCGTCACCGGGTTGCAGTTTCGAGCCGGCGATATGCCGGGTGCGAGGGTATTTAACTAATTCCACAACGATGTATTATTCTCCAAACTTAGACGCTTTCAGCGACGCGAACCACGGCGATCATATGATTTAATACATAACTGATTTGCACCCGGTGCGCACCCGCATGATAAAACAGTTGGCTCAGGCTTTGTTTATTAAACAGCCGCAAATGTTCCGGATTATTGTCCGCATGGGACGGCACGCTGGCAATAACAAAGCGCCTGGCGACCCGTAAAACCTCGGCTGCGGCGGGTTCCGGATCGATCAGGTGTTCCAGCACCTCCAAAATGGTAACCGCGTCAAAGGCGTTGCTGTCAAAGCCAAGTGAGCAGACATCGCCCGCAATGGCATTGACATTTTGAATGCCGCCGCGTCGAACCGCAACAATTGTGTTGACGCGGTGGTTGAGGCGATCCACGCAGGTGACGGGTAAATCCGGAAAGCGCCCCAGCAACGGCCACAGAAATGCGCCGCGGCCTGAGCCGATATCCAGCAGGTTTTTCGGTTGTAGACCTTCCAGTATGGACAGCACCTGGGTGACTCGGGGCGGGCCCTGTTTACGTTTGAATTTATGCAGGCGAAGTTCTTGTTGGCGCGCCCGTTCAAGCAGTTCGGCCGGCGTATGTTGGCCGGGAAGATGGCCGCGAAGATAGGCCCAGGCCAGTTCAGTGTAGTATTGATTCGGATCCAGTAAGTCTTGCGTTCGAAGCAGGTTTTGCTGGACAAATCGGATGCAGGCATCATCAATCACCGACCAAAGCAGAACCAAGTCCTCATGATCCAATCCCAACAGAAGATCGCCGTGCCGAGTTTCCATTTCCTCGCGAATATCATGACCCAATTCATGCGTGATCGCGGTGAATGTGTGCTTATCGCCTGGTGACGTTGGCCGTCCGATTTTGGATACCGCACTGTCCAAGCGGTTCTTGGTAAGCTGTTGCAAGGCTCGCGATTCCATACCGGCTAATGGGTCACTGTCGGGTTTTTGTCCCCACGTTTGAGCCTGATGGTAGTGGCGTTCACTGAAATCGGGATTTTTAATTTTTACACTATAAAACTTTTCACCGAAAACGTCGACGTTATCCCAGGGTTTGACCACATAACCTTCGGCCACATTGTCCTCTATCGCCGGCAATTGCAGTTGGCCGGGTACGTGGGTGGAAAATACCGCCGGTAAATTCAGCATCCGGGATAACTCGCCGCTTGCAATGACCGGCGTCGTATGAATATTAACCGCACTTAACCAGTCGTGGGCTTGCTGGAATGGCGTAAACCGAAATAGGCCGTCGCTGTCGGTCCATGCCAGGTCAAACGCGATAAACATGATTTCGGGTGAATAATAAACACCCGTCTGCACCGCCCGGCAACCGGGTATCGGTGTTACCTGGTCATGTGGATATGACCCACCGGCCAGTTAACCGTAAACAAACAGCCAATGGCAACCCAGCCGGGATCGTAATTGATCATGCAGTTGTTTGACCGGGCGCTGCAATGGGCCCATGGCATATTGGTAGTCAAAAAATGCATCTTCCACCGAGAGCAAGGCGCGTCTTTTTGCCACCGATACCCGGTATCCGTCAGTGCACAGACACATGTTGGCACCGTGAATTTTTTCAGTGGCCACCCAAGACAAGCGGTTTAACGACCGCCATTGATCGGCGTTGAGTCGCCAGTCCTTGGTCGATTCGGGGATTTTGGGGTAGGGCTGAAAGGGAATCATTCGGTGGACATCTGCTTACGTTCTATCCATTATAACCCAAAGCCGGGCTCCTCACCATACGGTCGCCCATGCCTTCGTTACCCCGTGGTCCGTGCATACGGCGAGTCAAGTTCGGCATAGCCCTCGCGTTGAACATGGGTAACAGCGATTAATCTTAAACAATGGCGCGGCGGAGTCCAGGCATACTTCTGCGATTACGGCATAGCGTTGGCGGACCATCATGGCAATTAATCCGGCACAGCGGCGCTGGCCGGTGCGAACCTGGGTGTTCGGTATTAAACTCAATGCGCCTTTGAGCGAGGCTGTGTGAGGGTACTTTCATTCGCGCTTGGCCCTGCGGGACTCTCATCCAGTATTTCAATACACTACACGACACTAGACCTAAAATAAGCGAGGTAAAATTTGCACGCTGCTGCGCAGCCACTTTTTTTGCATGCAGCCAAATTGGGCAACAATTTTTCATATTTTATGATGTTTGTGGTCAAGCCAACACTTAAACGAACTCTTAATGCTGAAATATTATTTTATTTTTCTTTTTCGTGGAGAAAATGCGGATGGATTGACAGCACAGGAATAGCATTCAAGGCCGATTCTGGATGATTAAGCGGCTACGAGGCGGGTCAGCAATGGCAAATTACCGCTAGACTTGGGGAAAAAAGGGCGTTTATCCTTCATCCTTCCTATACCCTTGGTTATTAAAATTTCTAGATCTTGATGCAGAAAGAATCAGTTGTCGGTAGATTCAATACTGGTGTTATTACCATGTGATTTCCTCTCTGTTTTGGTACACTCCTGACCAGGAATGATGACCAAATGAGGGCCCCAGGTTTGTGTCTTCTATGGCAGAAAGGCGTCGCTTTCCGCCAACCAACAGGAGTAGTATCATAATGAGGTTTTTTTATTTCTCTTTTTCATGGCCACATTCATTGTGCAGATCGGCTGTAGCAGCGGCGGTGTTGATGACGGTGAAAATTTGAAGCCGACGATAGGCGATCGCCAAGACGGTGCAATTAAATTAAATATCGACCTTGTTGGCAGTTTGCAGAATCCTGCGTTCTCTCCGGATGGAAATTCAATTGTCTTTACTAGGCGTGCCGGGCATGCCGGCTGACTAGTGGGGTGGAAGTCCCCATACCAACCTGGTGGAGGTGAAGATTAGCGAAGCGCAAGGGCGTTGTTGTGAGACAAGGTCTGAAGGCAGCGTGTAGCAAAGGTACGAGCCGACGAACAGAAACTGGATAAATAGGCGCCAAGGCTGGACGAGTTAGCGTGAGATAACGAAGTCCATATCTACCAAGTGCCAGAAGCGTAAATCCAGCGGTAGTGTACCGAAAGTCAGCAAGAGGGATCGGCTTACCCCGGGAGGTCTGTATGGTTGTTTCAAATTTGGGACCGGTGGCATCGAGAGGTGGCATATCGCGATACAGGAATCAGCAGAGGGCATAGTAGGTTGAAAAGGAAATGACCAAAGGCCCGAACGGTAGGGAAGGCAAATAGGTGCTTGAGACTTATGAATACTGATAAAGGCAGACAAGTCCGCGAACGGACCTAAAACCGGGAAGCCGAGGTGAAGCCTTGCGAACCGGGTGCGAAGGCTGATGTAGGCATAGTGTCTCAGGAAACCGAAAGCCTGATGTTTGGCAAGGAACTGATGGAGGAAATCTGTGAGCGAAATAACCTGAAAGCGGCGTTGACGCGAGTGGTGCAAAATAAAGGGAGCCCGGGCGTGGATGATATGACCGTCGACGAATTGCCGGACTACCTTAAAGCGCACTGGCTGGTGATCAAGGCAAGTTTGCTGGAGGGACGCTATCACCCACAAGCCGTAAGACGGGTCGAGATCCCCAAGCCGGGGCGTACCGAAAAGCGCAAGCTGGGTATACCCTGTGTGCTGGATCGATTTATTCAGCAGGCGGTCTTGCAAGTTTTACAGAGGAAGTGGGACCGGACCTTCTCTGATAGCAGTTACGGGTTTCGCCCGGGGCGCTCGGCGCACCAGGCGGTAGCTCGAGCCCAATCCTACATCGAAGCGGGCGACTCGTTTGTCGTGGACATTGATTTGGAGAAATTTTTCGACCAGGTCAATCACGACAGACTGATGAGTCGACTGGCGATGAGGATAGCCGATAAGCGGGTTCTGAAACTGATCCGCGCCTATCTGCGAGCGGGCATATTGGAGAACGGACTGGTTAGCGTTCCAAGCGAAGGTACTCCCCAAGGCGGCTTATGTAAAGCTTTACATAACCCGCCTTATGCATAGTAACTCGTTATGTAAAGTAAATCGGGTTAAAGCAGGCTTTTCATGAGCCAAACCCGAAATCACTTTACATAAAACAGCGAGATTAATCGTTACAGACTAGCCAACCAGGAG
>Ga0114931_10004960_pt1 | contig 16516 bp, 15 predicted proteins | sample 2SBtaG_FD_89579 | JGI IMG/M metagenome (GOLD analysis project Ga0114931, IMG submission 89579) | Deep subsurface microbial communities from Kolumbo volcano to uncover new lineages of life (NeLLi) - 2SBTROV14_V59a metaG | ecosystem: Environmental > Aquatic > Marine > Volcanic | place: Kolumbo...
ACTGGCCTCTGGTTCTAAACTAATAAAGAACTCCCAAGTAGCAACTGATTCATCTATAGGTGCCAAGATTAAGACGAGTGGTAACCTCACTACCAACGCTGATATGACGTTAAAGACAGGAACCAGCATCGTGAGTGGCAGCACCCTTGCCACCAACACCAAAATTACCGGTGCTACTATTGACTTGGGGTCAGGCATGACACTTGGCGGGGATATGACTCTCACCGCCGGCTCAACCATTACAGATGCGTCCACCCTGGCGACAGGTTCAAACCTTTCCAATGCCTGGTACAATGCTACAAACATTAGCGTAACCGGTGGCAGTATGACCCTTGCCGCCTCCTCTTCACTTGCCACAGGTGCTGTCTTCGCAGAGGGGTCTTCCCTGGGCGGATCGGTTACCCTGAAAAACACAGAAACCGTTGATGCCAGCACCGATATGTTGATGGCCGCTGGCTCCACTTTGGCCTCCGGCTCCAAAATCACTACCGGCACGGTACTGACCAACGATGTGGTGGCCACCGATGGGAAAACATATACCGCCGGAACCACGTTGACCAGTGATATTACCACTTCCGGGGCAACATCAATCACCAACGCCATGACCTTGAATGGCGGCTCCACTCTGGTCTCTGGTACTGTTCTGGCCGCCAACGCCGCCGACACCGACAGTTCCGCCGTTGGCTCCACCACGGCAGCGGTATCTTATCGTCTCTCCGACGTTGACGTAACCAGTCAGGATGGCGCCCAAATTGCTATCTCGGTTGCCGATTCCGCCTTGAAGGGCCTGGATAAGATTCGTTCCAGCCTTGGTTCTGTTCAGAATCAGTTGACCTCAACCATCTCCAATATCTCCACCACCCAGGTCAATATTTTCTCGGCTGAATCTACAATTCGTGACGTTGACTTTGCTGATGAATCTTCAAACTTCTCCAAGATGCAGATTCTGGTACAGGCATCGTCATTTGCCATGGCTCAGGCTAACGCCTCTGGTAAGTCTGTATTAAGTCTATTACAAGGGTAAGATGGTTAGCTGAAAGTTAGAAGCTAAAAGTTGAAAAATTACTTCGAATGGACGAAGGCTAAGGGATGTGAGATGAGAAATAAGTAAACACCCTGGTTCGGTTTTGTCGGACTTAAGGCCTGAAATCTTAACAAAAAGAGGGGCGGTGACTGAGATGGTTGCCGCTCTTTTTTTGTTTTTGCCACAGAAACATTCAGTTCAATACCCCATGATTTCTTTTCTTGGAGTATTTTGCGTCTTTTTGAAATTATTTAACGTTGTTTGAATTCTCCCTACTGCCCCCCCTTTTTCTCATTCTATAAGTCCAGCAACTCTTTCAGATTGTCTTGGATAACCTTTTGATGATCACTCCGAAGCGTTCCTGCAAGAGACTTGACAAACTCTAAATCAAATGGAGTTGCCTTGCGAATCATAACTTTTTGATTCTCCTGTAATTTCAAAGGCGATTGAGTCGCCAGGGCGTAGCCCTAGAACTTTTTGCGTTTTTTTATTAGCACACCCGTGGGGTCATTATGTTGTGAATTTTTATTATTTTTAGCAGTATTTTAATCGGCTCCATGTCAAAATGTCAGGAGCCATTTCCAGACAGGAACCACGTTGATGTTTTCTTTCTCCAAATTGGTCTCATCATCCCAGGTGACGATGGTGCCGGAATCGATGGACAATTCATTCATGGCACTTTGCAGGCCCCGTAGTTCCCGGTTGAATGTATTTTGATCTGTCATATCCCAGCATGCCTGGATGAGGAAGACTTTCCTTGAAATCTTGTGTCGGGCGAAGAAATCGGCCTCATTGCCATCCCTGGTGTTTACATATTCAGACTCATATCCTTTGCGTCGCAGGTGCAGGAACACCAGATTCTCAAGCAGCGGGCCGTTGTTTGCGGACTTGCGGAAGGCCATGGCATTAAGCAGGCCGGTATCCACCGTGTACATCTTGGGTGGGTTCAGCATGCGTGCTTTTTCCGAGTGGCTGTGGATAGGAACCCGATAGAGCAGGTAGGCATCGAGCAGGTGATCGAGATACTCGTAAAGGCTATTCTTTGTGCATTTCACCGCCATGCTCTTCAGGGTGTTGTAAAACCTGTTGACGCTGAACTTGCCGCCCGGAGCATGCATGATATGGCTGACCAAGTGTTTGAGGGCAATGACATTACTGACCCGGTGTCGTTCAATGACGTCTTTGAGTATGACTGAATTGATATAGCTCTGTAGGACTTCCACCCGCAGATTGGGGCCCAGGTCCAGCACTTCGGGAAAACCACCGGCCTCCAGATAATCAGTGATTGCTCTGCGTAGTGTGGCAGCTGTTCGGGAGCTGAAATTCTGCGGCGGCTTTGCAAAAAGGCCCTTGGCATTGAGATATTCCGTGAAGCTGAAAGGAAAGATTTCCGTGGATAACGAGCGGCCGCGTAGACTGGTGGCGATTTCCGTGCTCAGCAACTTGGAAGATGATCCGGTGAGAAATATCCGGACCTTTTCAGTGTCGAGCAGGCGCCTGATGAACATTTCCCACTGGTCTATACGCTGGATTTCGTCAAAAAAGAAATAACACTTAAGATCCTTGTTTTCAGGAAATCTGCCGTAGTAGACATCGAGAATAGACTGAAAGTCCTTGACGCTGAAATCAAGCAGTCTCTCATCTTCGAAATTCAGGTAAATGACCTGCTGCCTCTTTACGCCAGTATCCAGAAGCTCCTTCATTTTCTGATAGCAGAAAAAAGTTTTCCCGGTGCGCCGCATTCCGATAGCGACATCCGCTTTGCCTGGTATTTCCGAAAAAGCATTATCTCTGGCTACCAGTTCCGGAAAATCACGCTCCTGAAAATCATCAATAAGTTGGGATAATATAGTCTTCATGTGTCACATATTATAATTTTTTCCACAACAAAACAACCGTATTTTATCTCTTTTTTAGAGATAAAATACGAAATATGGCTAAAATTCCCTTCACTTAGAAATAAGTGCTGGGGCTTTTATCCAAGACTAAATCATGAGCAAGGTGATTTTTGTGTTGGGGACAGGGGGCGTACTTAAGATTATAAGTTACTTGTCTAAAGCCAGTTTTCAATATGAAGTTCTGAAATACGTTCGAAATACTTTGTATTACCAGTTACCAGCAGAAAATTATTGGCAACGGCAATTGCAGCTATTTCTAAATCAGCCAAATCAAGAGGTTGTCCTCTCTTTTCCAGCTCAGCCCTGATTTTTCCACAAATATATGCAGCTTTAGTATCAAATCCAACAATATTTACAGATGGTAGTAATATGTTGTGTAGATTCTGTAGATGATATTCTGGACGATTACTTTTCATTGCTCCGTAAACAATTTCGGAAACCGTTATGGTTGAAATAAACTGCTCACTCTTAGGCACGCCAATAAGTTTTTTAAGTAAGCGCGGAGAAGGGCTTTTCTTTAAGATATTGGTGATGATATCTGTATCAAAGAGAAACATTGCGGCCATTTCCTCCGGATTTCCGCAATGTGACCAGATCGTCAAGAGGTGATATAACTTCATCAAACTCTGGCCATTTCCCTACCACTGCAAGTAATCCCTGTCGTTCTTCATGTTGTTCAATAATCTGCAAATCTTTCAGGCTTACAAGAGCTGCAACTGGTTTATTTCTTCGGGTAATAATGAACCGTTCATGACCAAATGAACTTTTAGCTACAAGCTCAGACAGATGACTTTTTACATGGGCAACTGAAACTATTGACATATTGCACCTCGAGATTTTGTTGGATATTGACATGGTCATAATAACCTTTATGACCAATGTTAGTCATTTTAGAATCTAATGTCAAATATCAAAAAAAGGGTGCTTACAAAAAATACGGGGACACAATACCTATTTAATTCGTGAGGCGTTTGGCATAAATAGTATTATGTCCTCGGGATATTTTCAGTCCAGGCTTTTTATTGACAGATCGGTTCGTAAAAGTAATTATAGCAGCCTCTTTTAATTTCAAGATATTTTAAATAAGCGCATGATAAAATCGATATGAGTTCCGTTACCTTGGTTCTGCTGGCCGCTGGGGCATATATCCTGGCCTATCGCCTTTATGGCCGTTACCTGGGCACTAAGATCTTCAAGCTTGGCGACCGGGAGATGCCGGCCTGCACATTTAACGATGGCATTGATTATGTGCCGTCCAAAAGGCACATAGTCCTGGGGCATCATTTTACCACCATTGCGGGCCTGGGTCCTATAGTCGGGCCTGCCATCGGCATAATCTGGGGCTGGCTGCCTGCCTTTCTCTGGGTGGTCTTCGGCTCTATCTTCATGGGGGCGGTGCATGACTTCTCCGCCATGGTGATTTCGGCCCGCCATCAGGGAAAGACCATTGGCGAGCTTACCGGCGACTTGATTAATACCTCCACCCGCTTGGCCTTTAAGGTTCTTATTCAATTTCTGCTCTGGATTGTGGTCTCGATATTTGTCTTGATCATGGGCGTCTTGTTTCAGATGTACCCGCAGTCGGTGCTACCGGTGTTTATGGAGATCCCCCTGGCTGTTTGGCTGGGCCGGCGGTTGCGGCAGGGCAAGGGCGATACCGGCGCCTCGCTGCTGGCGGTGGCGGTTCTTTTTATCTTCATTGGCTTGGGGCGTTACCTGCCAATCACGCTGCCGCCTCTCTTCGGTTCCACAGTGGTTACCTGGTGTCTTATTCTCTTTGTCTATGTCTTTATTGCCTCCAGCCTGCCCATCGACCTGCTCTTGCAACCCCGGGATTATATCAACTCGCATCAATTGCTCATAGTCATGCTCATGCTTGGCTTAGGGATCATCATTGCCCATCCGCCGATTACCGCCCCGGCCATTAATCCGGCCGCCACTGTACCTGGCAGCGATATTCCGGCCCTGATGCCGCTTTTGTTTATCACGATCGCCTGTGGGGCAATTTCCGGTTTCCATTCCCTGGCCGCCTCTGGCACCTCCGTCAAGCAGATCAGTCGTGAGGAGGATATGATGGTCATTGGTTACGGTGGCATGCTGCTGGAGGGGATTTTGGCGGCGATGGTCATTGCCGCGGTGGCCGGAGGTCTAGGGATGGGGATGGAGAAGGACGGCGTCATCTATACCGGGGCCTCAGCCTTCCAGATGCATTACGCATCCTGGGCTTCGGCCAAGGGCCTGGCTCCCAAGATTGCGGCGGTGGTCATCGGTGCCGCCAACCTCATGGCCTCCTTCGGGGTGCCGCCGGAATTCGGCCGCACCACCATGGCGGTATTTATTGTCTCCTTTGCTGGCACAACCCTGGATTCAGCGGCCCGTATTCAGCGTCTCAGTCTGCAGGAACTGTGTACCAACCGGCATGGCAGGATAGCCCGGCCGCTTAGAAACCGTTACGTTGCCACCTCCATAGTGCTCATCATGGCCGCTGCCCTGGTCTTCTTAAAACCGGGCGGCAAGGGGGCCCTAATTCTTTGGCCATTGTTTGGCGCTTTGAACCAGCTGCTTGCCTCATTGGGCCTTGGAGTCGCCACTATCTATTTGTTTAAGAGGGGCAGGAATTATTGGCTCACCCTCATCCCTATGCTCTTTATGTTGGGGATGACAGCCTGGGCTATGGTCCTGAACCTCATGAACTTTATGGCCGTCCACGATACGCTGTTGACCTATTTGTCGTTGCTGATCTTTGTCTTGACCGGCTGGATGCTAGTGGGAGCCTTAAGCTCTTTAAAAAGGGGGAAAGAACTTAAACCGTCAAAGGAGTCCAGGCGGGATGTTCATTATGGCTCCCAAGAGCGGCCTTAATGGTAAATTCGATAATGGGAAATAGTTTACACTACATGAAGATATTGCCAAAAATATTGGCTGTAATAGTTATTTCGCCAAACCATATCACTCTTGGGAACGAGGGCAAAATTAGAATGCCAATGGGGGTTCTCTATAATCAATCGGTGGGTCAGCTTGGGTGATTGTTGAAGGATAAAATCATGTGAGGTAAGAAAAATGGCGCTTTGGGAAGAAACAATACCGTTAATGAAGGTTGGTTATCACAAGGCCCTGGTGAATGAAGCTTATGGCAGGGCGTCACAGGGTAAAAAGGTCTATCCTCCCCGTGATCTGGTATTCAACTCTATGCGCTTAACGCCATTTGATGAGGTGCGGGTGGTAATTATTGGGCAGGATCCCTATATAAATGAGCATGGAGGTGTTTCTGAGGCACATGGTCTGTGCTTTTCGGTTCGGGAAGGTATTCGTGTTCCGCCCTCACTACGGAATGTCTTTTTGGAGATTCAGAACAGCGTCTACCCCGGGGAAAATCAGAACTTCTCAACAGATCTGACTAGATGGGCGGAACAGGGGGTGTTGCTCCTGAATGCCAGCTTGTCAGTCATTGCCGGAATGTCAAATTCCCACGCCAATCTGGGCTGGCAAAAACTTACCGATGATATAATTACTACAATTTCAGCTAAAAGGGATCATGTGGTTTTTATGCTCTGGGGGGCCTTTGCCCAGAAAAAGGCCCAGCTCATAGACCAAAGCAAACACTGCATCCTGAAAACCACCCACCCCTCGCCGCTTTCCGCTCATCGTGGTTTTCTTGGCTCAGGTGTATTTGTGAAGTGTAATAATTATCTCAAACAGCACGGGCTGCCTGAGATTATCTGGTAGGGCAATGCAAAAATTTTCAAAAAATATCTTCATGTTGCAACGTAGATGATTAATTTCAGGGGGATTTTTTTTTAAGTTGGTAGGTCGGGTTGAGTTTTACGAAACCCAACCGCTTATCATAAGTCAGCAGTGAGTATGGGGAATGCCCGTACCACCAGTTTTGAGGAAGTTACCTTTTTTTTTACCAATATAATCCCTTCCTATGTAATCAAAATAATTCAGCAAAAAAAGGATTTCTTGAAAAGAATATCACTAAGTGATATAGCTTTATCATGAAAGACTTAATGACGAAACATTTTGCAAAATGGGCGGTGAAACACCGAATTCCCAAGGACGAGTTAGTCAACGTTTTAAAAGAACTGAAATGTGGAAATTTTGATGCGAATCTTGGAGGCCATATCTATAAAAAGAGAATTCGTTTTAGAGGAAAAGGAAAGAGCGGTAGTGGCAGAACAATAATCTGCTACCAGAAAGAAAACATAGCAATTTTTGTTTATGGATTTGCCAAAAATGAAAAATCTAATTTAACCAAAAAGGAGCTGGTGGTATTTAAGGAAATGTCAAAAATTATATTAGGTTTTTCATCTGAAAAAGTTGAGGCAGCAATCAAAAAAGGTAATTTTATAGAGGTGAAATCATGAGGAAATCGATAGCCGAATCAATCACAAGTACAATTAGAGACTTAAACAAAAGCGGCTTGGTAGACGATATCACAATGAAAAACATTGAGAACCTCTGTATTCCTGAGGTTAAGGAATATAGCCCCCAAAAAATAGCTTCTATAAGAAAGAAATTAAGCCTTAGTCAAGCGGCCTTGGCTAGCATTTTTAACATTAGTCCTTCGACAGTTCAAAAATGGGAACAAGGTTGCAAAAAACCCGCAGGAGCATCAAAGAAACTATTGGATATAATTGAGAGAAAAGGTTTGGAGGCTCTCATATAAAGCACAATATAACGAATATATAAAAAACATAACGTTCCAAAAGTTAACTTCAGTGGTGGATCAAAAACCACTTTTTTATGTTTATGAATTTGTGGCGGGACATTTGTCTATAAGAAAATACAAGCCCGCTCCGACCAAACTACTTTGTATTTGATATTCATTTTTTCTTCAAAATCTTATCTATTGAAGTAAATACATCCTCCTGACTATAAATTTTCCCTTCCCGGATGTTGTCTTCTCCAATTGAGATGAGTTTTAAAATTCCAATAGCATTTTTCATATTTTCGAAACTTTCCGGGTCTTGAATTACAGCCCTAGGCTCACCATTTTGTGTAATAATTACAGGGCGATGCGTTTCATTAATTTGTTTTAGTATATTGGCTGCCTGGGACTTGAGATAAGTAACGGGTTTAATGTCGCTTGATATGTTCATACTATTCACCTCCAGTCTTTTTATAGTACCAAATTTGCACTTGGTGTCAATTTTTGTTTTTACGGCAGAGCCCCAGGGACAATCTGTTAACCCAGCATCTTACTATCTTTGATTTTTTGAATAAAATTGAATATAATTAATCAAGAAAACTTAAAAAAGGGGGTGGCGAAATGAAAACAGTTACAATGAGGGTTGATGACTCAATCTATAAAATGATCAAACAGGCAGCCGATGGTCAAAAAAGAAATCTCTCAAATTTTATTGAGTATGCCACATTGCAATATCTCTCATCGGCTCAATTTGTTGATAGTGATGAAATGAATGAAATATTAGCGGATGGTGCATTGGTTAAGAACCTAGAGAGTGGCTTGAACGATTTGAAAAAAGGAAACTACTCTATTGTCTAAATTTATTATTGCAGAGTCTAAAACCTTTGAGAAAGTAAAAAAAAAGGTCGGTGTCAAACTCTATCACAAGATTGTAAACATCGTCTATCCACAACTTAGAAAAAATCCACACTCTGGGCCAAATATTAAAAAGCTGAAAGGTGAATTTGCAGGGTATTATCGTTATCGAATTGGTAGTTACAGGCTTTTTTATCTTGTCGACAATGCGAAGGTAATTGTAGTCGTGGTTGATTTGAAGCACCGACAAGGAGCATACGGATAGGTCGAGGAGAAACTGTGGGGTCAGGTCTACACATTTGACAAAATGGCCAGATTGTACTATCGGTCAGAATAGTATGGTTCGTTCTTTAAAAGAGCACACTTCCCTGGTGCTTTCTATCATGTGCGGTTAGGTGAGAGAATGGATTGGGATGAGTATGCGCAGAAAAAGATAACAGGAACCGCAAAGAAGATGTTTTTGTCAAATGTGTAGACCTGACCCCTTCATCTTCATTAGTCGTCAAAATTCCCTTCCGGGCCATTGTTTGTAACCAGGCCTGCAGCCCGCTTTCTGACTTTTTCCTCTGTCCAATCGGCGGGGTCGGCAATTTTTGCCGCTTGCGCACCGACATCGTAGGAACCAGCCTTAATAATCGCCTCTATGGCCAGTGGGGCGCTGTCCTGGGCATTAAAGACATTAACCAGTAGATTATAGATAAAATCCTCTACCCGTTGGATCATTCGCTCCCGAATTTCCTTGGGTTGTCCCATCAACTTTGGCTCAAAGGGCAGGTTAAGATTTTTGAAATTGCCGCCTTGCCAGCCGTTCTTTTTGGCATGGGCAAGCATCTCCTGCCACATCTCTTCCGTCATCCCCTGGTCCGCAACTTTGATGAAATTGCCATTGTCATCAAGAATTGCATTGCCGTAGTCATTAACCTCCAGGCCCCATGAAATCATTTGCAGGGCAGTAGCGACATTTGCCTTGGTAGTGTGGGTTTTGGAGGCGATCTCTCTAAGACGTTCCGATGAATTACCAGAGGTGCCGTGCTGGGCGCCTGAAACTTTAAATGGCTCTAAGTGGCGGTGAATATCGGCGGTGAGGTTGACCTGAATCCCTTGGCCGCTGGCTTCTAAACCATGGGTCGTCCCATTATTTAAGGCGATCCAGTCGGCAAAAATGCCGTGGGCGTTCATCCCCTCAATAAGAAATTTGGCATCATCGACGGTAGATAATCCCTGGGCTCCCTTTATTTCGCCAACTTCGGTCTCCAGCCCGGCCCAGGAGGGGATGAATTCATTCAGGGTGATATTTGCAAGTAGATTATCGGCATCGGGCATATGGGAGGCATCAATCGCAATTGAGGTAATTCCGGCCTCAAAGAGGGTGGGGATCTCCTGCTTGGCAAAATCAAGATCTGCAACTTTTTTTATGCCGTAGTGGTCTGCATGTACCGCTACGGGAACGGTGATTCCCATCTCATTGCAGGCCGCATCAATTTGGCGGGCCATATTCCAATAGTTTGTCGGGCAGTAGGCATTGGCACCACCCTCTGAACGGGCAATCTCGATAATTATACAGGCATTGGCCTTCTGGGCGGCCCGTAAGGCCCCTCGTATTACAAAATTATTGCGGCCATTGGCGGCGATGGTCATGGCGTTTTTCTTAGCGGCCATGGCTCTGTCAATCACCTTGCCGCTAACAATCAGCGCTTTGGAATTGGGGAATAATTTAACAATATTGGGGGGTCTGCCTATCTCGAGGGCCTTGTCAAAATCGGTCATTTGGTTCTCCTTATTATTTATTTTAATGTATCGGAAAATCTAAGTTTCCGGAGTTTCATAGACTCGCTTATCTGGTATGCATTCCCACGCGGAGCGTGGGAACGAGGTGGAAAATGTTCATCACGCAGATATGCATTCCCACGCAGGAGCGTGGGAACGAGGAAACAAGTACAGACTTAATCTCGTTCCCACGCTCCTTATAGTTATTTAATCTCGTTCCCACGCTCCTGCGTGGGAACGCATACCATACTTGTTCCATGTTGCTACTACCACCACCACTTTTGGAGAAGTTACTTATGTTCTAAGTCACTAACACCCCACAAGGGGGTATCGGAGTCTTCGCTTACCTGTTTTTTGTGACGGTAATTTAGCAATAAGTCACTAAAAATCCAGTCTAAAGTCGTAGACATCATCTTTCAGGTGTTGAACCACTTTGAAGCCAGAATAGTTAAAAAGGTTCTGCATTTTATGATTGTCTCGAAGAACTTCGGCGGTGAATCCGGCAATACCGCTTTGCTTGGCGATGGTTACCAGACGATTGAATAGTATGCGGCCAATGCCCCGATGCTGCCATTCATCACGCACCATAAAAGCCACTTCGGCCCTATTTGAGCGTTCATCTAAAAAATAGCGGCCAATGCCAATAATATCTTCACCGTGGGCTTCTGGTATTGTCACAACAATGGCGACATTCTTACGGTGATCCACATAAATGAAATCGAGAATTTGTTTGGTTCCAAATTGTTTGGTATGGGTCATGAAACGGTTATACAGGCTCTCCTGACTGAGGGAGTAAACGAGGTTTTTGACGCCCTGCTCATCTGTTGGTTTGATGGGCCTAAGACTTATCTCAGTACCATCATTCAGGGTAATGAATTTTTGCTTACCAGATGATCTTACCACAAAACCACCTGCCATTTCTGCATGTTCAGGACGGATTAAATTAGTGGCAATGGCCTCTTCAAAAAGCTTTTCCCGGAAATCTGGATGGGCGATGCTGATCAGGGCCAAGGCCCTTTCCTGCACTGTTTTACCGTGCAGGTATGCCACGCCTTCTTCGGTTACTACATAATGGACATCGCCTCTGGTTATTCCCACTCCGGAGCCGGGTCGCAGGTGCGTGACGATTCGTGAACGGCCATGGGAATCAAGGGCTGAAAGAACGACGATTGGTTTGCCATCTTTTGAGCGGGCTGCTCCCCGGTTGAAATCTATCTGGCCACCGATGCCTGAGTAAAATTTTTCCCCAGCTGAGTCAGTACAAACCTGGCCGCTGAGGTCAATTGCCATAGCCATATTGATGGAGACCATCTTTTCGTTGCGGCTGATTATGTATGGGTCGTTGACATAATCGGAGGGCTTGAAGCAAAATAGAGGGTTCTGATCCACCAGGTCATAAAGGCGTTTAGTACCCATACAAAACGACGCAACTATCTTGCCACGGTCAATGGTTTTGTTTTTACCAGTTATTGCCCCTGATTCCAGGAGATCAATAACTGAATCGGTAATTATCTCAGTATGGATACCCAGGTCATGCTTATCCTGCAAATAGGCCATAACGGCTGGAGGAATTCGGCCTATACCGGGGATACGTCCCATGCCGAATTGAATGGTAGAACCATCCTCGATAAGGGCGGCGATATGGCGGGCAATGTTATCGGTGGCAGGGTGAACCGGTTTCGAGGCTCGTTCAAGCAAGGGAGTGCTGGTAGGCACTAAAATATCCAGATCGTTTATATCAAGCAGGGAATCACCGTAGGTAAAAGGCATCTGGTCATTAACCAGGGCGATAACCAGTGAGGCGTTTTCAGCGGCACTTTTGACAATATCCACGGAAATCCCCAAGCTTACCCGGCCGTGTTGGTCGGGCGGTGTAACCTGAATCAGGGCGGTGTCAATGGGCATGCGGCCTGAGTTAAAGAGACGCGGCAGATCTGATAACATAATGGGGGTATAATCGCCTTGCCCCTTCTGAATTTGCTGGCGGACATTATGACCGATGAAAAAGCTGTTAACTCGGAAGCAGTCTGCCAGCTCAGGGTTGGCATAGGGAGCCTTGCCCTTGGTTAATAGATGGATAATCTCCATATTAACTAATTCTGATGCCCTATTTACCATAGCCTGGACAAGCTCCACCGGCTCGGCGCAACCAGTAGCAATAAAAACCCTTTGCCCAGGTTTGAGCTTGCTTGTTGCCCCTTTGGCGCTAGAGATCATATCCTGGTATTTCTGCTGCCAGAGGGGATCTAGATTTATGGTGTCTCTTGTTATCATTCTGTTACGTCCCTGAGGGTCAGTCGGGCATCCTCAACAATTGGCTCTGTGCCCGGTTCTCCAATAATTAAGGGATTTATTTCAAGTTCATGGATTTGTGGGAAGTCGGTGGCTAATTGGCTTATTTTCTGGAGACAGTGTGCGATGGTCGTTAAATTGGCCTCATCATTGCCGTGTGTATCAAGCATTGTCTTGTATGACTTGGTGCTGGTGAGCATTTGCACTGCTTCGGCAAAGGTGATGGGGGCAAGATGAAAGGCGACGTCCTTTAATTGTTCAACAAAAATTCCGCCCAGACCAAACATCAGCATTGGCCCAAATTTAGGGTCACGGTTCATTCCCAGAGCAACCTCTATGCCGCTATCAAGCATCTTTTCGACATAAATGCCGTCAACATGTACTTTCGGAAGATATTGCTCGACCCTTAGCATCATTAAATCGTAAGCGTCAATGACCTCCTGACGGTTGGTTAAATTGAGCTTGATACCGCCAACATCACTTTTATGAATTATGTCACTCGAGACAATTTTCATGACGACCGGATAGCCGATTTGGGCCGCTATATCGTAAGCCTCATCGGGACTTAATGCCAGGCTGCCTTGCGGTATATGAAAGTCGTAAGCCTGCAAAATGTCCTTGGCTTTAGCTTCGCTGATGATTGAGCGCTGAGCCCTTAATTTCCGGGAGATAATTCTTTCAACCCGGCGGCGATTGACCTTGAAACGGGTAACTACACGTGCCGGACGCTGACGCCACGTCACGTATTCATACATGGCTTTTAAGGCGTTAACGGCCTGCTCCGGGGAAGTAAATTCCGGTATGCCGCCTTCCTGGAGAAGGGTTTTAACTTCTTCATTTTTGTTACCAAAAAATGAGACCAACAGTGGCTTGCCAGGGGTGGTATTGTTAATGATAGCCTGGGATATTTGCTCAGGACTACAGCTATTGCTGTCTAGCAGGATAACAATAATGGCATCAATATTGTCTGATGCCATGCCGGCCTTTATTGCTAATTCGTAACGCTCCGGGGTGGCATCGGCCAAGAGGTCAATTGGGTTATAAACCGTTGCTGCCACCGGCAATTTGGCGTGCAGGGTGGTGGCCTGCCGAGGGTTAAGGTAGCCTGGACGCAAGCCATTTTTGCAGATGGCATCCACTGTCATAATACCGGGGGCACCGGCATTGGTAATTACCAAAACCCGGTTACCGGAGGGTAGTGGCTGCATAGCAAAGGCTGCGGTGAGATTTACCAGGTCGCTAAAGGTCTTTGCCCTAATGACTCCGGATCTTTTAAAGGCTGCCCCATAGGCGGTGTCTGTGCTGGTTAAAGCACCGTTATGGGCTGAGGCTGCCCGGCGTCCCGCTTCGCTGGTGGCTGATTTTAGGATTATTACTGGTTTGTTTAAGGAGGCATCCTCGGCATTTTTTACAAATTCATCACCTGAACTGATATTTTCCAGATAGGCGGTAATGATTTTGCTTTGCTTATCCCGACCCAGAACCTTAAAAAGGTTAATTTCTGATAATTGGGCCTTATTACCAGTGTTGATTACCTTGGCTACTCCCAAGTTGCGGCTCTGAAGCTGCTTAAGAGTCGCGGTGCAGATGGTGCTGGACTGTGAAATAATTGAAATTGGCCCGGTCTTGGGCATCTCCACGCCATGCAGGGCGTTTAGCTGGCAACCGGTATTTATCAGGCCCAGACAGTTTGGCCCCAACAGGGTCACTTGGCGCAACGTGCATATCTCAGCGATTTTTTCCTCTAATCCAGCTCCCTCTTCATCAACCTCTTTAAAACCTACGGAATTGATGATTATGGCCTTGGCCCCAGCCTCAATGGAGTCTTTGACTGCCTGTAAAACCAGGGGCTGAGCGACAATGATGATGCAGAGGTCTATTTTGTCCGGGGATGATTTGATATCAGGTAAACATGGTAGGCCCATGATCTCATCGGCCTTGGGATTAACAGGAATTATTTTACCGCTGAAACCGCCATTAATGATGTTTGTTAAGATTATATTGCCAAATTTACCGGTGAATCTGGACGCACCGATTATGGCGATTGACTGGGGATTAAAGAGTGATTCCAACATATTATTTTATTAGAGGATCGTAAATCCAGCCTCCTTAAGAGCCGCATGGACGGCGTGCAGATTATAGGTGTTGACCCTGACGTAAATTACTCCGTCTCTTCTCTGATCTTCCAGAGTACCTTTTAGGACGATGCGGCTAAAATGAATATCGTGAGCCTCCATAATATGGACGATACGGCTTAATGGCCGGGGCTTTCCGTCGTTTTTAACTGCCACCAGGGCGGAGCCCTTTTCGCCCAGTCCAAAGAGATCACGGTAAGCAATGATGAGGTCACGGGTCGAAAATATACCAATAAGCCGTTTGTCCTTGTCAATTATCGGTAAGGCGCCAATCTTTTTCCTGTCGAGTATAATTAGGGCATCATCAATGGTCGACAATTCGTTAAGTGCTGTAATCTCCCGGCTCATAATTTCTCGTACCGGAGTCTTCTCCATCGTTTTGCAGGTTGGTAATTTCGTATCAGGCGCTGCTACCGAGGAGGGCAGGGCAGAGCGCAGGTCACGGTCGGTCACCATACCGAGCAGACAACCTTCGCTGTCGACAATGGGTAGATGCCGGAAGTGGTTATCCTTCATGATTTTATTTACCGCGGAAATTGAAGTTTCCGGCCCCGCCGTTAGTGGATTTTGGGTCATGTGAAGGCTTATGTTCATTTGTTAATCTCCGTAGAGGGGTAAGTTCTTATACGTGGTATATACTTCTGTCTCGCAATCATACCCCCTGTATATTACGTCCGGTCAACGTGTGCAGGGTGGTGTTTATGGATCTCTTACTAAGTATCTTGCAGTGCCAGCCCGGCCAGATATGCCTCAACTCCCGCAGCCAGTGATTCCAAGTGATAGCCGCCCTCCAGAATGCTCAGCACCCTGCCGCCACATAATTTGTCGGCCCATGTCCTTATGCGGGCTCCTAATTTACTGTATACAATGGTTGAGTAATTGAGGCCGGACATATCATCCAAAAGGTGGCTGTCAAATCCTGCTGCCACAATAATTGCCTCGGGTTTGAATCTATCTATTGCCGCTCCTACCTTTTCATCAAACATCTGGATGGCGATGTCATCACCAGTGCCGGGTGGCAGGGGGATGTTCATGGTAAAATTTTTGCCATTTCCCGTGCCAATATCCTCGGCATAACCTGTACCTGGAAAACTATAACTGGGATGCTCATGCAAGCTGGCGTAAAAAATATCTGCGTTCTCTTCAAAGGCCGCTTGGATGCCATTGCCGTGATGGGCATCAAAATCTATTATGAAGATTTTTTTTCGTTTATAATGTTTGTGCCAATAATGGGCGGCCAGGGCGACGTTGTTCAGGAAACAAAAACCTAGGGCCAGTGCCTCTTCGGCATGATGCCCAGGTGGCCGCACGGAACAGAATACCAGTTTGGCCTGACCGTCTTCAATTAGATCAATGGCCGTGAGCCCTCCGCCGGCGGCCAGGATGGCAATATCATAAGACTCGAAACAAATCTGGTTGTCAGGGTGGCCCATATAGGTTTTACCTGCCAGCACGGCTTCCTCGAATCGCAGGAGATAGTTCTCGGTATGAAAGGTGGTAAGCCATTGCCGGACTGCGGGCTGCGGCACCGCAATTGTTATGTGCGCTGCCAGTGCCCCCATCGTCAGTCTCTCCCTTATTATCTTGCTTCGGGCCGGTATTTCGGGATGTTCACCACCGCTTGTTTCGTGTTCGTCATAACGAGGACTGTCGATGACGGTTATGGGGCTGAATCGGCTCATACAATTAAGTCTATTAAGTTCTGTGACAGGATGTCAATCAATTTGCAGAATGGTCCGATAATTCTTAAGAATAGTCAGGCATTCTTCGGTACGGATCACGCCCCGTTCACTTCCCTTTTGTTCGTAATACATTTGGTTTAATTCCGTGGTTTCTATCGCTTTAACAAGCTGAATACTTTGGGCCTTGATGCTTTTGTTTCGCAACGATTCGA
>Ga0114931_10004961_pt1 | contig 16515 bp, 16 predicted proteins | sample 2SBtaG_FD_89579 | JGI IMG/M metagenome (GOLD analysis project Ga0114931, IMG submission 89579) | Deep subsurface microbial communities from Kolumbo volcano to uncover new lineages of life (NeLLi) - 2SBTROV14_V59a metaG | ecosystem: Environmental > Aquatic > Marine > Volcanic | place: Kolumbo...
GTAGGTGGCCAGGCCTAACCGCACCCGGCTCAGCGAGTTGACCAGGTCCTTGGCGGCGGCCTTGGCGATGTCCATACGCCGCTGGTTGCAGGGGTGGCGGCGGGCATCGGTGCCCCAGTTGCCCGCCAGGATGCCTACGGTATAGGCGGTGCAATCCGGGTTGGGTCTGGAGCCGAAATACCAGTTGAGGTAGTGGCCGGTGTATTGGGCCCAGAGGTAGCTGCCCGGGCTTTTTGTATTGCCATTACCCCCCTCCCCATACAGGCGGGCCATGTAACTGCCGGTCGGGTCGAAACAGCGCACCGCCTTGCCGGTGGCGCCGATCGCCCCGGCGCTGTCGTCGGTGCCCCAGTCGAAGTCGGAACCCCCATTAAAGAAGGGGGTTCCTGAAGCGTTGATGCGTATCTCGATCTTGGGAGTATTGCCATCTGTGCTGAGGGTTATATCGGTTGGGCAGGTGATATCCGTGCTGGTGGGGTCATAGGGCGCATCCGGCACGATGTTGTTCATGGAGCCCGAGTTGTCGATCAGGAACAGGATGTTCGGGTCGACGAAGCCGGAGACGAACAGGGGGGAATCCTGTAGCCCCAGCTGGGCGGCCTGGCTGGGGGCCTGACTGGCCAGCAGGATCAGGCCGCAGAGGCTGGTCGTCAGGTGCGCTTGCAGGGTCTTCATAGGGGTGATCTCCTTTCGTGTGAGCCGGGTCAACGCAGCACCACCGCGTCGCTCTCCAGGTAGACCTGGCTGTTGTTGGTCAGTCCGGTGCCGCGGCCGATGGTGCGGATGACATGGCGTCGCGCTCCGCTGCCGTAACGGGTGCCCCGCAACACGCCGGCATCGAAGGGGAGCTCACCGCGATACTGCAGGATATAGCGGGGCGCGGCCGCCACCTGGATGGATGGGGCGGCATGCAGGGTGCCCGCATAGGCCTTGGAGTTCGCGCTCGACCAGGTGGCGCTGGCGAAGGGGTCGATGCTGGCTTCCATGGCATAGTAGCCGCCGGCGCCGGTGGCGTTGGTAAAGGTGCTGATCGCCGTGTCGGTCTCCTCCCCCTCCCGCAGGGCCGCCTCGGCCGCCTGCAGGGCGATCTCCCGGTCGCGCATGTTACCGACCATCTTTTCGTCCATGTTGGTGCCCTGCATCGACGAGATGCCGATCAGGGTCATGATCAACAGGATGATCAGGCTCACCACCAGGGCGGCGCCGCGCTGGCGTGGACGGTAGGGCTCATTGGGGTATAGGGAAGGGATCTGGGTCATGGTTCTGTTTCCGGCCAAATTAGCGATTACGCAGCTTGAGGGTGGTATTGAAAACGGTGCGTCCGCGCCGGTCGTCGAAGGGGTCGATGGTGGTGGCCGAGGCGCTGGTCACACCATTCAGTTGATAGGTACGGGTGTTGGTGGCGGGACCGACCGGGGCATCGGTGCGCAGCAGCAGGCCGACCCGCAGGCTCACCACCTGGGTCGGGTCGCCGACACTGTTGAACGGGCGGTATTGGTTGGCGACCCCGTCAGCGTCGCTGTCCTCGCCGTACAGGACCTGCATGTTCTCCACCCCCGAGACCAGCTCCTGCAGCGGCCCCCCATTGACCTGTTGGTAGAACGAGGGCCCACCGTCCGCCCCCACGCCGACGAAAAAGATCTGGGTCTGGAGACGCAGGATCTCCGAGTCGGGGCCGAAGCGCTCCTGCGCCGGGGCGGAAGCGCCGCCCCAGGAGGTGATGTCGTTGCCCGGGGTGCCGGAGGCTGCGTGGGTGATGTTGGCGCACTTCTCCGTGCTGCTGCAGGGGCTGGCGCTGCTCTCGGTCAGGCCGGTGGCCTGGAAGACCCGGGAAAACCGGCAGTTGCTGACCAGCAGGATGTCGCCGGGGCAGATGCCGTCGATCTTGTCCACGCCACCTGGGCAGGTGTTGGCGTCGGTGCCGGTGTGGTGGGCGAAGAGCTGGCTGCTGCTGTTGTTGCGGGCGATCGGGATATTGCCCCCGGCGGGGCCGCGCAGCACCAGGATGTCGGAGCCGGGGATGGCCACGGCCGCGATATCGGTTGGCAGGGTCTTGTCCCAGGTGCCCCCGGCGGTCGGGTTCTCAGTCGTGTAGCTAATGGTCGCGCCGGGCCCGCTGCCACTGGCCTCGAAGCCATCCACCCCCAGGCTGAAGTTATAGGCCAGGTCAGTGGCTTGTTTGAGGGTGTTGGTGAGGGGGCCCAGGCCGGTGGAGCAGCCGGTGTAGCCGGCGTCGCGGGCGGCCTCGGCGATGACGTGGAGCGCGTAGCGGGCGTTCTCCTGCATGCGTGAGACCTGCTCGACAGCGTTATAGGTCTGCTTGCTGCCGAGGTAGATCTGCAACACCCCTCCCAGCAGGAACAGGCTGACGGCCAGGGCCACCAGCAGCTCGACCAGGCTGAAGCCGCTGCCGCGACGCTGACCGGGGTGGGTGCTTGGGAGGTTCGTCATAGCTCGGTCTCGATGCTCAGGCTGCTGGTGGCGGCCTCGACCTGGGCGCCGTCGGCACCCCGGACGCCCCGGTCGTTGGCCCACTGGACGGTGACGGTGAAGATGGTGCGGCCCCCCACCGTGGCGTTGGAGATGGAGCCATCCCCATTGGGCAACTCCCTGGCCAGGGTCCGGGTCCACTCGTAGAGGTCGAATGAAGTGAGCTGGCTGGGACTGCAACTGGCGGTGTTGCAGTTGGTGGCCGGTGTCCCCGGCGAGTCGGAGAGGGAGAGGGCATAGGGGTTCGCCGCGCTCTGGGCGGTGGCGAGATTCGCCCGCATGCGGTCGATCATGTCGTAGGCCAGCAGGTTGGCCTGGGTGCGCTCCACCGAGGACTGGTTGTTGCGGATGCTCATGGCCTGCAGGCCCGCCAGGCCCAGCAGACCGATGGAGAGCACCAGCAGGGCGATCAGCACCTCAAGCAGGGTCAGGCCGGTCTGGTGCTTGCGGGAGGCCGGGTATCCGGTGGGTTTGGGTATCATGGGCAATCCACCTTGGCGACCGAGGGCCGGCCGGTCACGGAGACACTGATATCCCGGCCCTCTCCGGCGCCGCAGCCGCTGGCCCGCAACTGGAAGCTGACCGTGGCCGTAGCGTTGAGGAAACCGGTGGGGTGATATTGCAGGGCGGCCGCCGGACCGCTCAGGCTGGCGTCGCCGCTCAGGGCGTCCCAGGCGCGCAGCAGATTGCCGCTGGCGTCGAGCAGCAGCCAGCCGGTCTGCCAGTCGCTGGAGGCCGCGCAGTTGGCGCCGTCGGTGGTGGGACAGAATTTGACGGTTTGGCCGCGCTTGACCGCCTCGCTGCGCGCCAGGTGCAGGGCGGTGACCAGCTCGTTGGTCATGGCGGCGGTGCGGTTGTTGCGGATGCTGCTGGTGAAGCTGGGGATGCCGATGGAGAGGATGATGGCGGCCACCACCAGGGTGACCATCAGCTCCACCAGGGTGAAGACCTGGATTCCCCCCTTGCTGCTGTATCTGTACATTTCAGACCGAATGAGACCTTGTGACCAGCCCTTTCAAGGTGTTCATTTTATCCCTTGAGTAGCTTGGCCGTAGAGACATGTGGCTGGTTTGAATTGCGGCTTCATTTTGCTTTCGCCTTTTTCGGCCCTCTTTGTGTTTTTGAGATACGCTAGAGAACAACGGATCCCTTGTGTACTGCCTATCGACGACTCGATCATAGAGCGCATTGAGTGCCTCCGGACCGACTACCCGTTCCAATGGGTCTCGGACCATGACCGCCAACGGTGCTTTCTTTACAAAACGCTCGAATACTCTACCCAACATAGTAACCGGTTTTCCGCCGCGGGTTGGTGGCAAGGGTGTGAGCGGTAGTGAATGGTCGATAAACGGTATACTGCCCGCCGCGATCAGGTGCGACTTGCCCAAATGGGTATTGGATCACGTTTTCGACCCATCAGGTGGGAATGTAAGTGTTTGTGAGGGGCGGGTTTAAGTTTGGCTTAAGCCAGGCCGGCTAGGCTAGCACCCAAGAATCCTCCTCACAGGAGCCAGACTATGTCCCAGACTCAACGTGATACTACCCCCACCCGGGTCGGCCTGCAGGGACGGGGCGAACAGGGCCGCGGCGAGGCGGAAGGGTTCATCCATGATTGCTTCGCCCAGGCCTATGGGGCGGACGTACAGCACTACCTGCCGGTGCTGATGGGCCTGCGCGACCACCAGGGCGTCCTGCTGGGTGCCCTGGGTTTGCGTGAGGCCGCTCAAGGCCCCCTGTTTCTCGAACACTACCTGGATCTACCGATAGAGCGGGCCCTGGCGCGACATGCCGCCACCCCGGTGGAGCGTGCACGGGTGACCGAGGTGGGCAACCTGGCGGTGGCCGCCCCGGGGGGTGGGCGCTGGCTGATCACCGCCCTGACCGCCTATCTGCATGGGGTAGGTCAGGAGTGGGTGGTCTTTACCTGTGGCCCGTTGCTGCGTAACGCCTTCCAGCGGCTGGGCCTGCAACTGCTGGACCTGGGGGAGGCGGACCCGGCTCGCCTGCCGCCGGGCGAGTTGGCCCAGTGGGGTGACTACTATGCTCAGCGGCCCCATGTGATGGCCGGGCGGGTGGCCCATGGTTACCAGGTGCTGTCACAACTGCTGCGGGTGGAACGGGATCTCTGCGCACTCTGGCGGGGCGCCGCCGACGCCGCCAAGATGGCCGCATGAGTCTATTGGATCGCCTGGTTTCTCAGGCCACTGCCGACCCGACCGCCCCGGCCCTGATCTGGCCGGGTGGGGAGCTGGACTATGCCGCCCTGCTCGAAGAGATCTAGGCGTTGCGCGTCCGCCTGGCGGCCAGCGGCATCCGCTGCCTGGCCCTGGCGGCGGACAATGGCCCCGCCTGGGCCCTGGTGGATCTGGCGGCCCTCGCCGCTGGGATCTGTGTGGTGCCCCTGCCGGGTTTCTTTTCCCCCTCCCAGATCCGCCATGCCCTCACCCGCTCCGGCGCCCAGGCCCTGCTGGCGCCTCCCAGCAGCCCGTTGGAGGATCTGGCGACCGGGGCGGCACAGGAGTGGTCGATCGCCGGACAGCGTTTGAGCCTGTTGGCCCTTGCAGGAGACCCCTCCACCCCGTTGCCGGAGGCGGTCCACAAGATCACATTCACCTCCGGCACCACCGGTGAGCCCAAGGGGGTCATGCTGGCATGGCGACAGATCCAACCGGTGGTGGAATCCCTGGCCGGGGCCGTGGAAGCGGGGCCCGGTCATCGTCACCTGGCCCTGGCGCCCCTTTCGATCCTGTTGGAGAACATCGCCGGGCTCTATGTGCCCCTCTGGTGCGGCGCTACTGCCGTCCTGCCTCCGCTGGCGGAGGTGGGGCTGCGCGGCTCCTCCCGACTCGATGTGGAGACCATGGCCCGGGCCTTGACGCAGTGGCGGGCCAACAGCGCTATTTTCTTCCCCCAGACCCTACAGGCCCTGGTTGAGTGGCTCGAATCGGGCCATCCGGCGCCTGACTCCCTGGCGTTCGCCGCCGTTGGCGGGGCCCCGGTCTCGTCGCGCCTGCTGGCGCGGGCCCGGGCCCTGGGGTTGCCGGTGTACGAGGGCTACGGCCTCTCCGAGTGCGCCTCGGTGGTCTGTCTCAATACCCCCGTGGCACAGCGCCCGGGTTCGGTGGGCCGGCCCCTGCCGCATGTCCGCCTCAGGCTCTCCGGCGACGGCGAGGTACTGGTGGCGGGCGCGGGCTTCCTGGGTTACCTGGGCGAGCCGGCCCAGCCGTCCGAGTGGTGGCCCACCGGCGATCTCGGGCGTCTGGACCGGGACGGCTATCTCTACCTGGAGGGGCGCCGGCGCAACGTCTTCTGTACCGCCTTCGGGCGCAATGTCGCCCCCGAATGGGTGGAACGGGAGCTGACCCTGGAGCCGGCCATCGCCCAGGCCGCGCTGTTCGGCGAGGCGCGTCCCTGGAATCTGGCGGTGATCGTCCCAGCCCCCGGGGCCGACCCAGTCGCCGTGGAGGCCGCCCTGGAGCGGGTCAACGCGGGGCTGCCGGACTATGCCCGGGCCCAGGAGTGGCTGACCGCCGAGGCCCCCTTCTCCCTGGCGAACGGGGAACTCACCGGTACCGGGCGGATTCGCCGGGAGGCGATCTGGTCACACTATGCCGGGGTCATCGAACCCCGCTATCGACAGGAATCCATCTCATGAGTGATTTTTTCGACCGCCTGTGGGCCGCCACCGAGGATCGGCGCACGGAGTTGCTCAGCGTCCCCTTCATCCAGCGGGGACGGTGCGGCGAACTGGGTCTGGAGAGCTATATCGCCTTTCTGACCCAGGCCTATCACCATGTCAAACACACACCCCGCTGCTCATGGCCTGTGGCTCGCGGGTCCCCCAAACGTGTGAGTGGCTGCGTGAGGCCATGGCCCGTTATATCGGCGAGGAGCTGGGCCACCAGGAGTGGATCCTGCAGGATATTGCCGCCTGCGGCGGGGATGCGGAGGCGGTGCGCCGGGGTGAACCCGGATTGCCGGCGGAGGTCATGTGCGCCTATGCCTACCACCTCATCGAGCGGGTCAATCCGGTGGGGTTTCTCGGCATGGTGCTGGTGCTGGAGGGTACCAGCGTGGGGCTGGCCAACGAGGTGGCGGGCAAACTGCAGGAGACCCTGGGCCTGCCCCGGCAGGCCTTCACCTATCTACTCACCCATGGTGACCTGGACATCTCCCACATGGACTTCTACCGGGGGCTGGTGAACCGCCTAGAGGAACCGGATCAGCAATTCGTGGTCTATGCCGCCAGGCGTTTCTACCGGCTCTATGGCGATATCTTCCGTGCCCTGCCCATGCACCCGCTCAGAGATGCCTGACGGCCATGGGGCCCACAACGTATTTACCCTACCTGGAGCGATGATTTATGTACCCCGAAATTCCACCCGTGGGCCTGGCCCGGCAGGCCCTCTCTTCCTCTCCCATGTGCGATCGGGGCGCCCGCGCCCGGGGAGCGAACCATGAAGCTTGACGGGGTCGGGGTGGTCATCACCGGGGCCGCCGGGGGGCTGGGCAGCGAACTGGTGCGCACCCTGTCGGGGCGTGGCGCGCGGCTGGTCCTGCTGGATCGCAACCAGGAGGCCTTGCAGGCCCAGGCAGCGGGGCTGGGGGGAGGCGCCACCCCGATCGCCGTGGACCTGCTGGATGGAGAGGCTCGCAATGCCGCCTTGCAGGAAGCGGAACAGGCGCTGGGCGGGATCGACCTGCTGCTCAACAACGCCGGCCTGATGAGTTTTCGCCCCTACGCGGAGGAGGATCCGGCGCTGCTGGAGCGGATCGTGCAACTCAACATGTTGGCGCCGATGCTCGCCTGCCGCCAGGTCCTGCCGGGGATGCTGGCCCGGGGCCGGGGACGGATCGTCAATATCGGTTCCACCTTCGGTACCATTGGATTTGCCTGGTTCGCCGCCTATTCGGCGAGCAAGTTCGGTCTGCGGGGGTTCTCCGAGGCCCTACGCCGGGAGTTGGACGGCAGCGGCGTGGGGGTGACCTATGTGGCGCCGCGGGCGGTGCGCACCCCATTGAACACCGGTGCGGTCTATCGTATGGCCGAGGCGGTGAAGATGAACCTGGACGACCCCGCCTGGGTGGCGGATCAGGTGATCGCGGCGATCGAGGCGGATGTGAAGGAGCGTCACCTGGGTTGGCCGGAGAAGTTGTTCGCGCGTCTCAATGCCCTGCTGCCGGCGCTGGTGGACGGGGCGCTGCGCAAACAGAACCGGGTGATGGAGCCCTTCGCCCGGGAATCATGAGATATTTTGACTTGAGAGGAGACTGACCATGTCCTGGTTTAAAAAACTGATCTTTGTGGCCCTCTGTGTGGGGGTCCTGCCGGCCTGGGCGCAATTGCCACAGGATCTGCTCCAGCTGCGCGCCAGCTGGGCGCATATCAAGTACCAGGTTCCGAAGGCGCAGCGGGGGGACGCCTTCGAAAAGCTGGCGAAGCAGGCCGAGCAGGTCAGCGCCGCCCATCCGGGACAGGCCGCCCCCCTGATCTGGGAGGCCATCGTCAAGGCCAGCCTGGCGAACGAAAAGGGGGCCTTCGGCGGCGCCCTGGGCTATGTCAAGGAGGCGCGCAGGTTGCTCGAGAAGGCCGAAAAACTACCTGCGGACGAACTGCGGGGTTCACTCTACACCACCCTCGGCAGCCTCTACTATCAGGTGCCTGGCTGGCCCATCGGTTATGGCGACGACGACAAGGCGCGCAGCTACCTGAAGAAGGCCCTGTCCCTGGACCCGGACGGTATCGACAGCAACTTCTTCTATGGTGACTTTCTGCTCGATCAGGGGGAGTACCAGGCCGCGGCCGCGGCCCTGGAACACGCCCTGAAGGCCCCCGGCCGACCGGACCGTCCGGTGGCCGATGCGGGGCGACGCGCCGAGATCGAGGCCGATCTGCACAAGGTCCGCGCCAAGCTGGGCAAGGGTTGACGCGCGGGTCGCGCCGCAGGCGCTCCTTCTACCCCTGTCCCTCCGGGAGCGGAAAACGACCATCGCGCCTGCGGCCATCACTCGCCGAGGTGGTGCGGGCGCCCTGTTACGCTAAACAATCCCAAGCTTAGTATGATTTATATAGAATTTGGAATTTAATGAGAGGAGTTAATTCAATGAAAAAAGTATTTTCACTATGCCTTATGGCACTGTTGTCGTTTAACGTTCAAGCAGACTTGAAATTAAATAATAACCAATCAAACATTAATTTTGTTTCTATAAAAAAATCAACCGTTGGTGAGGTTCATCACTTTAAATCATTATCAGGAACATATGGAAATGGAGAAGCGAAAGTAGTAATAGATTTATCCAGCGTGGAAACCGGCATCCCAATCAGAAATGAGCGAATGCAGAACGTGTTGTTTGACGTTTCACAATATCCATGGGCCACAATTACAACGAAAGTTGACAGTTCTACATTAGATAAATTGACTGTAGGTCAGTATTACCAGCAAAAACTAGATTTAACGCTAAATTTACATGGAATAGTAAGTAAGGTCTCAGCTACAGCAAATATTGTAAAGCTCTTAAACAATGGTATCTTGGTTTACTCTGCATACCCTGTGATCATAAAGGCATCTAATTATGGTCTAGCTAAAGGTGTAGAAGCATTAAAAGCAATTGCTAAATTATCTTCGATTAGTACAGCAGTACCTGTCACTTTTAGTCTTGTATTTAACTAGGTAAGCATACAAGGCGCTCCAGCTGACAGTCAAAACGTCGCGATTTTTGCGAAGCAAAAATACCCACCACTTTTGCCTGTCGCTGAGCCATGTCGGTAGATACCTGGGATTATTCTGGCGATTCCTAGATGCGGGTGTTACTGGTAGAGGATGACGAGCTGCTGGCCGACGCCCTGCGGGAGGGGCTAGAACGGGCGGGTTACACGGTCGATCGGGTGGCCGATGGAGTGGCGGCCAGTCTGGCGTTGCGGGACGACGGCGTGGATCTGGCGGTGCTGGACCTGGGGCTGCCACGCAAGGATGGGTTAGAGGTCCTGCGAGAACTGCGGGGACGCGGCGGGGATCTGCCGGTGCTGATCCTCACCGCCCGGGATGCGGTCTCCGATCGTATTGCCGGGCTGGATGCGGGCGCCGACGACTATCTGGTGAAGCCCTTCGACCTGGACGAACTCAGTGCCCGCCTGCGGGCCATCGGGCGACGGCGTGGCGGGCGCGTCTCGCCGGAGCTCTGCCATGGGGAGCTGGTGCTGGATACGGTCGGGCGCAGCGTGACCCTGGCGGGGCAGCCAGTCTCCCTGGGCGCCCGGGAGATCGCGATCCTGGAGCTGCTGCTCGAGAACATCGGCCGCGCCCTCTCCAAGGAGCGCCTGGAAGAGGCCCTGTACGGCTGGGGCGAGGGGGTGGAGAGCAATACCGTGGAGGTCTACATCCACCACCTGCGCAAAAAGCTCGGTAAGGAGTTGATCCATACCCTGAGGGGTATCGGCTACCTGATCCCGCGCCAATGAAACACCGTCTTTCCCTGCGCCGGACCCTGCTGCTGGGGCTGCTCTCCACCATCCTCCTGGCCTGGCTGACGGGCGTGGGGCTGGTGTTCCGGGAGGCCCGGCAGGAGGTGAGTGACGTCTTCGATGCCGATCTGGCACGCAGCGCCCGGGTCATGACCAGCCTGCTGCGGCACGAGGTGGAGGAGGAACGGAACATCAGTCGCCAGGTAGGGGCCGTCTCTGCAGAACTGGGTGCCGAGGGCCTGCGACACTATCCCCTGCTGGCGTCCCTCCTGGAGGACTATCGTGGCAACAGCCAGGAGGAGGTGCTCGACTTTGGCGAGGCCGCCGTGGGTTCCCTGCACAGATATGAATCCAAACTGGCCCTGGTGGCCCGCTACCAGGACGGTGGCCTGATGCTGCAGACCCCGGGCGCCCCCGACTTTCCGGTGGGCAAGAGCGGGTTCTTCGATTTTAAGGGACCGTCAGGGAAGTGGCGCGGCTTCGGTCTGACCGATCCCGTCACCGGTTTCGTGGTGCAGGTGGGGGAGCAAGAGCAGGTCCGGGCCGGGCTGGTGGACTCGATCGTGGGCAACTCACTACTGCCCTTCCTGCTGGTGCTGCCGCTGATGGCTCTGGTCATCTGGTTGGGGGTGGGCCGGGCCCTGAGGCCCCTGTCGCGTCTCACCGCCGAGATGAAATCACACACCCCCAGTTCCCTGGCCCCACTCCCGTCAATCGGTGTTCCCATGGAGGTTCAGCCCCTCGTCAACGAACTCAACGGCCTGTTGGAGCGGGTGGCTAAGACCCTGGAGCACGAACGGCGTTTCACCGCGGATGCCGCCCATGAGCTGCGCACCCCCCTGGCGGCCCTGCGGGCCCATGCCCAACTGGCCCTGGAACAATCCCGAGATCCCGAGCTGCGGAAGACCCTGCGGCAGCTTTTGGCGGGGGCGGATCGCACCAGCCACCTGGTGGCCCAACTGCTGACCCTGGCCCGGGCAGACGCCGGTCCCGGCGTGGTCTCGAGCCAGCCGGTGGAGTTGGTCGGGCTGGCGCGGAGGACCCTCTCCGAGCTGGGCCAGCTGGCCGTGGAGCAACAGATCGAGCTGGCACTGGAGGCGGCAGAGGCGGTGCCCGTCACTGGCGACGCCACCGCCCTGGAGCTGCTGCTGCGCAATCTGGTGGACAACTCCCTGCGCTATACCCAGCCGGGGGGGCGTGTGACGGTGCGGATCGCCCGGCAGAACGGAGAGGTGTTGCTCGAGGTGCTGGACAATGGCCCCGGGCTGGCGCCAGCGGAGCGCGAGCGGGTCTTCGAGCGGTTCTTCCGCGGTGCGGCGGTGACCGCCAGCGGCAGCGGTCTGGGCCTCTCCATCGTGCAGCGCATCGTCGACGCCCATGGCGCCCGGGTGGCGCTGGGAGAGGGGCTGGAGGGGCGGGGGCTGGGGGTACGGGTGGTCTTTCCGGCGGTTCAGAAATAGCGCGCCAGGCTGAGCTCCAGGTAGTCGTCCTGGCTGAAGTCGCGCAGCAGGTCGTCCGGGGCCACGTCGATCCACAGCCTGACCTGGGCGGAGGCCTTCCAGCTGTCGCCCAGGCGGCGGCTGGCCTCCAGGTTGAACATCCAGCTGCTGGTGTCCAGGTCCTTGATGACGCCAGCGAGCAGCTCGCTGCTCTGGGCGTCGTTGGCGGTCAGGCGCAGGCCGACGAACAGGTCGTTCTCGAACGGCAGGGGGGCGTCGTCGCCCCGTTCATCGTACAGGTACTCGGCCAGCACCCCCAGATCCATGACGCTGTCGGCCAGGCCCACGTAGGTGTATTCGAAGCCGCCGGTGGCGGAGACGAAGGCCTCTTCGCTGGTGCTGCGATAGAGCGCCTCGAGCTTCCAAAGCCACTCCCCCTTGGTGGCCTGCAGGTCGAGGCTGGTCTGGCGCATCAGGACGTAGTGGGGTGCCAGTACGAGTTCACCGGCGGGGTCGTGTTGGGGCAGCAGCTCCGGATCCCGGTCGGTGCCGTTGAAGTGGGCCAGGCCGATGTCCCAGTCGCCGATGGAATTCGACCAGCGAATGCCGAAATCCAGGTGGTGCTGGCCACGGTTGGATTCATAGCTGGCCAGATCGGTGTCGATACGCGGGTGGGTGCGCAGGCGCCCCCGTTCACCGGGAAAGGTGCGTTCGCGAAAACCGGGCAGGACGAACAGGTCGAGCAGCCCCCAGCGCTTCTCGAAGGAGAGTTTTAGCATCGGTTGGCCCAGCTTCTGCTCGCCGTCCGGGTTTTCCACTAGGTCGGTCTGGTTGATCACGTCCACCAGGTGCAGCGCCTCGGTCACCCCCCAGAAGACCTTGCCGATACCGGCCAACAGCTCCCACTCGTCACCCGCGTAGGTCCAGGAGAGTTCGCGGATGTCGGCATGAGTGCGCTGGTTGTCCTGGGAGTCCCAGCGCCCAAAGGGGCGGAAGGTGAGGCTCTGGCGATCCTCGTCCCAGGCCTGGTAGAACTCGGGTTCGACGGCCAGGGAGAGGGTCCGGTCGGTCTGGCTGTCGGCCAGGGCCTGCTGGGTGAACCAGCGCCCCTGGCCTTCGACGTAGCCGGACCACTCCCCCGCCGGCAGTGACGGGGGCGTGAGCAGCAACAGCCCGGCCAATAGCCGTTTCAGCGCCTGATCAGCGTCCGGCATCGATAGAGAGGCGGATCATCTGGCCCGCTTCAGGCTGTTCTTGCCGAAGTCCGAGGGCTTGAGACCGACCCGGAAATGGTACGCCTTCCAGCTCAGCAGGGTGCTCTTGCCGGTCTGGTGGTTCTGCATGAACATCTCGTCGGCGCGCCAGTAGTGGTCGAGGTACTGCTTGTAGTGGCGAAACTCCAGGGTCTTGAGCAGGGCGTTCTTGCGGTCGTAGAAATCGATCTTGAGGGGGATGTAGCGGGCCTGGTCGATCCACACCCGCTGCCGGGTATAGCCGGAGTTGGGGTCCACCGGGTCGCGCTCGATGACGAAGCAGAGTCGGCCATCGAGGGTGTCGTCCTCGATGTATTTGTAGCCGTACTTCTCGATCTCCTGGGAGGAGAGGTCTTCGTAGGCGAATTCGCTGCCCATGAAGGGCCCGGACTTGTTGCGGGAGGCGATGCGCTTGACCCGCTTCAAGGCCGGCAGGTAGAGCCACTGATCGTCCGGGCCGGTCTTGTGGGAGTAGCTCAGCAGGGCGGTTCCCTTGACGTCTCGCGGGCGCTCGAAGACGATCAGGGTCTTGTCGCCGTCGTTCTCCACCTCGAGGGAGCGGGTGTGCATGTAGCGCAGGCTCTCCTCGCCCTGGCGGTTGCGCAGCAGCATGGTCATGCTGGCCTTCAGGTCGTGCCAGCCGGTATCCCGTTGGTCCACCTCTCGGGCGATCTCCAGACCCCGTTCCTGGGGAGTCTGGGCCAGGCCGGCCAGGGGCAGCAGCAGGCAGGCGAGGATAAAGAGTCGTTTCATGGCTTGTTACCTCCGAAGGCGATCAACAGGGGGGGGAGTAAGAGGAAATCGGCCACCAGGGCCAGGCCGATGGTGATGGAGGTGAGCAGACCCATGCCCGCATTCAGTTGGAAGTGCGAGAAGGCGAGGATCCCAAAGCCGATCATCAGCACCAGCGAGGTCACCCACATGGCGGTGCCGACGGTGGAGAAGGCGTAGCGCACCGCATCCTCCGCGTTCATCCCCTTCTCCCGACGGGCGCGCAGGAACTTGCTGAGGAAGTGCACCGTGTCGTCCACCACCACCCCCAGGGTCATGCCGCTGACCACCGACAGGGCCAGGCCCACCTCGCCCACCAGCAGCCCCCAGATGCCGAAGGCCATGCCGATGGGCACCAGGTTGGGCAGCAGGCTGAGCAGGCCGATACGTGGGTTGCGCAGGGCGAAGATGAGGATGAACGAGATCAACACCAGGGCGACGGTGGTGCCCTTGAGCATGGTCTTGATGTTGCGCCCGCTGATGTGGGCGAACATGATCGCCGGGCTGGCCCCGGCGCTGCGCAGGTTGGGCGCGTTTTTCGCCAGCCACTGCTGGGCCCGTTTCTCGATGGCCAGGATCTCCTGGGTGGAGATGCTCTGCAGGGTGACACTGAAGCGGCTGGCGGACTTCTTGACGTTGATCTGATTGTTCAGGTCCAGCCCGAACGGCAGGGAGAACTCGTAGAGCAGCAGGTACTGGGCCGCCAGGTCACGCCGCTCCGGCAGTCGGTACCAGCGGTCGTCGTCGCCGTGCATGTTGCGGTTGAGGCGCTTCATGATGTCGGTGAGGGTGCTGACGTGCAGCACGAAGGGCTGTTTGCGGTACCACTGGGCGAACTCCTCCAGCTTGCGCAGGTAGGCCGGATCGCTGATGCCACCGGGTTCACCCGAGTCGAGGGAGTATTCGATCATATAGATGCCGGTGAGATGCTCGGTGGTGAAATCGGTGGCGTTGCGAAATGGGTTGGTCTCGTCGAAATACTTGACGAAACGGTCGTCCAGGTGGTTGTTGGGGATCTGGGCGATCAGGAACAGGGTGACGCCACCCATGATCCACAGCAGAGGGTACTTGTGGCGGATGACGAACTCCGCCAGCGCCACCATGGCGCGGCTGCCCCGGGTGTCGCCGCGCAGGGCCTTGACCGGCAGGATCATCATCATTGCCGGCAGGAAGCTGATGGAGAGGATGAAGGCGATCACCACCCCGATCGCCGCCATGTTGCCCAGGTCGCGGAACGGTGGGGCGTCGCTGAAATTGAGGCTCATGAAACCGATTACGGTGGTGATCGAGGTGAGGAACACCGGCTGCAGGTTGACCCGCAGGCTCTCCAGCAGGGCCTCCCGCTTCGCCAGCCCCACGCGCATGCCGTGCAGGAAGTTGACCAGGATGTGCACACAGTCGGCGATCGCCAGGGTCATGATGATGATCGGCACGGTGGTGGTGGGAGGAGACATCTTGATCCCCAGCCAGCCGGTGATGCCCATGGTGCCGATGATCATCATAATGATGATCAGCAGGGTGGAGAGGGTACCGGGGAGGGAGCGCAGCATCAGCGCCAGGCTCACCGCCAGGGCCAGGAACATGACCGGATAGAGGGTCTGCATATCGGCTTGGGAGGCCTCGGGGAAGGCATTGTTGAGCATGATCATACCGGTCAGGTAGACCTTGATGTCCGGGTGTTCGGCCTGCATTCGGGCCACCAGTTTGCGTGCCGCCGCGGCCACCTCCGGGACCTCGCCGAGCTGCTTGCCCGGCAGCTGGATGGTCACGTTGACGCCGGTGACCTGGGCGTCGGGGGAGATCAGGCGGTTGACCAGCAGCGGGTCGTTGACCGCGATCCGGCGTTTCTGCTCGAGCTGCTGGTCACTCAGGGTCGCGGGGTCGGGCACCAGATCTTCCACCAGCAGGTCGTCCCCTTGGGCCTGGGTGTACTGGAAGTTGCTGACCGAGTCGACCCGCAGGGAGTAGGGCAGCTGCCAGGCCGCTTGGGTCAGCTCCCTGACCGCCGCCAGGGTCTTGCGGGTGAAGACCCGGCCATCCCTGGGGGCGAGCACGAACAGCACGTTGTCGTTTTTCGTGTAGGTGTCCTGCAGCTGTTCGAAGGCGGTCAGCTGCGGGTTCTCCTTGCTGAAGAACATGCGGTAGTCGTTGCTGAAGGCGAGGTGCTGCATGCCACTGCCCAGGGCGGCGGTGATGGCCAGCGAGAGCAGAATGACCAGGTATTTCCAGTCCAGCACGAAGTTGAAGAAACGGTCTTTCATGGAGGGTCCCTGTGGTTCTTGTTGGGTGATCTATCCGTCTACCGGCGGCTCAGCAGTTCGAGGTAGTGCAGCAGGCCGCTGCCACAGCGCAGCAACAGGGGCCGGCTCTGGGCGTTCTTGGCGATCCCCATGCAGCCCTCCAGGGTGGCGAGGATAAACAGGGCGGTGGCCTCCGGGTCCAGTTCCGGGGCCACTTCGCCCTGCTCACGGGCCTCCATCAGGGTCGCCGCGATGCTCTCCAGCCAGGTTCGATACATCTGGTCGGTGCGGCGCCGAAAGCCCTCGTCCAGGGGGGACATCTCCTGGGCCAGATTGTTCAGGGGACAACCCAGGCGGATCGCCTCCTCGTCCAGCTCTTCGCCGGCCCGGGCAATGGCCCGTTTCAGGCGTTGCAGCGGGGGGGTCCGCCGGTCCCGCAAGGGCTCGAACCAGGTGCGTCGGAGATAGGGCAGGACCCACTCGTCCAGTACCGCGTAGCCCAGCGCCTGCTTGCTGTCGAAATAGTGGTAGAGGGCCCCCTTGGTGACCCCGGTCTGGCGCAGGATGGCGCTCAGGCTGGCGGCTTGGAAGCCCTGGCGGTGGATCTCGTGGAAGGCCGCCTCCAGCAGCTGCTGGCGGGTCTCATCCATGGAATCGGTGGTTGTCGATGGCAGGAACAAGCAACATACCGACCAGTATGGATGTGGTAGTGGATCCTGTCAACCTAGAATCCTCAGTTGGGCAGGGTGAAGGGTAGGTTTGCGGGGGTGCAGGGCAAGGCACAACGACGCGGAATAGTCATTTATGTCCAAGGATGGACGGTATGCAGAAAATGCAGGAGCAATTTTCTGTTATGTCCA
>Ga0114931_10004962_pt1 | contig 16514 bp, 15 predicted proteins | sample 2SBtaG_FD_89579 | JGI IMG/M metagenome (GOLD analysis project Ga0114931, IMG submission 89579) | Deep subsurface microbial communities from Kolumbo volcano to uncover new lineages of life (NeLLi) - 2SBTROV14_V59a metaG | ecosystem: Environmental > Aquatic > Marine > Volcanic | place: Kolumbo...
ACGTCTCGCTCGACTGGGAGAGTGGCGACCCCGCCGCCACCGAGGCCGCCTTCGCGGCCGCCGCCCATGTCACCCGGCTCGATCTGATCGACAACCGGATCATCGTCATGCCGTCCGAGCCGGTGGCGGCGATCGGCGCTTTCGACGGCGACACGGGGCGCTACACGCTTTACGCGCCGTCGCAAGGCGTCCACTACATGCGGCGGCTGCTGGCGCGCCACATCCTCGATATAGCCGAGACCGCGCTGCGCGTCGTCACCCCCGACGTCGGCGGTTCCTTCGGCGCGCGCGCCCGCCCCGGGGTCGAGCACGCCCTGGTTCTGATCGCCGCCCAGCGCCTGGGTCGGCCGGTCAAATGGGTCGCCGATCGGGCCGAAACTTCGCTGGTCGACGCCCATGGCCGCGATCACCGGACCGAGGCGGAACTGGCGCTCGATGGCGACGGCCGTTTTCTCGCCGTTCGGGTGCGGACCCTGGCCAACCTCGGCGCTTACGTCTCACCCCACGCTCGCATCATTCCGACCCAGGGCTATCTCACGGTGATGACCGGGGCTTACGCGATCCCCGCCTGCCACGTCGCGGTCAAGGCGGTGTTCACCAACACGGTGGTCACCAACGCCTATCGCGGCGCCGGGCGGCCCGAGGCGATCTATGTCATCGAGCGTCTGGTCGACGCGGCGGCGGCCGAGCGCGGGCAATCACCGGTCGCGATCAGGCGGCGCAACCTGGTGCCGGCCAAGGCGATGCCTTATGCGAGCGCGACCGGCACGATTTACGACAGCGGCGATTTCGCGGCCAACCTCGACGCCGCCCTGGCCCTGGCCGGGCCCCGACCGAGCGCGGCCGGTGGCCGGCGGCGGCGGGGCAGGGGCGTGGCCCTCTATGTCAAGACCAATGGCGGCACCGCCGACGAACGGGCGGCGCTGACGGTCAGCCCCCGGGGCGTGGCGACGCTCGCCATCGGCAGCCAGACGAACGGGCAGGGGCACGAGACCGCCTATGCCCAGCTTGTCGCCGAGGGGCTGGCGGTGCCGCTCGAGCGCATCCGCGTCGTCCAGGGCGACAGCGACCGGATCGAATACGGGCGCGGCACCGGCGGGTCGAGCGCCATCAGCGTCGGCGGCGTGGCCGTCGTTCGCGCGGTCGACGATCTCATCGACCGCGCCCGGCCGATCGCCGCCGGCCTGCTCGAGGCGGCGGCGGCCGATCTCCGCTACGCCGCCGGCGGCTACGTCATCGCCGGCACCGACCGGCGGGTATCGCTGGCCGAGGTCGCCAAGGCCGCCGGCGCGGGCGGGCTGGTCGGCGGGGCGCTCTATGTGGCCCAGGGGCCGACCCATGCGAATGGCTGCCATGTCTGCGATGTCGAGGTCGATCTCGATACAGGCGTGGTGCGCCTGCTCGGCTATGTCTCGGTCGACGATATCGGCCGGGTGCTCAATCCGATGCTGGCGGCCGGGCAGGTCCATGGCGGCCTCGCCCAGGGCATCGGCCAGGCCTTGTTCGAGCATTGCGTCCATGACGACGAGAGCGGCCAGCTCCTGACCACCGGGCCGATGGATTATTGCCTGCCCCGAGCCGACGATCTGCCGAATTTCACGGTCCGCTTCAACCAGATCCCGTGCCGCTACAATCCACTCGGCGTGAAGGGCGTTGGCGAGGCCGGCGCCACCGGCGCCCCGGCGACGGTGGTCGGCGCCGTGGTCGACGCCCTGGCCGACCTCGGCATCCGCCATATCGACATGCCGCTGACGCCCGAGCGGGTCTGGCGCGCGATCCGACAAGCGACGGCGTGACGACGGATTGTCACGCCGCCGATCGCCGATCGTTTTCGTTGGCGGCGCGGCGGTCGGGCCGTGACCGCGCGAGCCCGCGATTACGGCGGTCGTCTGTCGCCGGATCGAGCAAACCGGCGATGACCGAGCGGATTTCACCGCGCCCGATGCCGATATCCCGAAGCGTTAGGTCGTCAAGGGCGGAGAGGGCGGCGATGCCCCGACGCCGCAGCCGACGGCGTCGTTTCCTGGCCAGCAGCGCCCGCAAGGCGCCGTCGAGTGTGTCGATCAGCCGATAAACCCTGACGGCGAGGGGATGAACCCCGTCGGAGGGCTCCGCGACGCGCGGATCGATCAAGAGTGTATGCGTTATCGTTTTCATTTCGGTTTCCTCAATCGTTTCCGGTGCGGTTCCGGTGCGGTGAGCCCGCGCCATGAACTGCGTTGACCGATAAATAGGCGTGCGGAGGGTGATTGACTAATGATAAGCTCTCAGTCGTCATATTAGATATTCTCAGCTAATGGATAGATTGGATGGGCGATGAAACGGCGTCTTCCTCCGCTCAATGCCTTGCGTGCGTTCGAAGCCACGGCGCGCCATCTCAGCGTCACCCGCGCGGCCGAGGAGCTCAGAGTCACGCCTGCGGCGATCAGTCACCAACTCAAGGGGTTGGAAGACGATCTTGGCATCGCCCTTTTCCGCCGTCGGGGGCGCTCGCTGGTCCTGACCGAAGCCGGTCAGCTCGCCGTTCCGGACCTGCGCGAGGGGTTCGAGAATCTCGCCGCCGGCGTGGCGTTATGGCGCCGTCATGACGGGGAGGGCGGTCTCGCCGTCGGCACCTCGCCGTCGTTCGCCGCGCGTTGGCTGGTGCCGCGCCTCGATCGCTTTCACGCCCGCCATCCCGATATCGAAATCCGCATCGACGCCACCGACCGCCTGGTTGATTTCGCGCGCGACGGGATCGACTTGGCAATCCGATACGGCGTCGGCGACTATCGCGGGCTGCACAGCGTGCCGATGTTGACGGAAGCCGTTTTTCCGGTTTGTTGTCCACGGTTGCTCGATGATCCATATCCATTGCGCGAACCTGACGATCTGCGCCATTACACCCTGCTGCATAGTGAATGGACGGTCTGTCCCGACGATTGGCCCGATTGGCGCATGTGGCTCGTCGCCGCCGGCGCCAAGGCCGTCGATTCGAGCCTGGGACCGAAATTCAGCCAAATGACGCTCGCGCTCGAAGCGGCCATCGCCGGGCAGGGGGTGGCGCTCGGCAGCACCGCCCTGGTCGCCGCCGATCTCGCCAAAGGGCGCTTGGCGCGGCCCTTCGCGCTCAGCGTCGCGCCGCGTTTCGGTGTCTATCTGGTCATGCCCAAGGCCAACGCCCAACGACGCCACGTGGCCGCCTTCGCCGATTGGGTGCTGGCGGAAGCGCGCGGGCGCGTGGCGAGCGATGGCGAAACGTGACCGAGCGGCTTGGCAGTGATCACGATCGCGGCCCCTTGGCGGCCTCCCATAGCGCGTCCATTTCAGCCAGGGTCGCTTCGGATGGTTTCTTACCTAATTTATTTAGTTCGTTCTCTATATAGCGGAAACGTCTTTCGAATTTCCTGTTAGTGGCGCGAATGGCCGCATCGGGGTCGATGCCAGTGTGGCGGGCGAGATTGACGGTCGCGAACAACAGATCGCCGATCTCCGCGCCGAGACGCGCGGTGTCGCCGCGATCGATTTCGGCCCTGATTTCTGCGACTTCCTCGTCGACCTTGGCAAGCACCTCGGCGATCTCGGGCCAATCGAAACCGACCCGCGCCGCGCGCGCCTGGAGTTTGGCCGCTCGGGTGAGACCCGGCAGGGTCCGGGTTACGCCGTCGAGCACGCCCGCATCGTCCTTGTCGACGATCCGCTCGGCGGCCTTTCGCGCTTCCCAGGCACGGGACTGATCCTCGGCGCTGTCCATGCGCTCGCCGCCGAAGACATGCGGATGGCGACGGGTCATTTTGTCGATGATGCCCTCGACGATGGCCGCGAAATCGAAGTGGCCGGCCTCGCGGCCCATCTGGGCGTAAAAGACGACCTGGAACAACAGATCGCCCAGCTCGTCGCGCAAGGACGGCCAATCGCGATCCTCGATCGCCTCGACGACTTCGTAGGCTTCTTCGATGGTATGCGGCGCGATGGTCTCGAAGTCTTGCGCCAGATCCCAGGGACAACCATGGTCGGGATCGCGCAGACGCCGCATGACGGCGAGCAATCGATCGACGGCGTCGTTCATGCCACTCTATCGCCGCCATGCCGAGGCCGGTCGAAAGGGGACCATCCGGCCACGACGGCTCTCGCATCACGTCGCATCCGATACACAATCAAATCCACTGCCATGGCGACACGCTCATACCATGACGACAGGCTCAAAATCTCGCCCGGGCTTCGCTCTCGATAAATCCTGAATGTCGCATAAGATATATTATGGAATATTTTCCTCATGAATCCAATTCATCCTCATCGTATGTTTCCATAATATCGAGGGTCATACCGTCATACGCCGGCTCGATCCCGGGCGGAAGGCTCTCGGTAAGCGCCGTATAGTCGAAATCATGGCTCATATGGGTCAGGATGGCGCGTCGGGGCGCTACCCGGTCTATCCAGGCGAGCGTTCGGGCGAGATGGGAATGAGCCGGATTAGGCGTTGGACGTAGGCAATCGACGACCCAACAATCGATACCCGCGAGCGTCTCGAAGGCCGCCGCGTCGAGATGGTCGACATCGGTCGAATAGGCGATCGCTCCGAAGCGAAGGCCCAGGGATCGACCCGGTCCATGAGCCTGCGCGAACGGCGTCACGGCGATGTCGCCGATAAGGAACGGTCCAGCGATCTCGCGCGCGATCAGATGCGGTCGATACCAGCCGCGCGTGGGTCGTCGCGATGCGAAGGCATAGCCGAAACGCCGCTCGAGCCCGGCCAATGTCTCGGCATCGGCGTAAAGATCGAGACTGTCGTCGCGCCGTTTATTGATCGCCCGCAGATCATCGAGGCCGGCGGTGTGATCGGCGTGGCCGTGGGTGTAAATGACGGCGTCGAGATCGGTGATGCCGGTGGCCAGGAGTTGCAGTCGAAGCTCGGGAGCGGTGTCGATCAGGACGCGCGTGGTCGCGGTTTCGATCAGGATCGACGGACGGCTCCGGCGATTACGCGGTTCATCCGACCGGCAGACGGCGCATTCGCATCCGATCAGCGGCACACCACCCGAGGGACCGCAACCAAGAATTAAGACGCGCATGCGGTCTATTCTTCTACTGCTTTTGTAAATAGCTCGAAGAAGGAAGCCGTCGTTCGCCGCGCCAAGATTGTACCATCCACGTTCATGATTCCTGCCAATCGGGTGGCCGTTTCGGCGACGAAAGCGGGTTCGTTGCGCTTTCCCCTATGAGGAACCGGGGCCAGGAACGGGGCGTCTGTTTCGACCAGCAGCCGGTTCAGTGGCAGATCGCGAACCGTCTCGCGCAAGGCCTCGGCCTTGGCGAAGGTGATGATTCCCGATATTGATATATAAAGACCTAGTTCTAATGCGCATTCAGCAAGTTGTCGGCTTGTGCTAAAGCAGTGAATTAGCCCCGTGTAAGCCCCCTTCCCCATTTCGTCATCGAGAATTGCGATCGTATCGTCGTCGGCCGCTCGGGTGTGGACGATGATCGGCAGGCCGGTCTCGCGCGCGGCCGCGACATGGGTCCGGAACGCCGCGCGTTGGGCTTCGCGCGGGCTGTGATCGTAGTAATAATCGAGCCCGGTTTCGCCGATGCCGATGACTTCGGGCGCGGCGGCGTGGGCGACCAGGTCGGCGAGCGCGACGGCGTCCTCGCTCGCCACGTTGTGGGGGTGGACCCCGACCGAGCAATAGACGCGATCGTGAGCGCGAGCCAGGGCGCGCAGGCGATCGAAAGTCGAGAGCCGAGTCGAGATGGTCTGCACCGTCTCCACCCCGGCCGCGCGCGCCCGCGACAGGACGGCATCGAGGTCATCCTCGAAGTCGGGAAAGTCGAGGTGGCAGTGGCTATCGACCAGGCTTTCGGGGGACGGCGTCATGAACCCGGCACCATGGCATCGGGGTCATGGCGCGGGAACACCCCTTCGGGCTTGGGCAGCGCGGTGCCCGGCGGTATGGCGCCCGCAGCGCCGAGCTGGCCGAAATCACGCGCCTCGGCCGCGACCGCGAGCTGGTCGAGGATTTTCGCGGCGCCCCTGGGCGTTACCGGCTGGGAGAGAATGGCCAGATGGCGAATGACCTCGACGAGGACGTAGAGCACCGTGTTCATGCGCGCGGGGTCGGTCTTGCGCAGCGCCCAGGGCGCCTGCTCGTCGACATAGCGGTTGGCGGCGCCGATCACCCCCCACAGATGGATCAACGCCAGATGGAACCGCTGCCGTGCGTATTGTTCGCGCAGCGTCGGCAGCGAACCCCAGGCCTGATCGAGAAGCGCGCGATCGGCCGAGTCGAACGGTCCCGGTTCCGGCGCGGCGGCGGCGCAATTGCGCTGGACCATGCTCAAAACGCGCTGAACTAGATTGCCAAAGTCATTGGCCAAGTCACCATTCTTGCGTCCAATCATGGCGCGGTGCGAGAAATCGCCGTCGTTGCCGAAGGGAACTTCGCGAAGCAGGAAATAGCGCACTTGGTCGACCCCGTAACGGGCAACCAGGTCATGCGGATCGATGATGTTGCCGACCGACTTGGAAATCTTCGCGCCTTCGTTGGTCCACCAGCCGTGGGCGAAGACACGCTTCGGCGGCGCGATCTCGGCGGCCATCAGGAAGGCCGGCCAATAGACGGCGTGAAAGCGCAAAATATCCTTGCCGACCATATGCACGTCCGCCGGCCAGAAAGTGCGATAATCGGCTGCGTTCATATCGGGATAGCCGACCGCCGAAATGTAGTTTGTGAGCGCGTCGATCCACACGTACATGACGTGGCCGGGATCGTCCGGCACCGGTACGCCCCAATCGAAACTGGTTCGCGAGACCGAGAGATCGTTGAGCCCACCCTTGACGAAACTCACTACCTCGTTGCGCCGGGTCGCCGGCAAGATGAAGTCTGGATTGGCCTCGTAAAAGGCGAGCAGCCGATCTTGCCAAGCGGAGAGACGAAAGAAATAGCTCGGCTCCTCGACCCATTCCACGGGCGCGCCGGTCGGTGCCTTGCCGTCGACCAGTTCCTTCTCGGCATAGAATGCCTCGTCCCGCACCGAATACCAGCCAGCGTAGGTGCCCAGATAAATCCAGTCGCGTTTGACCAATTCGCGCCATAATTGCCGCACCGACTCGATGTGGCGCGGCTCGGTCGTGCGGATGAAATCATCGTTAGTGAAGTCGAGTGTCGTCCCCAAAGCCCGAAAGCGGGCCGATATGCGGTCGACGAACTCTTGTGGCGCGACCCCGGCCTCGGCCGCCGCCTTGGCTACCTTTTCGCCGTGCTCATCGGTCCCGGTGAGGAATTTCACGGTTCGACCGTCGAGGCGCATGAAGCGCGCCAAGGCATCGCAGGCTAGCGAGGTGTAGGCATGCCCGATATGCGGCGAATCATTCACGTAATAGATCGGTGTCGTGACGTAATATGATGTCTCTTTGGACATTTATGGACTTTCTATATATCCTTGAGAGGATGTCACGATCGGCCCGGAGCGGCGAGTCCCGAGAGCGCCGAAATGACGATTTGCCCGCGATCCAGATTGATCCGTTCGGCTAGCGCCGCGCGATGGCCTATCTTTTCCCACAGCGCCACCCAACGCGCAAGGTCGCGCCGGTCGAGCAGGGCGCGGATGGCGGCTCCCTCTCCCGGGACGATCTCGCCCTCCCCGCCTCCGCGAGCGCCTCTTTCGACCGTCCGCTGGATTATGGTCTGGATCAATTCGACAAGGCTCGCGAAGCCCGACCCGGCACGTGGGCCCGAGACGCTGTCGGCGAGAGCGTGAAGACGGTCGCCATCGCCGCCCGAGGCGTTCGCGATGGCGACGATTTCACGATAGCGGGACACCGCGTCGTCGGCGGCGAGACGGACGGCGCGGCCAATGCTCCCGCGCGCGAGACGCGCCAGGGCGACGAGAGCTTCATCATTGAGGTCCAGGGCCGCTTGGCGGAGCAGAGCCGTCACCGTGGGCGTCGCGAGCGGTCTCAGGGGGAGACTCCGGCAGCGCGATCTGATCGTGGCCTGCAAGAGACTAGGACGATGACAAACAAGCAGCATCAAGGTGTTGTTAGGGGGTTCCTCGAGTAGTTTCAAAAGCGCGTTCGCGGCATGAAGATTGAGCCTGTCGGCGCCATCGACGATCACCACGCGCCATCCACCCTCGGCCGCGGTCAAGCGTAGAAACGGCGCTATGGCGCGGACCCGGGCCACCGGGATTTCGGCACCTTGGCCACCGCCAGGCGCATCGCCGTCGCCGCAATCGACCACCATGAGATCGGCGTGCGAAGCGCCGGCGATGCGGCGGAAGATCGGATCGGCGGGTTCGTGAGTGGCGCCCAGTACCTCGCGCGCGGCGCGATAGGCGAGCGTCGCCTTGCCAATGCCGGCGGGGCCTGCCAGCAACCACGCATGCGCCAGCCTGGCGCCCCCGGTCGCGGTCGCGAACGCCGTCATGGCGTCATCCTGGCCGATTAACTTGGGGTTGGCGCGCGGCGGTGGCAGACCGACGATCGGGGAGCCGGGATCGGTCATTGTCATGACTTAGTCATCGCCCGGATGCAATCGGCGGGTGACCGCATCGACGATCGCCGCGTGAACCGTTTCGACGTCGGCGCTGGCGTCGATCACCACGCATCGTTCGGGCTCGGCGGCGGCGATGGCCAGGAAAGCCTCGCGCAAGCGCTGGTGAAAGACGGGTCCCATGCGCTCATAGCGATCGCCGCCGCCGCGCGCATCCGCTCGCGCCAGCCCCAGCTCGACAGGGATATCGAGTATAATAGTAAGAACAGGTGTGAAGCTGTCTATAATCATGGAAAATAGAGCATCGACCGTTTCGATACCGAGACCCAGGGCCACCCCTTGGTAGGCGCGGGTCGAATCGACGTAGCGGTCGCAAACCACCCAGGTACCGGCCTCGAGCGCCGGCCAGATGACCGAGCGGAGATGATCGCGACGCGCGGCAAAATGAAGCAGGGCCTCGGTCATCGGATCCCAGCGGTCGCCGGTGCCGGTGACAAGCAGACCGCGGATCGCCTCGGCTCCCGGGCTTCCCCCCGGTTCGCGCGTGGCCAGGGCGCCGATTCCACGCCGATCGGCCAGCCAATCGCGAAGTCGGCGAACCTGGGTCGATTTCCCGGCCCCCTCGCCGCCCTCGACGGTGATAAACTGTCCAACCGTCGTCATCGCGCCGTCGCGACGATCACCGCGCGCTCGCGCCCCAGGCGAGATAACTGATCGCGGCGCCGATGCGTCTGAACATCGACAATTTGCCGATATCGTCGCCAGCAACCAGCGGTATCGCCACCGGGTCGATATCGGGGGCGGAAATGGTCATGGTTGCCAGCCGTTGCCCGCGCATGATCGGTGCCGGGATCGGTCCATCGTAAACCACCTTGACCTCGAGCTTGGGGCGCGCACGGCGGCGGAGGCTGACGACGACGGGTCGCTCGACGATCAAGGGCACGGTCGCCTGGTCACCCAGCCAAACGTCGGCCTCGGTGACGGAATCGCCGGGCTTGAAGAGCGAGTAGTTGCGAAATTCCCGAAACCCGTACTCGAGCAATCGCTCGGCCTCGACGCCACGCTCACGAACGCTTTTCAAGCCGTTGACGACCAGTATCAGGCGGCGACCGTCGCGCACGGCGGAGGCGGTCAGGCCATATCCGGCGATTTGCGTATGGCCGGTCTTCACGCCGTCGGCGCCGATATTGCGATACAAGAGCGGGTTCCGATTGCCTTGGCGTATCCCGTTGTAGGTAAAGCTCTTTTCGCCGTAATACTTGTAATACTGGGGAAAATCGTGAATCGTCCGACGGGCGAGATGAGCGAGATCGCGCGCGGTCGTGAGATGGCCTTCGTCGGGCCAACCGCTGGCGTTCTTGAAGGTCGAATCCTTGAGGCCGATCTTGCGCGCCATCGCGTTCAGTTCGTCGACGAAAGCTTGCTCGCTGCCACTCAAGCCCTCGGCCACGACGATGGTCGCGTCGTTACCCGATTGAACGACGATCCCCTGGATGAGATCTTCGATACTAACCCTTGTTCCGACTTCGACAAACATCTTCGAACCGCCCATGCGCCAGGCTTTTTCACTAACCGGCAGGGTATCGTCGAGCGAGAGGCTCCCCTCGGCCAACCGCGAGAAAACCATATAGACGGTCATGATCTTGCTCATCGACGACGGCGGCATGCGTTGATCGGCGTTCTTCTCGAACAGGACCGCGCCGGTGGAGTCGTCGATCAGGATCGCCTCGCGCGCGGCGGTCTCGATCGCCGCCGCCGAGGCCAAGGGAACGAAAAGCAGCGCCAAGGCCATCGCCATGACGCCAAGCCAACTGGAACGAAACGACGGCATGGTGCGGAATCTCCTCGTCGTCGGGTAAGGGCTCGCCGATACGGCGGTGAGCGTGAAAAACTCAATCAACGATCAAGCGCGCATCGGCATGACCGGCATCGCGGAGGCGGTCGAGCATGGTGGTGGCGTCCTCGACGGTCGCGAACGGACCGAAGCGGACGCGATAGACCGGATGCTGGCCGGTGATCGTTCGGGAAATGCGGGCATTGCCGAAGGCCGCCATCTCGGCGCCCAGGCGGCGCGCGTTGGCGGCGTCCAGGAAAGCGCCGCCCTGGACGTAGATGAGACCGCGCCGGGCCGGGCCGGCGCTCGCCACCACCGTCGGCGCGACGGTCGAGGCGGCCGTTCCGCCACCGCCTCCCACGACCTGAACCCGGACCCGGGCCGTCCCCCGGCGATAAAAGCCCAAAAGCTGAGCCGCGCGGCGCGAGAGGTCGATGATGCGGCCCTTGACGAAGGGCCCGCGGTCATTGACCGTCACCTCGATCGAGCGACCATTATCGAGATTGGTAACCCGTACCGTGGTCGGCATGGGAAGGGTGCGGTGGGCGGCGCTAAGGGCGTTCATGTCGAACAGGGCGCCATTGGCCGTGCGCCGGCCATGGAACTGCTCGCCGTACCACGAGGCAATGCCGATTTCGTCGTAATTGGGATCCTCGGCCGGATAATACCAAGTTCCCGCGACCCGATAGGGATCGCCGACCTTGTAAGTGCCGGCCGCCGCCGGCGTCTCGGTCTTCTTGACGATCGCCTTGGTGGTGTATGCCGCAAGTTCGATCTCGGCGCAGCCGCCCAGCGCGATTACCGCCACGATGGGTATGACGGGAAACCGCCCAAAGCGTTTGATCACGTTGATCGATATGGCCCGAAACCACAGCATATCGTGGGTACGTCGTCCTAGGCCAACGAGATATTCATGTTATCCGCCCGCGATGAGATCGGCAAGACGTCCGACGGAAACCGCGAAATAATCCGAGCGATTCCATTTCAGGATCGCCCGGTAATTGTCATACACGACGAAGGCCGGCCCCTCGGTGCCGCCCGGCAAGATGATCGACGCCTTCAGGTTCCGGGTCGGCAGATCGCTTCCGTCGGCGCGGCGGACACCCAACCGCTGCCAGTCGCGAAGCCCCTTCACCACCGCGATGCCGAGCAGGGCCGGATCGAAATCGGCCGGCAATCGCACCTCCCTGCCCCAGGTCTGATCGTCGCGCCAGCCGACGCGGGCGAGGTAGTTGGCGGCGGAGGCGAAGACGTCGCCCGGCGTGGTCCAGATGTCGCGCCGCCCGTCGCCATCGTAATCGACCGCGAAGCGCAGGAAGCTCGATGGCATGAACTGGCTCTGTCCCATGGCCCCGGCCCAGGACCCGGTCATGGCCTTGGCCGCGATATGACCTGCGTCGATAATCCGCAAGGCATCGAGGAGCTCGCGCCGGAAATAGGCGCCGCGGCGACCGTCATAGGCCAATGTGGCGAGCGCCTGGACGACCGAAAAACCGCCCGTGTAGCGGCCATAGCGGGTTTCGACGCCCCACAGGGAGACGATGAAGCGCGGCTGAACGCCGAAGCGCTCGCCGACCGCTTCCAGCAACGCGCGATTGGCGGCCAGCGCCTTGCGCCCCTCGGCCACCAGCGCCGGCGTGATCCGCTTTTTCATGTATTGGCGAAAGGTCAGGGCGACCTCGGGCTGGTGCCGGTCGAGCTCGATCACCCGGCTCAGCGGCTCGATCCCGTCGAGCGCGGCCGCGAGCGTCGCCTCGCCGATCCCCCGCTCGCGCGCCTCGGCGCGCAGCCCGTCGAGCCAGACGGCGAAGGACGGCGTCTCGCCGGCACTCGCCGCAACGCTGGACGCCATCGTCGCGACGATCACCAGGGCCGTCGCCCAGGACGTGAATTGCATTCGCACCGAGCGAACTCCTACGCGCGAAATCGCGGCGGCGATCATTGTCCAGCAAGATCCCATTGACAAGCCCGTTTCAAGACCGTTGACGCCGGCGACCACGCTATTTGGTGCCATACATGCGATCGCCGGCGTCGCCGAGACCGGGAACGATATAGCCGTGCTCGTTAAGGTGGCTGTCGATGGCGGCGGTCACGATCTGAACGTCCTTGTGTTCGGCGCGAAAGGTCTTCAGTCCCTCGGGCGCGGCCAGAAGGCAGGCCAGCTTGATCAGGCGCGCGCCCTTTTCCTTAAGGCGCTGGACCGCGGCCGATGCTGAATTGCCGGTCGCCAGCATGGGATCGACGACGATCACTTGGCGGTCGCGAATATCGTCGGGAAGTTTGAGGTAGTATTGGACCGGCTCCAGGGTCTCGGGATCGCGGTAAAGGCCGATGTGACCGACCCGGGCCGAGGGGACCAGATCGAGCATGCCGTCGAGCAAGCCGTTGCCGGCCCGCAGGATGGAGACGAAGCAGAGCTTCTTGCCCTTGAGAAACGGCGCCTCCATCTCGGCCAGGGGGGTCTCGATCGCGCGCCGGGTCAGCGGCAGATCGCGCAGCACCTCATAGGCGAGCAGCGTGCTGATCTCGCGCAAGAGCTGGCGGAACACCGCCGATGGCGTGGCCCGGTCGCGCATCAGCGAGAGCTTGTGCTGAACCAGCGGGTGATCGACGACGGTCAACATTTCTGTCATGGCGCCCTGCTTTTGGAGTGATCGCGGCGCAGTCTAGTCAAGACGGACGGCGCTGGCCACAGGGGATCGCCCTTTACACAAGGGATCGGTCTCGGGGGCGCCGTCCCGCGGTACGCCGAAACGTCATGAGGGCAACAGGCTTCCCAAGCGGTGTCGACGGGCCGTATCCTGGGCGCGTCGCCGTCAACCCGAGGAGAGCCCGCCATGTCGTCCAGCGTCTTTATCGCCGAGCATTCCTGGACCGCCTACGACGCCCGCGTGCGCGACGGGAAATGCGCCGTTCTGCTGCCGATCGGGGCGCTCGAGCAGCACGGTCCGCATCTGTCGATGAACCCCGACGTGCTGATCCCGACCGGCATCTCGGCGCGCATCGCCGGGCGCGTCGACGCCCTGGTCGCGCCGGCCATCGCCTATGGCTACAAGTCGCAGCCCAAATCCGGCGGCGGCAACCATATGCCCGGGACCACCAGTCTCGACGGCCAGACCCTGACCCATACGGTCCGCGACGTGATCAAGGAATTCGCCCGCCACGGGGTGCGCAAGCTGGCCTTGATGAACGGTCATTACGAAAACTCGATGTTCGTCGTCGAGGGCGTCGACCTGGCCTTGCGCGAGCTGCGCTGGGGCGGGATCGACGATTTCAAGGTGGTTCTGCTGTCCTATTGGGACTTCGTCGGTGACGACACCATTGCCCGCCTCTACCCCGAGGGCTTCACCGGCTGGGCGCTGGAGCACGCCGGGGTGATGGAGACCTCGATCATGCTCACGCTCCATCCCCATCTGGTCGACATGAGCAAGGTCGTCGACCATCCCCCGGCCGATTTCCCGCCCTATGACGTCTATCCCCTGAACCCGGATTGGATCCCCCCATCGGGTAGCCTGTCGTCGGCCAAGAATGCGACCCGTGAAAAGGGCGAGGTGCTGATCGACGTCTGCGTCGATGGCATCACCGAGGCCCTTGGGGACGAGTTCGGGTTAGGGCGGCGCTAGGCGACCTTCTTATTCATTCATCGCTTTCTATTGATAGAATAATTCATTATAATAGAACAATATTCCTGGCATATCTATCGTTTTCATGGCGAAACCCGGCCGCCCTGTGTTCGCGAATGACCAACGCCCCTGTCGCGCCCGCTACGGAAAACCACTCCAAACGTCTTAATATATTAGATTGACCGTGTATGTGTTTGTTTTAGCTTCGTTGGATGGGTGGCCGAGCGGTTTAAGGCACCGGTCTTGAAAACCGGCAGGGGGTCAATAGCCTCTCGTGGGTTCGAATCCCACCCCATCCGCCACCGACTATCGACGATGGAAAGGAAGTCCCCCATGAAGACCCGAGACCCCACCACGCCGGTCGCCGAATTGTCCTATTTCGGCGCCGCCCAGGCCACGGCCTGGCACGAGTGGTTCCATGTCATCGAAACCGCCGCGCAGCCGGCGAGCGACATGATGATCGAGCGCGCCGCCATCGGCCCCGGCGATCGGGTCCTCGACGTCGCCACCGGGCTCGGCGAGCCGGCGGTGACCGCCGCGCGGCGCATCGCCCCCGACGGGCACGTGACGGCGATCGATCTGTCCGACGACATGCTCGCCTTCGGGCGCCGCCGCGCGGCGGAGATCGGTCTCGACAACATCACGTTTCGTCAATGCGATGCGGCCGAATTGACCCTTGAAGACAACAAGTTCGACGCCATTCTTTGTCGCTGGGGTCTGATGTTCTTCGCCAACCTCGACCGGGCGCTCGAACGCATGCGCGCGGTATTGTCGGATCAAGGGCGCTTCGTCGCCCTGGTCTGGGGACCGCCGGAGCGCGTTCCCACCCTCAGTCTCAGCGGTCGCGTGCTGCGCCGAACGCTCGGCATGGCCCCGCCCGACGAGGGCGCCATAACCCCCTTCGCCCTGGCCGATCACGCCTCTCTGGAAAGCCGCGTCGCGGCGGCCGGTTTCAGCGACGTTCGCGGCGAGACCACGACCATCACCTTCGACTTCGCCGACGCCGCCGAATACACGGCGTTTCGCTACGACCGCTCGGGCCGGCTGCGCGACGAGATCAAGGACCTTCCGGCCGAAACCCAGACGGCCGCATGGCAAGCCGTGACCGACGCGGCGGCCGAATTCGCCCGCGACGACGGCGGCGTCCGCATGGACAACGAGGCTTACTGCATCACCGCTCGTCGTTGAATTCATGGTGATAGTGTACATCAATATCATGGCATAACATATGGATAATACGTTATAATAAATTCCGCAGACACAATATCTCGATCGAGTGCCGTATCCAAATTGTTAACCTCAAGTTAACGTGTTAAGCATCTGTCGTTTCACGTGAAACAGGTTCTATATCAATCATGGCCGGGAATCGGAAGGCGATCCCCGCGCGGGTGGCTACTCATCATCCTCGGCGGCAAGATAGCGGGGGTTGTTGATCGTCAGGGCGTCGCGGGTGGTGGCGACGAGGTGAGCGCCAACCCGCTCCCGCCGGCTCGCATCACGGTCCAGGGCGCCGCTTCGAATGTCCTCGGCCAAGCGCCGGTCGAGACGTAAGCGGGCGGCGGCGACGGCATCGTTATCGAGAGCGGTGGGCGGTGCCTCGTCGTAGAGAGCGGCGAGACGATCGAGCGCCGCCCGGGCCATGCGATCACCGTTCACGGCCTCGCGGGCGGCGATGGCCATGACGTTGGCGATGATCCGAACATCGAGGCGGCGATCAGCGGGAACCTCGGGCAGGACATGATCGAGCAAGGCCCGGCGGGCGGTGTCGAGCAGGTCTGCGGCGCTCGGTCGGTCGCTCATCGCGAGGCTCCGGTCAGACGCAGGATTTCGTATTCCATCTCTGGCACGCGGCGGCCGATGGCGGCGAGTTCGAGCGAGGGCTCGCGGCCCGACAAGTGGCGCTCGGCCTGCTTGAGGGCGATCACCGCCCAGCGGACATGGGCCATAACCTCCCAAAAGCGGAAGCGCGCCGCCTCGACCGCGCGGCCCGAGACGGCCTCGTAGGCGGCGACGAAACGCGCGCGCCGGGCGATGCCGCCAGCTTCGCGCCGGTTGGCGCCGAAGCGCCAGCATTTGGCGCAGAACCAGGCCAGGTCCTCGATCGGATCGCCCCAGCCGGCGAACTCCCAATCGAGGATGGCGCCGAGCCCGCCCGCGCCCGGCGCATTCTCGTCGACGAGATAGTTGCCGGTGCGGAAATCGCGGTGGCAGAGGACGATTTCGGGCGGCGGCGTCGGCGCGTCGCGCTCGACCCAGCGCAGGCCCCATTCGAGCGCCGGGCGGGGCCGGGGGTGGCGGTCGAGATAGGCCCGATAGGCGTCGATCGCGGCCCGCGCGGGATCATCCGGCGGGGGACCGAGAAAGTCGAGCCCGGGATGTCCCGGCCGCAAGTCGTGGATCAGCGCCAACTCGCGCCCCAGGCGCTCGGCCAGCGCGTCGCGCAAGCCGTCGTAACGCGAATCGCGAACGATTTTCTGGCCAATGGCGATACCGGACACGCGCCGCATGACCATGAAGGGACGGCCGATCACGTCGGCATCGGCGCGGAACCACAAAGGCTCGGGCACCGTCACGCCGGCGGCGAAG
>Ga0114931_10004963_pt1 | contig 16514 bp, 15 predicted proteins | sample 2SBtaG_FD_89579 | JGI IMG/M metagenome (GOLD analysis project Ga0114931, IMG submission 89579) | Deep subsurface microbial communities from Kolumbo volcano to uncover new lineages of life (NeLLi) - 2SBTROV14_V59a metaG | ecosystem: Environmental > Aquatic > Marine > Volcanic | place: Kolumbo...
GCTAAAAGATTGAGCCCTAGGAGTGTGCCGAGTGACCAACCTCCGGGAAATGGTACCGAGATAGCGGGCACATCCCAGGCTCGAGAAAAAAATATTTTTAGCTCGATCCAAGCGAGCGGTGTCCGGAAATAATTATTGATGACGTACCAGATGTCGTGGTCGATCTGGGCCAGAGTTCCTGCCAAGACCAAGACAATCGAAAGTGCAAAGAGCACGACGGTCAGCCGGAGCGAAGCAAATATCGAGAGCAAGCCTACCACCATGCCGGTTGCGTTAGGACTAGACATCTCGCTCGCGTACGGAGCAGAAGAGCCTGCAGGGAGTTGACCAATATCGGTGCTTGCCACGGGGTTTTGGCGGGGTAAGGGAGTGGGAGTGGGGTAGGGGAGGGGCGGGGGAGGGAAACAGGGGTAATGCTCGACAGACGAACCGTTGCGTAACTCGAAAACCATGCAGGCAGGAGCAGCAGTCGAGAATTTACTCGCCTTCCATAGTATACCGTTAACTTGAGCTCGAAGTAACGGTGGCTTGAATGCCGTCCTTGCGATAGTTGATGCTATCCATTGGCTGCCGCCAATGGCTGTTATTCTTGGCTATTGGGGCGGTTTGCTGAATTTTACTGAGGCCAGGAATTTTTGAATGGTCTCTTTTTGTCTTTCCACCAAATCGACGTCGCCGGTCATTTTGAAGAACCAGACTTTGCCGTCTCGGACGATCATCGCTCCGGAAATGGCGAGTTGCCGCTCGGCAGATGTCGGGCTGACCAGCTCGGCGTAGCTGCCTGCTGAGCCATCGATCGTGATCGGCTCGATTAGTTTCTGCAGCGTCTCGGCATCCAAGGCGGTCAAGCCTACTTGGCCAGCCCAACGTCGCATATTGGCCTCGACTTGAGTGACTTGCTCGCCTCCCGAGGCGGGAAGATCGATCACGGTGAATTCGGCCTGCGCGTCGCCCTCGACCACTCGAAAAGCCGCTTTTCTCATCGACGACATTTTTCCTGGCAGCCAACCAGCGGGCGTTTCGTACGTCAGCGGATTGCTAGCAGTGGGCTGGGGCGCACCGACCGGCGGTGCCCCAGGGATGCCTGCGTGGGGATTGCTTGATTTTTGTTTGGGAGACCGACCGACTAGCTCGATCAGCGTGGCAGTGGCGTTTTGCAGCTTGACCTGTTTCGTCAATTTGAAAATTGTCTTTTCATCTAAGGGAGGCTCTTGTAACTGCCTGAGCCAGCGGTTGACGTTGGGAACGACGAAGTCTTCCCACTTGCCGGAAAGGGGCAGCGAGGAAATGGCAATTTCCAAGGGGCCTTGCTCGTCGGGCCCTTGCGCGTTGGAAATCACTAGCGTCGCGACACGCATTTCCGAGGCGGGCTTTTCCTGCCACTGCTCTGGTATTTGCCAGTCGGGCGTCTCGGCAGGGTTGTCGGCAAGTTTTACGGTCGAGAGAAACTTGAGGAATGCTTCACGGTTTCTCTCGATTGCCTTGGCTGGTCCCGCAAGTTTGAAGAACCAAGCTTTGTCGCCCTGCGGCATAATGGCAGCGAGCGTGTGATCGAGCAGACTGGCGGCCAGCTCGGCATCGATTGGCTTTCTTGGCGGCGAAGTTCGTGCAGTGGTGTAGGATCGTATCTCTTCTTGAGGCTTGCAGCCCAGCAAAAAAATGGCCAGAAAGAGTGGGGCTAGAACCCAAGGAAATCGTCGGAGCATGGGGATAACACAAACGGCAGGGAAGGGGCTGGAGACGTGGACCCATTAGCGTGACTGATTGGTCTGACTTCTGCAATCCAGGCTCGACCAGGGTCGGGGAACCGGGGTCGGGGACGACCCGCTCGCTCTACTTTGAGATATTGAGATACTCGACTCTAGGAAAATAGGCCGAGGATCGAGTCGATCAGCGAACTGCTTAGAGAGTAGGGCTCGTCCCAGCTCCAGATGTTGCGAACCAGGTCGAGCATCATCACGCCAGCCAGTGAAACCAAGACGCCGCAGCCGGCTAGCCCAAGGATTTGGCCAACTGAAAACGGAGTTTCTGCGGCACCAGCGCCGGCACCCGAGTAAGCCCCTGCTTCCAGGCTTCCCGAGGGATCTGCCGAAGCAAAGTCCTCGGCGATCATGACATCCTCGCCAGCCTCTTCGGTGAAACCAACCTCCTCTGAGAAACCCACGTCGTCGAGCACTCCGACGTCGTCGTCGCCCAGATCATCGATGTCGGCGTCCAGAGCGATTACCTGAGAACTGCTGTCGCCCTCGCCCTCAGGTGCCCCCTCACGGAGAGGGGTGAGCTGAAAATCTTCGTCGGTTTGCAATTCGGCTTCCGGCTCTTGGGCCACTTCATCTGGGGCACTGCCAACCAAAGAAATTTCGGGGTCGGAATCTGCTCCGCCCAGGTCGAGGGAACTCAAAATTGCCGAGCCGCCGATTTCCAGTGGAATGTCATCCAAGGCCAAGCCGCTGTCGGCCGGGGCGAGGTTGATGCCGCTGTCGCCGCTGCCGAGGGTGATGTCGCTTCCTTCGGCATCGCTGAGAACCAAATCGTCGTCCCCAGTCAGTTCGATTTCTGAGCCGGACCCGCCACTTAGTTCAGCGGCTGCATCGGCATCGAGCAAAGGAACGTCGGTCGATCCCATGTCGCTGTCGACATCAGAGTCGTCAAGGGTCAGGTCGCTATCCCCCTGGTTCCCTACAGGGAGGCTGGCTGCGGCCTGGACTTTTTCGATTTCGTCTGGGGAAAGAATACGGCTCGACTCGGCAGCCAAATCGATCTCAAGCTCTTCCAGATCCTCAAATCCGCTTGCGCCTCCGGCACCACTCTCCATTTCCAACTGCTCGAGAACGTCGCCGCTGCCCGACTCGGAAGAAAGCACGTTCGAAGCACCTGAGCCTCGGTCCTCATCAAGGGGCGGGACATCGTCGTCGGAGGCGAGCTCCAGGTCGGCATCTGCTTTCAGTACGTCTTTGCCGACGATGGTGCTGCCCGAGTGACTCGTCGAGTCGCCAAGTTCTTCTTCGCTGAGCAAAATCGAATCGGAAGGATCGCTTGGCTCGTCGGGGATGCCGAGGTGAGGATCGCTTACGCCGGCGGTGACGGTATCTTCCAGGTCGCTGAGCTCAAGTTCGCTACCTGCAGATACGGGATCGGTATCTTCTAGCTCGAGGTCAATACCCGAATCGTCGGTGCTGGGACTAGCTGGACTGGGGCTCGGCACATCCTCGTCGGCAAGGCCAAGCGGAGCAAGCTCTTCTTCTTCGAGCATCCCAAAGCCGATATCGCTCTCAGAGGAAATCTCAGGAACACCCTCCTGAGCCATTTTTTCGATTTCGTCGGTGCGAAATTTCCAACTTGGGCCGTCACGGTAGGCGCGCAGTTGGCCGTTCTCTCGCAGCCCGTTAAGCCGATCGGGAGAAACGCCCAGCTTTTCAGCAGCAGCATCCAATTTGATGAACTTCGGTTCCATCGATACCTCTTCCAATTCCAAACGGCGTGTGCTCAAACGCTATGACGGTTGAACATTGGACCGTCCTGGCGGACGGCGCTAAATCTGACTTATCTTTGATCTAAACGACTCTGTATTTCTGTCGGCGAGGGCTCTCCGGAGTTGAATTCTAGCATTTGCAGGTCCGCATTGATTCGGCGGACGCTCTTAAGCTGAATTTCTCCGTTCTCTTGGCCAATGTCGTATACCCCCATGGTTCGCGTTTGCGGATCGATGACCACGACTCGCGACTTTCGACCATCAATGTTTTGAACGTGAGTGATCAAAGCTCCCGACCCCGAGAGCGCCGCACCGGCAGGCTGATTTGCCAAGACCGCTTGCGAATCTCCTCGCCAGGCCGCTAAGACCACTGCCATGCCAGCCAAGACGGCGACGTACCAAAAAGCCTTCTTTCTGTTTTCTCGACTCATAACTTCTGCTCCTCCCGATCTCGCCGCCCCTGAAATCTTCTGGAAGCGGCAGGCGTGCGAGTGGCAGCTCTCTGACTCTATTCTAAGAGCCCCACTTCGCGGTTCAAGGAAAATTCAGCCCCAGCTGCGGCACCCGTGTGGTTTTCTTAGGCCTTATAACCCGTAAAAATAGCCCGCCATGGGACTGGAAAACCGTCGGCTTCCGCCTGCGGCTACAACGAGGGCCATTGTAGCCCCGCCGCTTGTGACTTAGCAGGGGTCTGGTATTTTGGGGGTACTATGACTAAAACCGCCTCGCCGCAGCTTGAAGAACGGCTCGAATTTGCCATAAAAATTGCCCGTCAGGCGGGCGAACTTACTCTGAGATATTTCCGCTCTGCTAGCCTCAAGACGCAGCAGAAGGGAGATGGGTCGCCCGTTACTGAGGCCGACCGTGGGGCAGAAGAACTGCTCCGACAGCTAATTTCAGGGCAATTCCCTGACGATGCGATTTTGGGGGAAGAATTTGGTGAGACGGACGGAACAAGCGAGTTTCGCTGGATTCTGGACCCGATCGACGGCACCAAAGCTTTTATCGCCGGGGTGCCGCTCTACACCACGCTGGTGGCGGTGTTGGAAGACGATTCGCCATGTATTGGGGTCATTCATGCCCCCGCAGCGGGCGAAATGGTCTATGCGCTGCGAGGAAAGGGCTGCTGGCACGTACAAGGAGACGGCCCACCGCAGGAGGCCCATGTTTCGAAAGTCACAGATCTCGCCGAGGCGGCTTGTGTGACCTCGTCGGTGAAATCTTTTACTACCGAGCGAGAAATCGACGCCCGGTCGGTTTGGGATCAGCTTCAAGCCGCCTGCCGTATTTCGCGTACTTGGGGCGACGCCTACGGTTATTTGCTTGTCGCGACTGGGCGAGCCGAGATTGCGATCGACCCAGCCATGAGCCTCTGGGACACTGCTCCACTGCAGACGATCATTGAAGAAGCAGGCGGAAAGTTCTTCGATTGGCAGGGGACGGCAACGATCCACAGCGAAGAGTCGATTGCCACCAATGCCGCACTCTCCAAGCAGGTGCTGTCGATTACGATCGGCACATGAAGGTTGCGTAAATTCGCTCAGGCGTTAGACTGAGTGGCTTCTTTAGGCGAGCGGCAAATGAAAACTTACCAATCGGAACCCGACGCGTAAGCGAGGGATGCAGCAGAGAGCGGCTTATCCCACGCTTACGCGTCGGGTTATGAAGGTATATTCCTATCTGCCGCTCGCCTTATTAGCGACGATACCAACTGAAACAACCAATTGAAACAAGGACCAGTTCGATGGCACGAGAATGTAGCGTATGCGGCAAAGGCGCCCAAATGGGCAATTCCGTGGCAATCCGCGGTAAGAAAAAGTATCTGGGCGGAGTCGGTACCAAGATTACCGGCATTACGCGCCGCAAGTTCAAGCCAAACCTGCAAAAAGTGCATGTTACCACGGCCAACGGTACGCACAAGACGATCCAAGCCTGTACGCAGTGCATTCGATCGGGTCGGATCACCAAGATTGTGCGCAATGCCACGTTCCATGTGCCAGATAAGATTGAAGTCAACTAGCGATGGCCCTGACGCGCGGAGATGTTGAAAAGGTTGCACTGCTGGCCCGCTTGCGGCTTAGCGATTCCGAGCTGAAAACGCTCAGCGGTGAACTCGCACAGGTAATTTCTTACATCGACCAACTAAGCGAAGTCGATACCGAGGATGTCGAGCCGATGGTGCACGCTGTGGAAGTAAGCAACGTGTTTTCCTCGGATGAAGTAAAGCCCAGCTTGGATCGAGAGCGCGCGTTGGCGAATGCTCCTAACCACAACGAACGGGGCTATCTCGTACCGCCCGTGTTAGGTAGCTGACTTACGGTGCCCGTCTATGTCGTTAATCGAGCGCAGTGCCGCTGAACTTGTCGAACTCCTCGTCCAAGGCGAGGCGTCTGCGGTTGAGGTGACCCAAGCGTTTCTTGACGAGATCGAATCTCGGGACAGTCAGGTTGGCTCTTTTCTACGCGTGGATGCCGACGCTGCTCTCCAGCGGGCCGCCGAGATTGACCATCGCAGGCAAGCGGGAGAAAAACTTGGTAAATTGGCCGGCCTGCCTGTCGCGGTAAAAGACGTGCTCTGCGATCGTGACACAAAGACGACCTGTGCTTCACGGATGCTTGAGTCGTTCCGTCCTCCCTACGATGCCACTGTCGTTGCCAAGCTCAAAGCGGCTGACGCGGTACTCATTGGTCGGACGAATATGGACGAATTCGCCATGGGCGGTTCGACCGAAAAGTCTGCCTTCCGGGTGACCCACAATCCCTGGGACCTGGAGCGTACGCCCGGGGGTTCCAGCGGTGGAGCTGCTGCCTGTGTGGCTGCGGGCATGGCTCCGCTGTCGATTGGCACCGACACAGGTGGTTCGATTCGGCAACCGGCAGGTCTGTGTGGCGTCGTGGGTATGAAACCAACTTATGGGCGCGTGAGCCGGTTTGGATTGGTTGCTTTTGCAAGCAGCCTCGACCAAGTCGGGCCGCTTGCCCGCTGGACCAAAGATGCTGCTCTGCTGCTGGAAGTGGTTGCAGGTCACGATCCGCAGGATGCAACATCACTCGAGGCTCCCGTCCCCAAATATTTGGCGAGCATTGACCAACCGCTTGCCAACTTGCGAATTGGAGTTGTGCGCGAGCACTTTGCTGCAGGGTTGGACCCAGAAGTGGAAACCGCAGTTCGAGAAGCCATTGGCGTTTACGAATCGTTAGGGGCTACGGTCAAGGAAATCTCCTTGCCGCATAGCAAGTATGCTGTGGCAACTTACTATGTGATCGCCCCGAGCGAAGCTTCGAGCAATCTGGCCCGTTACGATGGCGTCCATTATGGCTATCGCACTGATCAGGCCACGATGCTCGAAGATTTGGAAAACGAGCGGAAACAACTCGAGGCGTCAGGCGATCTTGCGGGCCTCGAAGCGATGGATTCTCCACTAGTACGGATGTACCGTCAGTCGCGGGCCGAGGGATTTGGGACCGAGGTGAAACGTCGGATCATGCTCGGGACGTATGCCCTGAGCGCTGGCTACTACGATGCCTATTATCTTAAAGCACTCAAAGTACGGCGATTGATCCGGCAAGATTTTGATGCCGCGTTTCAGGATGTTGACCTCATCGCAAGCCCGGTGACGGCACAGCCTGCTTTTAAGTTGGGCGAGATGGTAGACGACCCACTGGCGATGTATTTGGTTGACTTGTACACAGTGAGTGCCAATCTCGCCGGCCTACCCGGTATCAGTCTGCCTTGTGGATTTACAAAGGACCACTTGCCTATCGGTCTGCAATTACAAGCACCTCCTTTAGCCGAAGAAACGCTGTTGCGTGGTGCCCACATGTATGAACAAGCGACCGACTGGGGCAACGATCAGCCTCCTTCGTGGAAGGATTGAAATTGCCCGCGAAATACGCGAAAAATTGCGAAAAAAGGAGAAGGGGACTGGTGACATGAGCAAAATGATTCTTCCTGATGAGAGCTATCGAATCATGGGAGCGTGTTTTGAAGTCTATAAGAGAATGGGATGTGGGTTTCTTGAGCATGTTTACCAAGAATGTCTGTAGATGGAGTTTGAGTTTCAAGGCATTCCTTTTCGATCCCAACCTGAGGTGCGACTTGTCTACCGAGACAAGAGTTTGACGACACATTTTGTCCCCGATTTCATTTGTTATGAGCAGATCCTGATCGAAATCAAAGCAGTTTCATCCCTTGTCGACGGTTTTCGTGCCAAGATGATCAACTATCTCCATGCGACGCATCTACCACTTGGCATACTAATAAATTTTGGACACTCTCCCAAACTCGAATACGAAAGGTAGCCCACACCCAACAATAACCCTCTGTCTCTCTCCATTCTTTTTTCGCGTTTTTTCACGAATTTCGCGGGCAAATTTTTTATGGCACCCTCCTACATCACCGTCATTGGCTTAGAAGTTCACGTGCAACTTGCGACGCAGAGCAAGTTGTTTTGTGGGTGCAGTACGCAGTTCGGTGCCGAGCCTAATACACAGACCTGCCCCGTCTGTATTGGATTGCCTGGCAGTTTGCCGGTTATGAATCGCACGGCGTATGAGCTATCGCTGAAGACTGCGGTTGCGCTCGACTGCGAGATTCCTGCGTTTACGAAGTGGGACCGTAAACAGTATTACTATCCCGACTTGCCGAAGGGTTATCAGATTAGCCAATACGATCTGCCCATGTCAGCCGGCGGTTATCTTGAAATCCACGACACCAAAGATCGTTTTGAGCCAAAGCGAATCAGGATCACTCGAGCACATCTGGAAGAAGACGCCGGCAAAAGTATTCACGACGAGGTGGCTGGCACGGCAGACAGCGAAATCGATTTGAATCGCACCGGCACACCGCTGCTAGAAATCGTCTCAGAACCTGATATGCGTAGCTCTGTCGAATCGCGTGCCTTTCTCGACGAACTGAAACTGCTGCTGATTTATATCGGCGTCTCTGATTGCAACATGCAAGAAGGCAGCCTGCGGGTTGATGCGAACGTCAACTTGCATCTCGATACCGACGAGGGAAAAGTTGCAACGCCGATTGTTGAAATCAAAAACATGAATAGTTTTCGGGCCGTGGAACGAGCGCTCGACTATGAAGCGGAGCGACAGTACCGCGTGTGGCAAGAGACGGGGCAGAAGATTGGTGAATCGCCCAAGCAGACGCGCGGTTGGGACGATGCTGCTGGCGTGACTCGAGGTCAACGTAGCAAGGAAGAATCGAGCGACTATCGATATTTTCCTGATCCCGACTTGGCACCGATCACTTCTACACCGGAGCAAGTAGCAAACGCAAAAGCGGCTCTCGGCGAACTGCCTGCCGACCTGCGCAAGCGCCTCATCACAGAGCATAGTCTTTCAACCTATGACGCCGACGTGTTAGTCAATCAAGGTCGCGAAGTCGTAAGTTACTTTCTTGAAGTCGTCCAGCACGGTGGTGGCGCCAAGGCGGCTTGCAATTGGGTGACGCAAGAGATTCTTCGCAGCTTAAAGGAACGTGAAATTTCGATTGGTGAATTTTGCGTAACTGCCCCGCATTTGGCCGAGTTGATCGTGTCGGTTGCGGATGGAAAACTCCCGAAGTCTCGATCCAAAGAGGTTTTTGAATTGATATTGGACGATGGCCTTGAGGTCGCCAGTGCCATCCAAAAGTTGGGGATTGAGCAGGTCGACGAGTCGGATCTCACGGCTCTGTGCCAGGAGTTGCTGGACGCGAATCCTAAGATCGTGGCTGACGTGCTAAGCGGCAAGCCGCAAGCGGTCGGTGCATTGATTGGCCAGGCTAAGAAGAAGAATCCCAATGTTGACCCGGCCCGCGTGCGAGCGCTTTGCTTGGAGCTTGTCCGGCAGTCATAGTCGCTTGTGTGTGAATTACGTAGAATTGAATCCTGAAAAAGAGGGGCTCGCTTTGCAGAGGTTCCCCTTCGTGCCGACTTACAATAACTGGCCCTTTCATAAGCCTCGGTGATGGCGATGACGCAAGCGTAGATCTGGAGCAGAAAAAGTGGCAAACCGTGTTGATGGGAAAGTGGTTACCGTAGATGGGCATGGCAATCTGGTGACTGATATCACTCGCGAGATGCTTGCGCGCGCTCCGAACGACGATTCGGTGGTTATCCATTGCGATGGGCATGAAACGTACCGTATTTTTTCTGATTTTTCTGATCAACCTGCGATGACTCTTGTCGCGGTCTTTGGGTCTGATGATCAATTAGTAATAGCCATCGTTGACGACAGTGCAAAAATAATGCTAGGCGTGGACGTTGGCGAAACCGTAGAGGTACGCTGGTAAGAATGATGCCAACGAACGAACAACTCCACGAATGGGATACTTGCCACTTCTGGCACGCTTTTACGCCGATGGCGGAATATTCGCCCATGGTGATCGACTGCGCGGAGGGCGTCTGGCTTTACGACCTTGAAGGCAATCGTTATCTCGACGGCGTGAGCAGTATGTGGTGCAATTTGCTTGGGCATCGCCAACCGCAAATCGACCAAGCGATTCGGGATCAACTTGATAGGGTAGCGCACAGCACTTCACTGGGCATGGCTTGTACGCCAGCGGTTGTGTTGGCCAAGCGGTTGGCAGATCTCGCGCCTGGCGACCTTCAACATGTCTTTTATGCCAGCGATGGGTCCTCGGCTGTCGAAGTTGCCTTGAAAATGGCCTATCAATACTGGCAGCAATGCGAGAATCCGCAGCCGGTGAAAACAAAGTACATCGCGTTGGGGCAAGCTTATCATGGGGATACGCTCGGCAGCGCGAGCGTCGGGGGCATCGAGCGTTTTCATGCACTCTTCAAGCCGCTGCTGTTTGATGTGGTTCGCTTGCCGATACCTGATTCGCGGGCGAATACCTTGGAACATTTTTTGGCCGAGTTGGAAGAAGTTCTGCAGAACCAGCATGGAAAAATCGCGGCGCTCGTGCTGGAACCCCTCGTGCAAGGGGCAGCGGGAATGGTTTTTCATCCCGCAGGTTATTTGCGCGGCGTACGGGAGTTGACGCGTCGCTACGATGTTCTGCTAATCGCCGACGAAATCGTTACGGGTTTTGGCCGCACGGGCCGTATGTTTGCTTGCGAACAGGAAGACGTTACGCCCGACTTTCTGTGCTTGGGCAAAAGCATTACGGGAGGTTATTTGCCGTTGTCGGCAACGCTAACATGTCCAGAAATCTTCTCTGCTTTCTTAGGGCCACCGACCAACACGTTTCTGCATGGGCATACTTATGGAGGTAATCCTCTTGCGGCCGCTGCTGCATTGGCGACGCTCGATGTACTCCAAGATCAGCAGATACTATGTCAGTCGGAAGCTAGGATTCAACAACTCGCGGAAATTCTTGGCCGTCTTCAAAGCCACACACATGTTGCTGAGACGAGGCAATGGGGGATGATTGCTGCTGTGGAGCTGACACCCGGTCGAGACCAGGAAAACGCCTATCCGGAGGAAATAAAGATCGGCTCTAGGGTTTGTAAAGAGATGTTGCGCCGCGGCGTCTGGATACGTCCGTTGCGCGATGTGTTGGTGATCATGCCACCGCTCTCGATTTCGTCCGACGAGCTGGAGCTATTGGGGAACGTGCTGCTGGAAAGCATCGATTTGGTTTGCGAAGAAATAGCAAGTGTCGTCAGCTCCGTTTAAGTCTTAAAAAGTGCCCCATGCAAAACCTTCGTTTCCTACTCCTGCAAATCCGCAACGCTGACGACCCCATTCGTCAACAAGAAGTTGGTTGTTTTGCACGGGCTATCGGATGTGAACTTGGGGCAATTGAGCCGTTTGACTTGTTAGGTGGTTTTCCTGCCGAGGAACAACTTCGGCAAGTCGATGCGGTTCTTGTTGGCGGGAGCGGGGATTATTCGGCAGCGGGAGAGAGCCCTTGGTTGGAAAATACGTTGGCCGGTTTTCGTCGGTTAGTCGAACAGCGTAAGCCGGTTTTTGCATCTTGCTGGGGTTTTCAGGCAATCGCCCGAGCGCTGGGGGGAAGCTGCATTCACGATCCGCCTCATGCAGAGCTGGGCACCCTTGACTTGCAGCTTACTGAAGCGGGTCGCAGCGATCTGCTGTTTGGTGAACTGGAAGCCCCTTTTCTGGGCATTGCCGGACATGAAGATCACGTCGTCGCCTTGCCGCGGAATGCGGTCTTGCTCGCCTGTTCGCAGCTCGTACAGAATCAGGCATTTAAGCTTGTCGATTCGCCCGTCTATTGCACGCAATTCCATCCGGAATTGGATTTGCAGACATTTATCGCCCGTGTTGCCGCTTATCCGCGATATGTCGAGCGAATCGCAGGGACTACGATTGAAGAGCTTGCCGAGAGGTGCCGTGATACGCCGGACACACGGCGATTATTGCAACGATTTGCCCGGTTGGTAGCCAAAGGGGCTCAATAGCGAAGAAGCGAACAAAGGTTTCCGCCATCGTTAGGCGATCGGCAGATGAGAATTTACCAATGACAACTCGACCAAAGGCGTAGGATCAGGGGGGAGGGGCTAGGATTTAGCAGCTAGGGAAATGAGGGCTTTCGTCCGCTGTACTAGCCCCTAAATCCTCGATCCTCGTCAGGCTGGTATATTCCTATCTGCCGCTCGCCTTAATAGCTGGGCTGCGGCTTGCGGGGACGGAAAATATTTGCCCTAGGGTCTGAACGGCGAGGCTCGTAATCTCCAGCCGGTCGGGCCGGAAAATCGTCGGGCCTAGCGCCCGTACCAAGACTCACGGTTCGTCGGTCAGGCTGCCATCCCATGAGGCTCAAGAATTCATCGAGTGTCTTGATTTCGATACCTAAGGTATCAGCCTCTTCGCTCATCTTATCCCAGGCAACGCGCAGGTCGCCTTGTCGCGTGTCAGAAGGATGCTCGCCGAGAATCAAGTAACGAGTATCGACCGTCATTTTTCCATCAATGGTGCCATTTTCGCCTGGCACGGCATCGACTTTGCCGTTGTTGAGCGTGATGATTTTCTTGAGTTGTTCCAGATCGCTATGGCCATCGTCGTCGAAATCGATGACGCCTGTGATGGCGAAGCCCACCTGACGACCCCGGTTCCAAACTTGGCTGTAGATTTTGTCGCCCGACATCAAAGGCCTGATGGCTTGATCATCGGTAATTATCCCTTCGGACATGTGGTCGCTCAAAATTCGAGTGATTTCGATACTGCCTTTGCGCTCGGCACTAAGAGCGTCGTTTTGATCGCCATCGTAGACGCTGAAGGTAACCTGCGGACGTAGGTCATCTGCCTCGCCCAGATTGACCCAAACGGTATGGTTTCGTTGATTCACATAGCGAATCACGCCGTCGGCCGGCTGGGCAAAGGGATCGGGATCAAGCTGATTGCGCTTCAAGATATCGACAAGACGTTCCATCTTGCCAATTTTCTCGTTCAGTGAACTTTGTACGGTGGCGCTGCTTGCCGCGGCTTCATCTAATTGGCTGCGTTTCTCTTCGAGTTGTGCGTCGATTTCTTGCTTGGCAAGATTGATCTCATCATATTGCTTAGCAAACTTGGAGCGTTCGCTGGCAGCATCGGCTTCGACCTGTTTCATCTTCTTATCAAATTCGGCAAGCTGCCCCTCGTGCTCTTTTTCGAGAGCCAAGAGACGCTGCTTGAGCTTCTTCTCCTCGCTCTTGGCGTTGCCTTCGCTTTGGGTCAGTTTGCGGTTTTCTTCGGAGATGTTTTGCAGAAGCGTTCGGTAGAAACGGCTATTCTCGTCGAATGTGCTGCCCAAGCTTTCCATGTCCTCGGTAAACAATTTCTGTAGGGTTTCGAAATTGTCGGCTTCTTGAAATCCCATCCACACTTTGTATTGGTTTGCCTCGCTCTGGAGGGTCGTTTGAGCCCTACTAGCTTCTTGAGCACTGTTTGAGGCTTGGGTGGCGCGTGCTTCAGCCGTCTTCTTGGAGTTGTTTGTGAGGATTAAGAATACAAACAACAAGATGACCACGATCGCCAGCGAGATGACGGAGATCTGTAGTGTTTGATTGTCTCGAGACGCCATGGAATTTCAGGTTTCAGATTTGGGATTTTTGGATTTGCCGAAAAGTCTCAACTATTCGCCCTAAGTCGAGCATAATTACGGGTTTAGGGCATGTCAAGAAAAGGCCGAAGACGGTAGGCTGTAGGTATTGTAACGAGCTGGCCCTTCAAATCAAAAAAACTGCCATCAAAAATTCCGCATCTTCCCGACAATCGGTACTTCCTGGCATGGATCCCGATGAGCCGCTAGGCAAAACAGGTGAGCCGTCGACCGAATCTGCTGGATCGACTCCGCCCGAGATCCCCACGATCAAAGGCTGGAAGGTCTGTGTGGTCGACGCGTTTTCGCTTATTTTTCAGGTATTCCATGCCATCCCCGAAATGACCAGCCCGCGAGGCGAACCTGTCGCGGCAGTGTACGGTTTTGTGCGTGACATCTTGCAACTGCTCGAAAACCAGCGTCCCGACGCCCTGCTCTGTGCATTCGACCTGCCGGGCCCCACATTTCGACACGAGATGTACGATGCCTACAAGGCCGACCGCGGCTCGATGCCGGAGGATCTTGCGTTGCAGATTCCTATGATTCGAGAAGTACTCGAAGCACTGGGAATTCCCGTTTTGTCGAGCCCTGGATTCGAAGCAGACGATGTGTTGGCGACTATTTCTCTCTGCTGCGATCAGATGGAAGCAGATTGTCTGATTATTTCTGGCGACAAAGATTGCCGGCAACTCATTACCGAGCGTGTGGCGATCTACAACATTCGTAAGAACTCGGTCTACGACGCGGCAACGCTCGAAACCGATTGGGGAATCCGACCCGACCAGGTGATCGACTTCCAATCGCTAGTCGGCGACAAGGTCGATAACGTGCCGGGAGTTCCTCTTATTGGACCGAAGATCGCCAAGGAGCTACTGGCCAAGTTTGACAACTTAGACACGGTCTTGGAAAATGCGGAACAGGTCGCCGGGGCCAAACGCAAGCAGAATCTTATTGAGTATCGCGACGACGCTTTGCTCTCTCGCAAGCTCGTGACCTTAGATACCAAGGTTCCGATAGAGCCTGATTGGAACGCCGCTCGCGTCGGCGGGGTGGACCATGCCCGCGTGAAAGAATTGTTCCAAGGTTTTGGTTTTCGGTCGTTGGGTCAGCGCGTTGACGAGTTGGACGGCTATGGCCGAGACACTCGCCCCAAGGCCACGGCTAAAACCGACTATCAAACAGTCGACACGCTGGAGAGGCTCGACCAACTGATCGACGAACTTTCGCAGCAATCGCTAATTTCTGTCGATACCGAGACCACCAGTGTTTCGCCGCGAGAAGCGGAGATCGTCGGCTACGCCTTGGCATACCAGCCGGGCGAAGGTTTTTATGTGCCTGTTCGTGGCCCGGCGGGAAGTACGATTCTCGACCCAAAAATTGTTGCTGAAAAACTTCGCCCGCTGCTAGAGAACCCCGCGATTGCCAAGATATGGCAAAATCTGAAATACGACATCGTGGTGCTCCTTGGTGCCGATATCCGGCTAGCGGGCATGACCTTCGACACCATGGTGGCTAGCTATCTGCTCGACTCGGGCGAGCGGAGCCACAATCTCGACCTGTTGGCGATGCGATACCTTGACCATGAGACGACAAAAATCGATTCGCTCATCGGCAAAGGAAAAAATCAGAAACGTATGGACGAGGTGCCGGTCGCTGATGTCGCGCCGTATGCCGCAGAAGATGCGGACATTCCGTTGCAGCTTTTACCGCTCTTGTCGGAACGTCTAGCAGCGCAAGGGCTCGACGAATTGAATGAGACGGTGGAAGTACCGCTCATTAACATTCTTGCCGAGATGGAATATTTGGGGGTATGCGTCGACGTGGATCGGCTTGCCGAACTCAGCGAGCGTTATGGGAAACGCCTGCAAGGGTTGGCTGTTGAAATCGAAGAGATGGCTGGGCATCCGCTTAATATTGCCTCGCCTAAGCAGCTTCGGCAACTGCTGTTCGAAGAGTTGGGCCTTCCAGTAGTAAAAAAGACCAAAACGGGCCCGAGTACCGATGCTAGCGTGCTCGAAGAATTGGCCAGTCGGCATCCACTGCCGGCGAAGATTGTCGAATATCGCCAATTCTCTAAGCTGCTCAACACCTATGTCGACGCGCTGCCCGAGATGGTGCATCCCGCCACCGGACGAGTGCATGCCTCTTTTAATCAGGTCGTGGCAGCTACGGGCCGGCTTAGTTCCAGCAACCCGAATCTGCAAAACATCCCCATTCGCACGCCTGAAGGACGCGAAATTCGCTCTGCGTTTCGGGCTGGCGAGTCGGGATGGAAACTGCTGGCTGCAGATTATTCGCAAATTGAGCTACGTGTATTAGCCCATATTTGTGGCGACCAAACCCTCTGCGAAGCGTTTGCTAACGACGAGGATATTCACGCGCTGGTCGCCAGCCAAGTGGAAGGCGTTGATCAAGCCGATGTTACCTCGGACATGCGGCGGCGTGCGAAGGCGGTCAACTTTGGGATTATCTACGGCCAAAGCCCCTTTGGGTTGGCCAAGGCGCTGGACATTTCGCAGGAAGAAGCGAGCGAGTTTATTGAGTCGTACTTTGCCAGCTATCCGGGTGTGCTCGACTTCTTTGCCGAGACTCTTACCAAGTGCCGCGAGCAGGGTTATGTCACTACGTTGCTAGGCCGTCGCAGGGCAGTGCAGGGGGTACGCCCCGTACCTGCCGGGCTGCGCGAGGAAAAAACGGGCCTCCTCCGCCAGCTCACCATGCCGGAACGCACGGCAGTAAATACCATCATTCAGGGTTCGGCAGCCGATCTCATTAAACTGGCAATGATCGGTGTGCATGGCCGACTTAAAGCTGAACCACTGCAAGCAAAAATGATTTTGCAAATTCACGACGAACTAGTATTTGAGGTTGAACCCGATGCGATCGATTCGTTGGCAAAACTGGTGGTCGAAGAGATGAGTCAAGTTTATACGCTGGATGTTCCGCTGAAAGTTGATGTAAAATTTGGAGACAATTGGGCGGAATGTGAGCCTTGGAGTGGGTGACTAATGACAGGTGACGAAACCCGTGTAACGAA
>Ga0114931_10004964_pt1 | contig 16508 bp, 10 predicted proteins | sample 2SBtaG_FD_89579 | JGI IMG/M metagenome (GOLD analysis project Ga0114931, IMG submission 89579) | Deep subsurface microbial communities from Kolumbo volcano to uncover new lineages of life (NeLLi) - 2SBTROV14_V59a metaG | ecosystem: Environmental > Aquatic > Marine > Volcanic | place: Kolumbo...
AGGCCGGCTGAGGACGACGGATCGAGCTGCGGGCGCGTAGAAGAAGAGATAGCTTCGGATCGCTGCGCTGGAACCGAGATCCGGCGCCGAACGTCACGCCTTTGGAGATGATCGACTTCTCTACAACCATTCGCCGTGTGCGGGCGGCGTTGCTGCTGTGGCTGCTGGTCGCTCTGGCCACCAGCAGCGGACCGTTGGCAGCGCAGCCGTCGGGGCCCGCGCTCGTCACCTGGCTGCTGCCGGTGTGGAGCGAGCAGGTACCGCAGTTGCGCCTGTTGGTACCGCCTTCGGCCCCTGCGGCGGGCAGGATGTGGTTGGAGATCACCCCGCTCGAGGACGAATCGCCAGCCGCGGTCTATCGCCTGCGCGGGACCACCGAGCAGATGCCGGTTCCAGGCCTGCGTGCCGGGGCGGTGATGGTGTGCATCGGCCTCGAGGCGCGGGCGGTGCACTGCCAGGAGAGGTATCTCGAGCCGGGGACGCCGGTCTCTGCGACCTGGGCCCCGGGGGTGGCGGTGGTCGGTCGCTACCAGCGAGACGATCAGCCCTTGGCCGCGGCCCGGGTGGCGGTGGTGCCTGCCGGGCTGAGCAGTCGCCGCCCGTACCTCATGCCGCTCGGTCTGGCGGGTGGATCTTCCCGCGGCCTGGTGCGCTCGGTGTGGACCGACGACGAGGGGCACTTCCGATTGCCCGAGCTGGCGCCAGGCACCTACCGGCTCGAGACCCAGATGCCGGACGGCCGCTTGCATTCTGGCGCGCCCTTCGAGCTGCCGGCCGCCACGGCCGGGCGCACGGTGGTCGATCTGGGCACCATCGCGGTGCGTAGCGGTCTGGCGCTCGCGGTGCGGGTGGTCGATGATCGGGGTGAGCCCGTACCCGGCGCCGAGGTGGTGGAGCGCCAGGGCACGAGGGCGCGTGACCTGCTGTCGGCACGGGCGCGGGCGGATGGCGAGGGTCTCGCCCGTCTCGGCGGCTTCGAGGTCGAGCAGGGGGTCCGCGTCGACTGCCAGGCCGAGGACCATGTCTCCGCGCGGATCGCGCTGGCGCTGGTGCCGGTGGTGGCGACCTGCGTGCTGGTGCGCCAAGCGCGCCTGGCCGGGGCGGTGATCGGACCCGATGGCGCCGCGCCGGCGGGGGTCTTCGCAGCGCTGCTGGCGGTGCCCGAGACACCGGCGGCAGCGCTGGCACAAGCAGCGGGGAAACGACCCCAGGCACTGGCACCAACGCCGGCCATGGTGGTGCAGCGTCAGACCATGGTGGCATCCGGCGGTGCTTTCGCGTTGCGGGCGATCGATCCCGGTACCTACCGCCTGCGCCTGGTGGCGCCGGGCTTCGCCGCCGAGCAGCGTGTCCTCGAGATTCTCCCCGGCGAGCGTCTCGACCTGGGGGTCATCGCGCTGGGCGCGGCGTCTGCGCTCGACGGAGTGGTGGTCGATGCTGAGGATGGCTCCCCGCTTTCAGGCGTGACGGTGGGTTGGCTCGAGCCCGAGGGCGGCGGCACGGATCTCACCGACGACGAGGGGCGTTTCGCGATCACCGACTTGGGCACTTTGAGCGCGGGCGGTGCGCGGGTGCTCGAAGCGCGTCATCCAGACCATGTCGTGGCCCGGTTTCACCTGCCGCCCGCAGCCGAGCGAGCAGCCGATGAGCCGTTGCGCATCGCGCTCCGGCGCGGTGGCAGCATCCTGGTGGTGGTGTGGGACGCTGCCAGCGGACGCGCCTGCCGCGGCTGCGCAGTGCGCATCGATCCCGGCGCTTTGGCGCTGCGCACCGATGGCCGCGGCGAGGCGCTGTCTGAGCTGCTGGTGCCGGGCCGCTACCGTGTCGCGCTGTCGCGCATGGTGCACCTCGGGTCGACGGTGGTCGAAGAGCCGGAAGCCGAGGTGCGCTGGGTGCATGTTTATGCCGAGGGCATCGCGCCGGTTTGGTTCGGCGAGCGGACGCAGGCTGTGCGCGTGCGTTTTCGCCCCCAGCCCGAGGCGCATTGGCTGTTGGTCGCACGCAGCCGCCGCCGGGCGCAGCGGGTATTCGCGGACGCTGACGGTGCGTTCACACTCGAGCAAGAGCGAGACGAGGGCCTTGGCCTTTATCTGCTCGGCTGGGATGCGGAGGCTGAAGCCACGGTCGAGGTGCGTCAGGCGCGTCTGGCACCAGCGGACCATGCGCGCGAGGTGGTACTCGGGCTGCCCAGCGGACGCCTTCTCGGCCAGGTCACCAGCGAGGGCCGGCCAGTCGCTGGCGTCCGGATCCGGCTGCGCGGGCTGCACGATGGCCAGCGCGTCGCGCTCGCTGCCACCGATGCCGGGGGCAGGTTTCGCGTCCCTCACCTGCCAGCCGGCGTCTATGCGCTGGAGGTCGGGCAGCGACCGCTGCGTTTCGTGCGCATCAGCCCGGGCGAGCGCGTCGACATCGGGACCTGGGACCTGCTCGCAGGCAGCTTCTGAGCCACGCCGCGTCGTTGCCGCTCCGCGAAGGATTCTCCCGCCGCCGTCCGCTCAAGATACCGAGGCTGTCCCCATCTTCCGGGACGGACGTATGACGCCGCAGTTGCGGGCAGATTTTTGATCGGTTCTGCGGGATCGTAGGTTATGAAGACGCTCAAGATCGCACTGATCGCCCTGGGGCTGGGCATGTACTTCTTCGCCTTCCAGGGTGCCCGCCCGCTGTGGGAGCCGGATGAAGGGCGCTACAGCGTCGTGGCCATGATGATGCTGCGCTCCGGCAACTGGATCGAGCCGCACGTGGATCATGAGGTGCCGCTGTGGTCCAAGCCGCCATTGACCTACTGGGCCATCGCTGCCAGCGTCGGGACCTTCGGGCGACATGAGCTCGCGGTCCGCTTGCCGGGCGCCTTGGCGTTTCTGCTGACCACCGGCCTGCTGTGGGTTCTCGGCGGGGTCTTCGTGCCCGAGAAGAGGTGGTTGCCAGCAGTGGTCTACGCCAGCTTCCTGACACCCTTTGTCGCCAGCAATGTGGTGACCTCCGACGGGCTCTTGACGCTGTGGGAGACCGCGGCCGTATGCGCCTTCGCCTGGGCGGTGTGGGGACGCGAGCAGGCCGCTGGGTGGCGAATGCTCTTGATGTGGTTGGCCTTCGGCCTTGCCTTCCTGACCAAAGGGCCACCGGGTCTGCTGCCGTTGATCGCCATCGCTGCCTTCGTGCACTGGCCGGGTTCAGCCGTTCCCCGTCCGCGCCTGCGCTGGCTGGCTGGGTTGGGCGTCCTGCTGGCAGTCAACCTGCCGTGGTACGGCCTGGTGGTGGCGCGCAATCCCGGGCTCGGTGGCTATTTGTTGGTCGACGAGGTGTGGAAAAGGGTGATGACCGGCGCACACCACCGCAACAGTCAGTGGTATGGCGCGGTCAAGGCGTTCGGCCCGGTCTTCCTGCTCGGCACCTTGCCCTGGGGCCTGCCGCTCGCGCGTGGTGTGGCGGGTGCGCTGCGCCATCTGCGCACAGCGGGTGCGGGCCTCGAGGCCCGCTGGCAACGCGTCCGTGCGCAAGACCTCTTCTTGCTGCTGTGGATCGCCGGTCCCTTGCTGGTCTTTTCCCTCGCCCGCTCCCGGCTGCCGCTTTACGTTCTGCCGCTGTTCGCGCCCATGGCGCTGCTGGCGGCCCGCGGTCTCGCGCGGCGGACGAGGCGCTGGCGCCGGTGGTGGCTGGCGGTGGTCGCCTGGTGTTTGCTGCTGATGGCTGCGCGCTTTGGGGTCGCGCACTTCGTGGTCAATCCCAAAAACAACGCTGCACGTGTGGCGCGGGCGATCCGCGCGCTCGATCCACCGCCGAGCACCGAGATCGCCTTTTACGCCACCACGCCGACGCTCGGTCTCGATTTCTACCTGGGTCTGGAGGTCGAGCGGGTGGGGGAGCAGATGCTCGCCGAAGAGCTGGCAGAAGCCGAGCAGCGCCTGTGGATGGTGCGCAGCGAGCGTACGGAGGAGCTGATCAGCGCCTGTAAAGCGCTCGGCCGGACCGTAACGCCGCTCGGCGATGTCGGGGGTCGTTATCGGTTGCTCTTCGAGCGGGCGCCGGGTCCGGTATCCTCACCGTCGTCATGACCACCCTGGCACCCTTCGACCCCACGCCCCATGAAGGACAGTTGGTGGCGGCGGTCGAGGCGTTGCGAGCCCATTCGGGCACAGTCGACGGCCGCGCGCTGGGCCAGATTTTGCGCCGGCATGCGAAGCCTGACGGGGTGTTCTCGAAGTCTGAGCTGATCCGCGGATTTCGGCTGCTCAAGGCTCGCTACGGCTGGTCCGATGAGCAGGAGTTTGTTCGCCGTTTGCGCATGAAGCCGGTGCGGACGCTGTCGGGTGTGGCGCCGGTGACGGTGCTCACCAAGCCCTTTCCCTGTCCCGGACGCTGCATTTTTTGTCCGAGCGACGTGCGCATGCCGAAGAGCTACCTGGCGCGTGAGCCGGGCGCCCAACGCGCTGCGCAGCATGCCTTCGATCCCTATGCCCAGACCCTCGGCCGACTGCTGGCGCTGCACCATACCGGGCATGCGGTCGACAAGGTGGAGCTGATCATTCTGGGTGGCACGTGGTCGTTTTACCCTGAAGCGTATAAGTTGTGGTTTGTACGGCGCTGCTTCGAGGCGATGAATGATTTTGCCGGAGCCAGCGCTGCCAGCGACCGTGGCGAGCCCGTGGCGCTCGGCGACGGCCCGCGGCCGTGCGTTGCTGCTGAGGTGCGGGTGGATGGATGCTCGACCACCGGTGGCGACTACAACCGGCTGGTGTCGCGCCCGGCGCGTGACAGCGAGCGCCCCGGCCGGCTGGAGGCGCAGCAACGGGCCACCTGGGGCGAGCTCGAAGCGGTCCATGCGCGCAACGAAGGCGCCGCAGCGCGCTGTGTGGGTTTGGTGGTCGAGACCCGGCCTGATCATCTCGATCAGGCCGAGGTGCTGCGCATCCGGCGCCTGGGCGCCACCAAGGTGCAGATCGGCTACCAGAGCCTGGACGACGCTGTGCTGGAGGCCAACCATCGCGGTCATGGGGTCGCTGCCACCCGGTGCGCCATGCGCCTGCTGCGCGAGGCCGGCTTCAAGATCCACGCGCATTGGATGCCGAATCTCTTGGGCTCCGATCCAGCGCGTGATCGGGAAGATTTCGCACGATTGTGGGACGATGCGGACTTCCGCCCCGATGAACTCAAGATCTACCCATGCAGCCTGATCGAGAGCGCCGAGCTCATGCGCTTCCATCAAGACGGTCGCTGGCAACCGTACGCCACCGAGACCCTGGTCGAGCTGCTGGCCGATTGTCTCGTGTCCGTGCCGCCCTACTGCCGGATCACACGCATGATCCGAGATATACCAGGCGATGAGATCATCGTTGGGAACAAAGTCACCAACCTCAGGCAGGTTGTCGAGCAGACGGTCGCCGCGCGCGGCGCGGTCAGTCGCGACATCCGTGCGCGCGAAGTCCGGGGGCTCAGCATCGAGGCAGCGGATCTGCACCTCGAGGTCGTGACCTACGACACTGCGATCGGCGAAGAACGCTTTCTCCAGTGGCTGACTCCCGGGGGCGCGCTGTGCGGCTTCTTGCGCTTGTCTTTGCCGCGGATATCGGCGTCGCTCGATGAGATCGCAGGCAGTGCGATGATCCGCGAGGTCCACGTCTACGGCCGCCTCGCGCGGTTGGGCAGCACGCGCACCACGGGTTCGCTGCGCGCGCAGCATCGCGGTCTCGGCCGGCGGCTCATCGAGGCTGCCAGCGAAATGGCAGCAGCAGCCGGTTTCACAGACTTGGCGGTGATCGCGGCCGTTGGCACACGCGACTACTACCGCGGTCTGGACTTTCGCGACGGTGCCCTCTACCAGCATAGGGCGCTAGCGATGCCATAATCCGCCCGGGGTGGATCCGCCACCGCTGTCATCGAAGCAGCATAGGAGATACCTTTGCGCAGAGTCGGCATATTCGGGTGGGGCATTGTTTCCTCGCGCTCTCCCGACATCGAGGCGTTCGCCGCCAACCTGGAGCGTGCGGACACTTGGCTCGAGCCGTTCAACGGCTTTGGGCCAGACAACTTTCTGGTCGGCCGGCCGGCCTTCGATCTCGAACGCTACCGGCCGTGGTTCGATCAGCGCTTCAAGCCCAACCGGTTTGCTCAGGTCGAGAGCAAGATGGGGCAGCCGGCCCAGTACGCCATCGGCGCCTTCATCCAGGCCTTGGAGCAAAACCCGGGGCTTGAATCGGTGCTGGTGGCGCTCGGTCACCGGGCTCATGTCTATATCGGCTCCGGGGTCGGCGACCTGCCCACCCAGTACCAGCAGTCGCTGGCCTTGTACCGCGCCCAGCGCCGGTGGAATCGCTTCTGGGCCCAACCCGAGCGCAATCGTGCGCTGCGCGACTACCACCATGACCGCGCGAGCGCCGCGGGCCTCGACGTGCCGCCTTCGCCCGACACCGCGCCAGAGCTCGAGCGCGATCTCGCGGAAGATGCCTGGTGGGCCTTTTGGGCCGCACGCTCTCCCGAGTTGGCCGAGTACCTGGTGGCGTCACGCGAGATCGAGTCGATCGCGGTCGAGGGTGAGATCGAGACCGGCAAGCTGACGGCGATCAAGGAGAAGCGCCGACGGCATCGAAAGCTACGAGACAAGTGGCTGGCACCGGATCCGCCGTGGCAGTCCGTGAGTGCAAACATGATTTGGAATGTCGATAATATTCCTGCATCGCAGATCTCGATGCTCGGGCGGATCACTGGCATGGCGATGTGTCCCGCAGCGGCGTGCTCCACCTTCGGGGTCACCTTGAAGTTGGCGATCGACGCGATCCGGCGCGACGAGGCCGATGCCGTGGTCATGGGGGCCACGGATCCCGCGCCCCACCCGCTGCTGGTCGCGCCCTTTTATAGCGCGCGAGTGATCGCGGCCGATGGGCAGGTCTCGAAGCCTCTGACCGAGCTGCGTGGCACGCATGTCTCGGGTGGTTCCGTGGTCTGGATCGTGGCCGCAGTCGACGCCATGGAGCAACATGGCTTCCGGCCGCTGGGTATGGAGCCGGTCGCCGTCGGCGTTACCTCCGATGCTGACCACATCATCACGCCGTCGAAGGAGGGTCCGCTGGCGGCCATGCGTATGGCGCTCGGCGATGCCGGTGCCGGCGGCGTGGTGTCGTGGGATCTGCATGCCACCGCCACCCCGGGCGACTTCAACGAGGTCGAGATGGTCGGTGCCGTGGCCGGGCGCGCCGCGCTGGTCACGGCCCGCAAGGGCAGCTTTGGGCACGGCATGTCGGCCGGTGGCGGCTGGGAGCTGACCGCGCAGTATCTCGGTTGGGAGCGCGGGCGCGTGTTTCCCACCGCACTGGTCGAGGAAGAGCTCAACGCCCAGATCGCGGGCGTGCACCAGCACTTCGTCTTCGACCAGGCGTGTCCTGCCCCCGTCGGAACGGTGGGCAAGCTGTCAATGGGCATCGGCGGCATCAACGCCTGCGTGGTGTCGAGACCCTGGGACGATCGTTGACGCTGGTGGCCGAGCCGCAGCAGCGGGTGTACGTGCGGGCGGTGGATGCCCAACGGATCGCGCTGGTGTGCGCGGCCGAGGCGCTGGATCGTGAAGGCCGATTGCTGGCGCCCGCGCTGCGGCGGCAGGCCACCGAGCAGGCCCGTGCCGCCGCCGGTCGGCAGGCCGATGATCCGGCGCGCTGGCTGCTGCTGCGGGCGAGGCTTTTGGTTCCCTCCCTCTTCGAGCCCGCGGGTCCGGTGCCGGAGCGGCTGCTGCAGCGGAGTGATCCGGCGCGTGGTCTGTTGCTGCCCGTGATCGCTTGCGCCGTCGTGCTCGGCTTGCTCACCAACGCGCTCGGCCCCGACCGGCAGGTGCAGATCTTGGCGCCGCCTCTGCTCGCCATCCTGGCCTGGAACGTCGCCGTGCTGGCGCTCCTCGTGTTGCGGGGTGTAGTACCGCGACCCCGGTTCGCGGGGCGCATGGTCCGCGGGCTCGCCAGGCTGGCGAAACGCGCCATCGTGCGCTCCCTGGACCCCGACAGCGGCGCCAGTGAGCACCGCCCGAACACGCCGGATGCACCCGCGGCCGCGCGGGTGATCTCGGCCTGGGCGCTGGTCGGTCGTTACCTCGAGATCTGGTCGCCGGCCGCGGCGCCGCTGGCTTACGCTCGCATCGAGCGCGCGCTGCACGCTGGAGCGCTGGCCTTGGCCGCCGGCATCGTCGGCGGCATGTATCTGCGTGGTCTCGGCTTTGCCTACCAGGCGACTTGGGAGAGCACCTTTCTATCGCCATCGGTGCTGCAACGCTTGCTCGACATGGTGCTGGCGCCAGCGTCGGCCGTGCTCGGCATCGCGGTGCCGCCGGTGGCACCGATCGAGGCGGTGCAAGGCCCGGCGTTGCTCGGCGCAGCAGGCCGCAGCGCAGCGCCTTGGATCCACCTCTGGGCGGCGACTGTGGCGTGGGTGGTGGGCGTGCCGCGCGCGCTGCTGCTGGCTGCGGCCACCTGGCGCGCGGTGCATCGGCGACGGCATCTGGCCCTCGATCTGCCTGCGGACACCCTGCGCAGGCTGCTGAGCGCGGCGGACCCAGCCACCCGCCGGGCGGAGATCATCGCCTACAGCTTCCGGCCGAGCGCATCAGCGCTGGCCGCGCTCAGTGCCCAGCTTCGCGATCTGCTCGGCGCTCAGGCCAAGGTGAACACCGTGACGGTTCCCTATGGCGCCGAGTGCGACGATGCCAGCCCGCCTTCCGCCGATGCGCAGGGTAGCAATTCGCTGGGTACCAACTCGCAGGGTACCAACTCGCCGTCCGCCGCGCCCGCCCGCTGCCGGCTGCTGTTGTTCAGCCTGGCGCAGACCCCCGAGCGCGAAGTCCACGGCCCGTGGGTCGAGGCATTCGTCCACCGCCTCGAGGCCGGCCAGGCCCTGATCGCGGCGGTCGATGCCTCGGCCTTTCGCCGCCGGCTGGGTGCCGCGGCTGGGGCCCGGCTCGATCAACGGCGCCGGTCGTGGGATCGGGTGCTGGCAGACGCTGGGTTGGCGCCGCTCCAGTGTGATCTCGAGTCCCAAGAGATTGCACCCGAAGCGCTGATTCGGGCCGCCTGGCCCGCCGGCGCCCTCGATGATCTGCGAAGGTCGGGATGAGCATGGTCATCCCGAGCGATGATTCACGCGCGCGAATCACCCTGGCGCTGGTGTCGCACACCAACATCGGCAAGACCGCGCTCGCGCGCACCCTCTTGCGGCGTGATGTGGGGCAGGTGCTCGATCGCGAGCATGTCACCGAGCACAGCGAGGCATTCTCCTTGGTCCGCACCGATGATGCCGAGCTTTGGTTGTGGGATACGCCCGGGTTCGGCGATTCCGTGCGCTTGCTGCGGCGTCTGAAGACCGCGCAGCGGCCGCTTTGGTGGCTCCTTCAGCAGTCCTGGGATCGCATCACCGATCGGCCGCTGTGGTCGAGCCAGCAAGCCATGCGCACAGTGCGCGACGATACCGATTTGGTGCTGTACTTGGTGAGTGCTGCCGAGCCCCCTGATGAGGCCGGCTATGTGGCGTCCGAGCTCGACCTGCTGGCGTGGACCGAGCGGCCGGTCTTGCTGGTGATCAACCAGGCCGGCGACGCGTCGCCGGCCGAGGCGGCCAAGCGGCGGGCTGCCTGGGTGGCTGCCACCGTCGCTTGGCCGCGGGTTCAGGGGGTCCTCGACCTCGATGCTTTCAACCGTTGCTGGGTGCAAGAAGGCGTGCTCTTCAGCCACCTTGAAGCGGCGCTCGGCCCACAGCGCCGGCCGCTCATCGAGGGCCTGCACAGCGCCTGGGATCGGCGAAACCTCGAGGCGTTTGCGCGCGCCCAAGAGGCCCTCGCCGACTACCTGGCGGCCACCGCCCAGGACCGCGAGTCGCTGCTGGTGGCCAAGCCCGGCAAGACCGAGAAGCGCAAGGGGATGGAGGCGCTCGGGGCGCGTCTGGCCGCGCGCACCGAAGGACTGATGAGCACCTTGTTAGCCTGTCACGGCCTGGAGGGCACGCCGCCCTCCGCGGTGGAGAAGGCAGCGGAGAGCTTCGTGGTCGAGGGTCAAGCCAAGCTCGATCCGGAGCGCAGTGCCCTATGGGGTGGCCTGCTCAGCGGAGCGCTTTCGGGTCTCACTGCGGACGCCTTGACCGGTGGCCTGAGCTTTGGCGGTGGACTGGTCGCGGGGGCCATCCTCGGTGCCCTCGGCGGCGCGGGTCTCGCCCGTGGCTACCAGCTCGTGCGGGGCGATCGACTGCCGGTCCTACGCTGGAGCGCTTCGGCGCTCGATCGTGTGGCCGAGCAGGCCGTGTTGCGCTACCTTGCCGTGGCGCACTTCGGACGCGCCCGCGGCGCCTACCGAGAGGCTGTGGGCGCCGAACACTGGCAGCTTGCGGTGCGCCGCGCTCGCGCCGCACAAGCCGCTTCTTGGTCGCGGGCGATCAAGAAAGTGCAGGCGGAACGCACCAGCGAAGCGGGCTCCGGTACGCTGTGTCGGTTGCTTGACTCCTTGCTCCGCCAGCTCCTGCGCGAGGCCTATGCGCAGGCTGCGTCGCTGCTCGACTGAGCGAGGGGGGCGCTCAATCCCCGGCGCGGGCCGAAAGCTCGCGGATCTTGAGCGCCACTGCGACCATCAAGAACGCGCTCGCGATCAGCGACAGGTACAGGCCACGCCGGCGCTTGGCGAGCTGCACCAGAGCGTCATTGCCGGCCTCGAGTGCCGCTTGTGCGTGCTCCATGCCCTCCGCCTGCTTCTTGGCGAAGGGGCTGTCTTTCTCGGCGGAGAAGGTGTGCAGCAAGACCTCGAGCTGGATCTGCGCGTCGACCGCCTGCTCGATGTCGTCGAGTGCGGCGCGCGTTTCGACCCCACCATGCTGCGCACGCAAGGCCGTGCGCTCGGCGCGCGCAGTGGCAACGGTCAAGGCTCTCATGCCATCGAGAAGAGCATGGGCGGTGGCAAACCCGGTCGAAGGTTCCTGGTCTTTGCTGCCGGCGCTGTGGCAATCGCTGCAGCGGCGCACTGTGACCGCCACGGGCTCGCCGTCCGTCTCGGCCGTAGCGGTGGTCTTGCCGATGCGAAACTTCTCGAACAAACGCGCGAACTCCGGACGCAGCACGCGTCCGCTCTCGGTCTCGAGCGCGTGCTGCGGTAGCGTTCGCGCTTGATCGACCAGGTGGTCAAACAAAGCGCTGCCGGTCTTTCCCTGTGCCGCTGCCTCGGCCACCAGCCGATCGCGTACTTCACTGTAGTGAACCTTGATCTGCGCTTGCTCGGGCATCCTCTCATCGAGGCCACCGGGGCCTTCATGACACATGGCACAGGGGATGTCAGGCAAGGGCGCGAGCGTCGCTACCGTCGGACGGATCACAGCGTGTGTTCCATGGCACGTGGTGCAGCCGCTCAGGTGGTGGATCTGTGTGCGCTCGGCTGCTGGTTCGGGGGGCTCATGGCAGGCTGCACAACCTTCCTCACCAGCCTCCTCGAGGTTTTCCTGATGCTCGGCGAGCAGGCGGCTCTTGGCGCTGGCATTGAAATCCTCTGCCTCGCGTCCGTGGCATTGGCCACAGACGAACGCCGCCGAGGCCAGCCCGGGCGGTGAGGCGCCGTGGTTACCGTGGCAGTCGTTGCAGGTCGGTGCCGAGAGGTCGCCACGATCGACCATGGTGGCCGCGTGGACACTGGCCCGCCACCTTCGGTATTGGTTCGTGGGCATGGGCTCACCGCGCTGGGTCTTGCGTCCGGCCATCCGCTGGGTGTCGCTGTGGCAGCGGCTGCAGGTCTCTGCTACCCGCGTCGGATAAACCGGCGCCTGCGGATCATCGACCTGCCGGATCCCATGCACACTGTGGCAGTCGATGCAGGTGGCGACCGCGGTATCGCCAGCGGCCAGCGCCTGGCCATGCCGACTGGTTCGGTACTCGCGCTCCTGGTCGACGCGGGCGTCCGCCTTGAAGTGGTGCATGTAGTCGGCATCGGAGTGGCAGCGGCCACAAAATCCCGGGATCTGCTCCCGGCCCGGCGCGCCCCGATAGGGATTGGTCGCGAAGCCTTCGTCCATCGCGCGATCGAGATCGTCTGCGACCGCGGGATCCGGATCGCCACCGTGGCAGTCGTGGCAGGAGAGACCGACTGTGCGGTGAACATCGTCCGCGAAGCCTTGGACGATGGCCAGATCCTGGGCCTCGAACATGTCAGCATCCCCGTGGCACGCGAGGCAGGAGGTCGTACGATCAGCGGCCGAACTGTCAGCGGCCGAACTGCCAGCGGCCGAACTGTCAGCGGCCGAACTGTCAGCGGCGCTCTGGGCTGGGGTGTCCGCTTTGGGAGGCTCGCTGTCAGCCCGTAGGCCCGAGGAGGTGAACGGCAGGCCGATGAGCGCCAGCATCACAGCCATACGCGCAGCGGCAGAGGAGCCGCGCCGGCGCACGCGTCGTGTGCCCAGGGCGAGGATGGCGATAACCAAGGCCGTGGCCAGAACGACGCATACCGGCACCCATGATCGATAGCCCCAAGCGGTCATCCCGACCATGTAGAGGAGTGAGATCCAGCCGATGATCGACAGCAGTCGGCTGCGTCCGCGGCGTGCTGGGTCGCGGTCCAAAAAGGGCACCAACACCAGCAGCAGGCCGACCAAGCCGAACAAGAGAATCGGGATCGCTTCGTACTCGATGCCGAAGATTTCACCACCGGGCACCAGTTTCAGCGTCTCGAACATGAACATGAAGTACCATTCCGGCCGAATGTTCTTGAAGGCGGGTGCGAAGGCGTCTGCTTTCTGGCCCAGCTCCCAAGGGAAAAGCGCCGCGAGGCTGGCCAGCACGCCGAGCGCCAGGGTCCAGCCGAAAACCTCACGCAGGGCGAAGTTCGGGAAGAAACGCATCGGCCGGCGGGACTTCGCCTCACCTTCGCGACCCGGCGGCACACTCATTCCGTGTACCTGCACCAGCAGCAGGTGGATGCCTAGCAGGGAGACGACGATCGCGGGCAGGATCGCCACATGCCAGCCGTAGAAGCGCGACAAGGTGGCGCCGGTCACCTGATCGCCGCCGCGCAAGAACCGCAGCATCCATTCGCCTACGACCGGCACCACGCCTGCGATGTCTGTGCCGACCTTGGTGGCAAAGAACGACAGCATGTTCCACGGCAGCAGATAGCCTGAAAAACCGAACCCCAGCACCAGGAAGACCAGGATGCAGCCAGTAATCCAGGTCATCTCTCGCGGCCGGCGGTAGGCCTTGAGAAAGAAGACGCTGAACAAATGGACAAAGGCGAAGTACACCATCAAGTTCGCGGACCAGGAGTGCACCGATCGGATCAACCAGCCGAAGGGAACCGTGGTCATGATGAACTCGACCGACTCAAACGCCTCGTTGGCCGAAGGCCGATAATAGAGCATCAACAAGATGCCGGTCACCACCTGCACGGTGAAGAAGAACAAGGTCATGCCACCGAAGTAGTAGAGCACCGTGTACCGGTGCACCGGTACGGTCTTGTGCGCCAGCTTCTCGGTGATCGGGCCGAGACCGGCACGCTCGTCGAGCCAGGAACGCATAGCGGAAACGACCCGGTTCATGGCTCAGGCCCTCGAGACGACGAGCATCGCCGGCTGGCCGCCGCCGCGTCGGACTTGGTGGACGGTGAAGGGGTCGAGCGGGCGGGGGGGTGGTCCACCTACATTCTTGCCGGTCAGGTCGTAGCGTCCGTTGTGGCAGTTGCACCAGATCAGATGTTTCGCCGGCCGGTACTCGACGATGCAGTCGAGATGGGTGCATGTAGCCGAGAATGCCCGGAAGTCGCTTTCGCCGGCCTTGATCAAGATCACGGGCATTGACCCGAAGTGCACGATCTTGAAGCCCTTCTCGAGCAGCTCGGGATCGTTCACCGGGCCCGCTTCGATCTGCGAGGTCGTGGCCTCGGGGATGTCTGGCGGGCTGATGAAACGCACGATCGGATACACCACCGCTGCCAGCAAGGCGCCGGCCGAGGTGCCGAGAAACCAGTTCAGGAAACGCCGGCGGCTGGCGGGCTCCTCGCCCGAAGTCGCTTGCGGCTCCTGGTTCTGGTGGTCCTGGTTCTGGTGGTCCTGGTTCTGGTGCTCGCGGTCCATTGGGTACCCCATGCTCCGTTGCGTTGCGTCGAGGCGGCCTGCTCGGCCGCGGTTGTAGCGGCTCAGTCGTGGCTGTACTTGAGCGGGTACTTCTCGTGGGTCCCTTCGGTCTTGTTGGCCTCGAAGTCGAACTGGTAGTCGTCGCCGACGAAGGGGCTGTCTGTGTTGTGGCACCCCTGGCATTGCTCGACGGCGACCGTGTCGACCAGGCCAGCCGCCACCAGCTCGGACTTCTTGTACTCTTTGTTCTTGAGGCTCATGAGCGAGTCTTGGACGTAGGTGCCACCCGGGCCATGGCACATCTCACAGCCCACACCGACCAGATCGGGGGTGGTTGCGACATCGACGAATCCCCCCGGTTTGCCGATGCCAGTGACATGGCAGCGAACACATTCGGCATCGCCGGTGTAGTCCTTGTCGGGATCGAGGCCGGCGGCGGTCTTCTCTTGCGCCTTCACACCAGGCTTGAGCGACGCAAAGGCCTGGGCCATGGCGGTCGCTTCCCACGAGCGGTACTGCTTGAGATGACACTTCTTGCATTTCTTCGCACCGATGAAGGCGTGCTCTTCTTGCGCGCCCGAAAAGGGCACCAGGGCGAAGGCGAGCAAAGGCGATAGCAGAAAGGCCCAACGCAGTGTGCGTTTCATGCCGTAGTTCCTCCTTGAGCGAATGGGTTGATGCTTCCCGGAGAGGGTAGCACCAACCGCCTCGTCGAGTCGTGCCGATCCGCGATCGGGCGGAGCAGCCTCCGAAGCAGCAGACTAGCTATCACGCCCAGCGACATCACCACCCCCGCGGGTAGGGACAGCCCCGGCGGCGGCTGGTAGGATCCTCATGCCTTGGGCCAGACCGGCATCGAGCCTATCGGGCTGGGAGCGTCAGGGCCCCCGTGGTGGCCCAATGCTGGAGCGGCTCGAGCCTGTAGCCGGTGAAGGCTACAGGCTCCATGCAAAGGCCCAGCGTAGAACTCGATCGCAAGGGGTCGTCATCATGTCCACCGATTCTTGGTGTCGCCGAATCCTGACCCTCGATGGTGCGGGTGTCGGTGCGCACGCCATCGGGCCTCTCGGCCTGGCTGCTTGTTGGCTGCTTGGGGCCGCCGCGCTCGTTGCCCAGGCGGCCCCCGTGCCCACCGTCACGCATCTGCGTGCCTGGCGGGCCGAGCTCGGTGCACCGACCCGTTTGGCGCTCGATGCCGCAGGCAATCTGCTGATCGCCGACCCGCGCGGCGGGCAGGTCGTGGTGCGCGCACCCGACGGTAGGGTGCTGGAGCGGCGCCGGGGCCTGGGTCCGGTGGTATCGCTCGCTGTCGATGCTGGCGGCCGGGTATTGGTGGGGAACTCCGAGCACGGCACGGTGAGCGTCTATGGCCCCGACTGGCGCTTGCTGTTGCGTCTGGGCATCGGCGATGGCGAGTTCCAGTTGCCCTGCGACCTGGTGACCGAGCCCGCCAGCGGACGCATCTACGTGGCCGACAGTGGCCGCAACCAGGTGCGTGTCTACGAGGCGTTTGGTGCGTTGCTGTTTTCTTTCGACGGCAGCAATGCACCGGGCGGCCCGCTGGGCTTCATCGCCGGGTTGACCCTGGCGGGCGGCAAGGTCTTTGTCATCGATCAGGAGAACCACAAGATCGTCGTCTTTGATCGCGACGGCGTTTTCCTGAACGATTTTGGCCAGCGCGGCGATCTGCCGGGCGAGATCTACACCCCCCAGGGCCTGTGGCACGACGATGCCGGCCGGCTGTGGGTCGCGGATGCGCGGCTGGGCCGACTCTCGGCCTTCGATGCCACCAGCGGCGACTTTCTGGGCTCGGTGGGTCGTTTCGGTGCGGGTGCCGGACGCCTGGCGGTGCCCACCCACTTGGCGATCGACTCCATGGGTCGGATGTTCGTCGCATCGGCCGACAACGCCCGTATCGAGATGTTTGGCCTCGGGACCTTCTCGGATCCCGAGCGCTACGTACCGGCCCGGGCGCAGGTGCGTCTGCTCGGGCAGGGTCCCGCGTCGCGCCTGGTCGCCATCATCACCATCCCCGGCTATTCTGCGAACGCGGTCGACCGGGCCACGGTGGTCGCCAACGGCATCGCCGCGCTGGCGACCACGGTCGCGGATCATGATGGCGATCACCTGCTCGACATCCGGGCGCTGTTTGACCCCCAGCAGGTGGCGGCCGCGGCGAACGTCCTCGGCCGTCCCGACGTGGTGCTCGAAGGGGCCGTGTCGAACCTGCGGTTTCTGGCCGAGGCACCCAATGTCTTCGCGCTGTTCGCCGATGGCTTCGAATCGGGTGATCTGAGCGCCTGGTCCACCGCCCTGGGTGGACCGGCGGCAGGAGGTGGACCATGAAGCGAGTCCATGCATGGCGCGACGTGGTGCTGGCACCGGCTGCATTGCTGGCACCGGCTGCATTGCTGGCACCGGCTGCGTTGCTGGCACTGGCTGCG